>Ga0209536_100016919_pt1 | contig 10353 bp, 10 predicted proteins | sample DeeMarSeWOR28_12_FD_187461 | JGI IMG/M metagenome (GOLD analysis project Ga0209536, IMG submission 187461) | Marine sediment microbial communities from White Oak River estuary, North Carolina - WOR-2-8_12 (SPAdes) (version 2) | ecosystem: Environmental > Aquatic > Marine > Intertidal zone >... | reverse complement strand
CCGCCCATGCAACCGCCTCGGAACCTTCTAATACGTTGACGTTGTTCATTACTTATTTCTCCTCATGCACCATATTAATGGCATCCGCCGTGCACTCATGCGCACAGATGCCGCAGCCTTTGCAAAAATCATAGTTGATTTCATATTGATCGTCTGTGACTTTTACAGAATCATCCGGACATACATCCTTACAGATTCCGCACTTTTTACATAATTCCTGATCAATGATCGGGCGCTGGTCTCTCCAGTTTCCGGTTTTGTAATTCAAAGAGGTACCGCCTTTGACGACGGCGCCTGTTGTCAGTTTCATGGCACCTCCTTAACAAATGTTTGATAGCTTTCTTCCACAACCTGTGCATTCTTTTCACCCAGTTCACCGGGGAACTTACTGCGAACAGCTTTTAAAACAGCTTCTAAGGATAGTTCCTTGCTGAAACCTGCAAATGTTCCCAGCAAGGCCGTATTAATGATGGGTCTACCCAAGATTCGCCTGGCCAACTTATCGGCGGAGATAGTAACCACATTGCGAGCCTTGAGTCCCAGATCCCCGACATGTTTATCGGTGTTGATCAATATTGCCCCATCCTGTTTCAAACCGTCCTCAACATTTACTTCACTCAGAATCGTAGCGTCCTGGACGATCACATAATCGGGTGCGTGTATATGGCTGCGAACCCGAATGGTTTGATCGCTGAGGCGGCAAAATGCTGCGATAGGTTTGCCTCTGCGTTCACCGCCGCCGCCTAAAAATGGAAATGCCTGACCATATTTTCCATCCTCTAGGGCTGCAATGGCCATAAATTGGGCCAAAACCAAAGATCCTTGCCCCCCTCTGCCGTGAATTCTAATTTCTTTCATTGGAGTCCCCATGTTTCACATTTTATTCTAACATTGAAAGCCTGGTCCTCTGAGCCAGGATTCTTTACTTTCATAATATGATCTATTTCCAATGCCGCGCCATCTTATCCAGTTCTTTGCTGATATCAGGGGCCAACGCTGACGGCTTGTGGTTCATCACTTCGAGAGTCTTTTCGCGCAGGCGCTGCTCAAATCGTTTGGAACCCTGTGCCTTCCAGACATCATAAATTGTGCGATCAAATAGATCCGAATACCACACGTCCCGAAAATGTTTCCTGGTATGGTCCTCGTTCAGATAGTGTCCCCCGGGCCCAATGTGATCGATCAATTCAAGTGCCAGCGTTTCTTCATTGACCGGAATGCCGTGCATATATTGTTTGACCATCTCGAGCACTTCGTTGACCAGTACCATGAAAGACGGTGAAACCAGTGATCCGTGATCTATCCAGGCGGCAGCATCATGTATCAGGTTGGCACCGCTGAGGGCCGAACTCAGACAGGAAAACGCAACCTCAGCCGCAGCTTGGGGATCGGGAAATTTTGCATCGGTGCAGCCTGCGGTGCCAAAAAAAGGCAATTCGTAATATTGCGCCATTTGCGACATTGCGGCCACCATCAGACTCATCTCCGGCGCACCGTAGGAAAAGATCGTCGTTTTCATGTCCATGATGGTGGTAAAGGCACCATATATAAAAGGCGCTCCCGGCCGCACCAGTTGAGCGACCACCAGCCCGCTGAGTGATTCGGCACTTCCCTGGATAATGGTGCCGGCAAAGGTTGCCGGAGAAGTGCTGCCGGCCTGGGGTGCAGGGAAATTTATTATCGGAATTCCATTCTCAGCGCAATAGATAATTTTATCCATCGCCGGCGCAAAATACAGCAGCGGGGAGATCGGTTCGGAATAGTGCACCAACGTGGGGGCTTTGTGAAACTGTTCGTGACCGCCGGCAATTAATACGGCCATGTCATAGATATCGCGTGCGCTGTTTACGTCTTTACAGCAAAATACAAAAGGTTTTTCGCAGTGTGTCAGCACTTGCCGGGCAATCACACGGTCGGCAATATCCGCCGGTTCATTGGCAGCCATACCGATAGTCATCACCCAGGTAAAGTTGGGCAACGCATCTGCGATCGTTGCCGTAATCCGACAATCATCACTGGTGAAGGGGCGACGCGCCTCGGTTACGGGATCAAGGTAATCGATACAATCCAGGCTGGGACCAAACCAGGATTTATCTCTTTCAAGGAAAACCGAGCGCGTGCCATCGCGTTTTCCCAATACTATCCGGGAGGGTGCCTGACGGATTGCATCCTCAACCAACCAGGCCGGGATCCGCACGCGATCGCCATCTACCCGCGCCCCGGCACCGTCCAGCACCTCTAAAGCCCTGGGATGAGGGATGCGAACACCGGTTCTTTCCAGTACCTCCATCGTCGCCATATGAATCTGTTCCATCTGATTTGCATCGAGCACATGCAGTTTTGGTTTAAAGTTTAAATTGATACTATTCATGGATATGTTCTCCTTTCACCCCCATCCCTAAACCGGACAAGCCGCAATCCCAAGGGGTGCTATTTATATAGCCACGAAAGCACGAAAGGTCCCCGGTTAAATATGTATAAAAATAATATCTGCTTATTCGGAAAGACCAAGTTATAGGAATAACGTCCATTTTATCCCCCCTCCCTCAGTCCCTCCCACCAGGGGAGGGAAGCAAAATATCCTCTTACTTTGGCTTTTGTATATAACCAGGTAGTCTTTTTGTCATTCCGGGCTTGACCCGGAATCCATTGCTTTTTCAACGTTCTAAACTACTGGATGCCGGATCAAGTCCGGCATGACAGGCACAAATTAGACGCTTTTTTGAATTATGACACAGCCTGTTTCGCCGGAATGACAATAAATTGATTTTTTGACTTTTTACGGATTCATCAAAAATTAGAATCCAGAAGTTTTTCGATATTCTCCGGATCGGCTATACGTTCGAATCGCGCCGTTTTTTGCGCATGCGCTTCAAAAAGTCTCGGCGATGTTCGCCGGTCTCTGAGATCGCAAAGTTTGGTTGCCCCCCAAAGAATCCAGTGCAGGGAAACCAGGGGCGCTCTGATTTTGACTTTTTCAATGAGATGATCCGCATTTTTTCCACTCAGGCGTGCATAGTCCTTTAGGAAGTTCATACGGTCTTCTGAATTCAGAATCTTCCGGGAACACCACATCTGCACCGGTTCAGAAAGGAAACAACACAGATCGTAGGTGCGATCATCCAGCCGGGGTTTTTCCCAGTCGATCAATTTCAATCCTTCGGCCGTATTGATAAAATTGTCACATCCTACATCGGTATGATTTAAACTCTCAGCATGATACAGATGCCGATTATTGCTGATCATCGCCTTGCTACTATCCAATAGTTTTTTTGCCAACCGGATCGTTTCTTTCTCGGGTGTCTTTTTAGATTCATAATGAATTAAGTCATTGCGGACCAATTCAAACGTATCTGCCAATGGGTCATTCCACATCATAAATAACATATTTGCAGGTTTTACGGAATGAAGCCTCACAAACAAATCCACCGCCTTTGAAACGTCCTCCATTTCCAGAGTCAAAAAAGGACCCTTCAAATATTCCTCGATCAGAATTGGAAAATCAAAATGTTGTTGGCTGTCGTCAAAATGAAATGGTTTTGGTGCTATACGATGATTTTGGAGAAATTTCAATATCTTGAATTCATACTCGATTTGGTGTGCAAGACCGCTTTGCGGTTCAATGTTTATACGAAAGATAAAATCCTTTTGATTTACTCTGACATGAAAGTTGAGATTGTAGGAGCCAGGTGTCATCTCCAAAATGTCAATAGTATCGACGTTTCGAACGCCCAAAGTGGCAGGCGGTAACCCTCTCAGGTATCGTTTGATTTTCTCGCTTTCGATCGGCATACGTCCCGGCTGATTTTTTAAGCTATAACTTGAGTGTTAGAATTCCATTTTACACCACGTTTACCTGATTTTGAGAAAGGATTCAAACACAAAGATTCTCAGAAAAATCGTTGACAATCCGTGATCAGATTATTTAGGTAAGAATTAGTTCCGATAACCTTTAACCTTTCACATCGAAGTCCTGACAACTATTTATATTAGAGGAGCTGTTTTTATAGGAAATATGGATAGTTAGAGGAAATTTAGTGAAATGGGTGACTTGAAAAAAAGGAGGAATACCATGACACAAGAAAAAAATGAAAATGGAATGACACGCCGAGAGTTTGTTAAAACTGTCGGTACGGCCGCAGTTGCGGCAAGTGCTTTAACCTCAGCCCTCCCCAAAAATGCCGATGCAGCCTCAAAGTTGAAAATCGGTTTTATGGGTCCGTTTACGGGCCCTGCCAGCCGTACAGGGGATCAGTTTAAAAGAGGCATTGAAATGGCCCTGGAAGAAGCCCGCGCGGCAGGGGAGATCCCCGTTAAGGTCGACGGTAAAACCATGGATATCGAGCCCGTCTGGGTAGACAGCCAGTCGAGCCCTGAAAAAGCAGTCAAGGCCGTGACAGACGCTGTTAATCGTGGGGTAAAAATGATGGTTACGGGCTGGCATTCTTCGGTGGCCATGGCCTGCATGGATGCGGAATCTCCCCTCAAAATCGTTCACATCGGCCATCAGGGCGAGTCCCAGTATATCAACTTCAAGATCAACGATAATCCCGAAAAATACCAGGGCTGGTTCAAGGGCTGGGCATCTCCGCCCGTATTTGCGGGACTCTATGGCCCGCCGTTGATGCATTTCATGAAACAAGGCCTCTGGAAACCGGCCAATAGAAAGGCAGCCGTCATCGTTGAGGACACCGACTACGGCCGCGGATGGGGAGAAGCCTTGGTCGTCAGCCTGAGAACTGCGGGCTTTGACGTAATGCCCTATGATGTAAACGCCATTGATGCCACTGAATTCACGCCCATCATCACCAAGTACAAAGCCGCTAATGTCTCGGTGGTAGCCACCACCCAAACCGGTGGCGTACCGATGTACAACTTTGTCAAACAGGTGAACGCCATGGGACTCAAGGCCCTGTTGCTTGCTCACGGACTAACCTGGACCGGGGAATGGTATCAAAACACCGGTAAAGCTTCAGACTTTGCGGTATGTATGGACTCCCCCTATCCCGTGTCTCCGGAACAGAAAGCTTGGATGAAGCGCTTCAAGGATAAATATGGCATTGAGGCAGGCATCGCACCTTCCGGCCAGCCCTATGACCATACGCGTCTGGCTATCAAAGTCCTAAACGACGTCGGAACCCTCAAATTCGAAAAGCTGGTGGAGCACATCAGGGAGAAGGTAAAGCATAAGGGCGTCTGGCAGATGTATGACTTTGCCACTTACAACGACTTCTGGAAGGACTTCTCCGAGGAAGGAACCCTGCATCAACTTTCCAGAAATGATGTTCGAACCGGTAATTTTATGGAGGGATTTTTCTTTCCACTGGCCCAGATGTTCGGCGGCAAGCCCAAGATCCTCTGGCCGCTTGATCTGGCCGAAGGCGAGTTCAAGGCCCCACCATGGGTCTAAGCTCCATCTTTAATCCACAGATTTCGCAGATTACACGGATTACTCTAATCACCTGAAGGGCGATACGAAATCTGTGAGGTTTAATTCCCCGAAGCTCGCTTCGATAGAATAGGAATTAACCAATTTGAGATACCCCGTCAGCTCTGCTGCGGGGGTAGTTCATTCCCGATGGAAAAATTGCCGGCCACCTTTTTGTGTCCGCAAGCCCCTAAAGGGGGCTTGCGGATTTTTAGGATACATGATGGCATTTCTTCAAGTCGATCAGGTACATAAATATTTTGGCGGTATTCCGGCCCTGCACGGAGTCTCTCTGAGGGTAGAGCAAGGTAAGATCCACGGGGTTATCGGACCCAACGGAGCCGGCAAGACCACCATGTTCAACGTCATCAATGGGGTCTACATGCCTGATGAGGGCAAGGTGATTTACAAGGATCGCGAAATCACGGGCCTCAAACCCAATCACATTGCTTCCATGGGGATTGGCCGAACCTTTCAGGTGGCCCGGGTGTTTAATGAGATGACTTTGATGGAGAACATGATGGTTCCCCTTATCCCTAAACGGGTGTCGAAAAAAGAGGGTGAGAAAAGAGCGTCGGAGCTGCTGGAAATGGCGGGGCTCACCCATCTTAGAAATCAATTTGCTGTGGAAATCTCCGGCGGACAAAAAAAGCTTTTGGAGTTTATGCGCACGATGATGGCTGACCCGGAGGTAATTCTGCTGGACGAGCCTTTTGCCGGGGTTAATCCGGGATTAATTGAGCGGCTCATCGAGATCACCTTTGAGTTGAACCGGATCCGGGAAAAGACCTTTCTATTAATCAGCCATGATATTCCCTCGGTCATGAAGCTGTGTAAAAATCTAACCGTCCTTTCGGCCGGAGCGACCATTGCTGAAGGTGAATCCGAAAAAGTTCGCCATGACCCGGCGGTCATTGACGCTTACCTGGGGCACTGATCATGACGCTTGAGGTTGATAACGTTACTTCGGGCTATGTAAAAGAGGTCTCCATTTTAAGGGATGTCAATGTGGTGGCGAAAGAGGGGGCGCTGACGGGCATCATCGGGCCCAACGGTGCGGGCAAGTCGACCCTTCTTAAGACCATTTACGGATATCTGCGCCCAACCCAGGGGGATGTTCTACACCATGGAAAATCGATCAAGGGACTCAAACCTGATCAGATGCTGGGCCAAGGCATTGCGCATCTCATTCAGGGCCACAGCGTTTTCCCGGCCATGACCGTGGAGGAAAATCTGGAACTGGGGGGCTGGATCATCAAACATGATCGCACGGCGCTGGACCGCGCCCTGGCTGAAGTTTACGAACACTACCCTATTCTCAAGAATAAGCGCAGGATGGTGGCCGGCGCGATGTCCGGAGGTGAGCAGCGCACCCTCGAGATTGCCCGTCTCACCATGACACAACCCCGGACCATCTTGATTGATGAGCCCTCGGTGGGGTTGATGCCCAAGCTGGTGGACACGGTCTATGAGGAGATCGTTAAACTGAAAGAATTGGGATACACCATCTTGATTGTGGATCAGAAAGTTCACAAGGCCGTGGACGTGGCCGACTATATCTATGTGCTGCGCCTGGGGCAAAACAGCCACCACGGACCAAAAGAGGAGTTTGTCGACACAATAGAGGACATCATCAAGGAATGGATTTAGATCACTTTAAACTTTATCAAGCAACCGGATTCTTTCCCACGGCGGATGCGAATTAGGTGATGTGGACTATTGATTATGGAATTTAGTATTTTTGTCCAACTTATCGTTCTCGGTCTGGTTAGAGGCTCGATGTACGCGCTGATGGGTGTGGGTCTTTCCTTGATCTTCGGGATCATGGAAATTGTCAACTTTGCCCATGGTGAACTCTTTATGATCGGCTGTTACATCATGTATTTTGTGGCCGCAATGTTGGGCCTGCCTTTTCCAGTGGGCATTTTAGCCTCCGGGATAGGGCTTTTGATTGTAGGGGTTATCCTTGAAAAAGGCTTAATCTCCACCCTGCGTAAAAAGGCGGGCCGGGAATGGCTTATGGATTCATTTGTTCTGACCATCGGTTTGATGGTGATTTTTCAGAACCTGGCGCTGATCATTTTCGGGGCTGTTCAGCGGGGAATCCCCAATCTGGTGTACGGCCAGATGGTAATCGGGGATGTCGTTTTCATTTACGACCACATGGTCATCTTGAGTTTTGCGCTTTTGACCGTGGGCCTGCTCTGGTATTTCGTCAAATACACCAGCATGGGCAAAGCCATCCGGGCCACCTCCCAGCATTCGGAAGCAGCTCAGACCCTGGGCATCGATGTTAGCCGGATGTATTCCATTGCCTTCGGCATCGGAGCGGCCCTGGCCGGCATTGCCGGGGCCCTATTGATCACCCTTTTTCCTGCCAATCCCAATGCCGGGATGGGGCCGGTGCTGAAGAGTTTTGTGGTGGTTATTTTAGGGGGCCTTGGAAACATCAAGGGGGCAATTGCCGCAGGTATCTTTGTAGGACTTCTTGAGGCCTTTGCCGTGTTCTTTCTGGCAGGGGGCTGGCAAAATGTGATTGTCTTTTCGATTGTCATCGCTGTGCTCGTCTTCAAACCCGCGGGTCTGTTTGCCCCTGCAGGAGAGCGTCCATGAACCTGCTTGGCAGTCCCCAGAGGGGAATGAATACCTTCCGCTACATCAAGGTGGCCTTGGTGCTGGCCTTTCTGATTGCCGTCCCCTGGCTTTGGAGAGACAATCGGTTTATCACCACTGTCTTTATTTCGGCCCTGATGTTCGGCATCTGGGGGGTCATGTATGATCTTCAAATCGGCTACGGCGGTCTCATCAATTTTGGATTTGCCGGATTTATTTGTGCCGGTGCCTATGGATCTGCGCTGTCCGCCCACCATTATGAAATAGATCCATGGTTCTGTATGCTCATCGGAGCATCGGCTTCCGGGGTTTTGGGATTTCTCACCGGCGTGGTCACCCTTAGACTGAGGGGGATCTTTGTGGGTCTGGCCACCTGGTTTCTGGCCGAGGTGTTACGGCTGACCATCTCAAATACTCCCGGATATACCCGTGGTATGCTGGGTCTGGCCGTCAAACCCCTGCCGGACGTGTATGGCCTAGATTTCTCCCGGGCTGCACTGCTGCCCTATTACTATTTGCTTTTGATTTTGGTGATCATCATTTTTACAATCGCCGCCCTGATGGTTCACTCCAAGATCGGCCTTTCCTTCAAGGCCATCAAAGAGGACCAATTGGCCACGGAGACGCTGGGCCTCAGTGCCACCAAATATAAGCTCATCAATTTCACCACAGCCTGTTTTTTCACCGGTTTGATCGGGGCCTTTTACGCCCACTACATCGGTATTCTCACGCCGGATGCGACCGAGTTTGGTGTCCCCAGAACCGTGGAGGTTCTGACCGTAGCTTACGTGGGGGGCCGAGGCACGCTGTGGGGCTCCATTCTTGCCGGGTTTCTTCTGATCGGGTTTCAGGAATACTTCCGGCAGCTGGGTGCCTGGCGCCTGGTCATGTACGGTGTTCTCCTGATTTCCGTCATGATTTATGCCCCCAAGGGCATTTCTTCGGTTAAAAAATATATCTGGTAAAATCCCAATTGAGCGAAAAACGCTCAATTGGGATTTTCTCATTTCTCATTTATGAAAAACGTCAGGATCGCACCGACCAGTGCTACCACACCGAATGAAAAAAACACAGCCCCGTAAGACTGAAAAAGATCGGCAATTTTTCCTGAAACCGGAGTGGTGATGATACCGGATGCACTGGTAAATGTCGCCAGAAATCCCATGGCGGTTGCCGACAATTTTCGTGATAAAATGTCCGATGGATAGGCGGCTAAGAGAACATCGGGCATCAGGATCATCAGCCCGACAACGGCCAGTATTACAGCAGCCAGAGCAATACTCAGCCGGAGGGATAAAAGAAAAGACGAACCTGAAAGCACAGCCAACCCTAAAAGGATAAGCGGCTTTCGCCTGCCCCCGAAAATGCGGTCTGAAAGAAATCCGCCCACAGGAGAGGCAAACACGCCCGGAAGCAGGATGAAAAAAGAAACGGTGCTGGCGCGGTCAATCGACATCGCATAGGTTTCCTTAAGAAAAGACGGAATCCACACCAGGCATCCGAACTGGACATAAACGAAGCAAAAATAGACCAGGGCCACCACCCACAGCGTGCGATTGGTCAGAACCACAGACAGTCGTGACCTCGTATCACGATCGATCTGTTGTTCCAGGTGGACTTCATCCTCAAAGTCCTGAAGCCCCTTCTCATGGGGATGATCCCTTGCCAAAATCCAGAATATAACTGCAATCACGGCCATTATCAAAGGAGGGATGATGAACGAATAGCGCCATCCCAGATTATCGCCAAGATAGCCTGAAAGCCGGATTGCCAAACTGCTACCCCCGGTGACGCAGGTTGCAAACAATCCGATGGCCGTCCCCCGCCTGGACCTGGGAAACCAACTCACAATCATCTTGACGGCTGAACTCCACCCCATAGCCTGTCCCATCCCGTTGACTAGCTGACCAACAGCCAAAACAACATAGCTGGAACCCTGGCTGAAAATAAGGTTTCCGATTATCGAAACCAGTGCGCCAAAGGTAAGAATTTTCCGTGGACCGAGACGATCGCCCAGATAACCGGCCGGCAGCTGAAAAACGGTGTAGGTCACAAAAAAGAAGGCCATCAATCCCCCGGCCTGGGCATTTGAAATCCCCAGGTCGGCTCTCAGCAGTGGGATCACCGGAGAGAAATTAAAGCGCGTCAAATAATACATTCCAAACAGAAGCCAGGTCAGAATGAGAATCAAGTTGGCTGAAGACCATGATGGACGATGCTTCAAAAGAGCCTCCTTATTAATGGGTATCAGTTAAGTCAAGAAAGATCTAATTACTCTATCCTGAAAAATACGCGCGTAAAGACGCATAAAC
>Ga0209536_100016917_pt1 | contig 10354 bp, 8 predicted proteins | sample DeeMarSeWOR28_12_FD_187461 | JGI IMG/M metagenome (GOLD analysis project Ga0209536, IMG submission 187461) | Marine sediment microbial communities from White Oak River estuary, North Carolina - WOR-2-8_12 (SPAdes) (version 2) | ecosystem: Environmental > Aquatic > Marine > Intertidal zone >... | reverse complement strand
GCAGGGGCTACCAAGGATCTGAAGAAATCCCTCGGGCTGGATGCACCCGGCAAACCGCCGGGAGGGCAGACCCCCTGAAGACTTGAAACCTTGAATGCCATCCTTCAGGGCAAAGGGGAACCGTATGCAAACGCAAGACTCTACCCTGGCCAGGCCTCGTGTCGGCTTTCTGCTCCTGCTGGCGCTCGGCATTACGCTCCTGTTCTTCTGGCTCATCAAGGGCTTCCTGGTGGCCCTGCTGCTGGCGGCCGTCTTCGCCGCCCTCGTCCACCCGTTCTACGGCCGTCTCGCGGACCTGCTGGGCGACCGCAAGGCCATCGCCTCGAGCTTGACCGTCTTGTTGAGTCTGGTCCTGGTCATCATTCCCGTGATTCTGTTTATGGGCATACTCGTCGGCCAGGCGATCGAGATCAGCGAGTCTGCAAGTGAATGGGTGAACATGCAGGTGCAGGACTCGGAGGAGCTGAAGAAGAAGATCGAGGAGGATCCGGACCTCAAGCGGCTGCTGCCCTATCAGGACGAGATCATGGCAAAGGCCGGCCAGCTGGCTGGCAAAGCGGGCTCCATGGTGGCTTCACTCATCGCTGCGGGCGCCAAGGGCACGGCGGAGTTCTTCCTCATGCTCTTCGTCATGCTCTTCGGGATGTTCTATTTCCTGACCGATGGCCGTGCAATCCTCGACGCGGTGCTGCGGTTCACGCCGCTCACGGCGGAGGACAAGGATCGCCTCCTCAAGACCTTTGCCTCGGTTGGGGGCGCGACCCTCAAGGGCACGGTGATTATCGGCATCGTTCAGGGCGGCCTGGCCGGCCTGTCCTTTTGGGTGGCCGGCATCCAGGGGGCCGTATTCTGGGGGGCGGTGATGACCGTGCTCTCCATCATCCCAGGCATCGGCACGGCGCTGGTCTGGGTTCCGGCCGTGATCTTCCTCGCCCTGGACGGCCAGATCGGGGCGGCCGTGGGAGTTGGCCTCTGGTGCGCGGTCGTTGTCGGGACGATAGACAACCTGCTGCGCCCCGTCCTAGTCGGCAGAGAGACGGAAATGCCGGACCTGCTCGTGATGTTGACGACCCTTGGGGGCCTGGCCCTCTTCGGTGCCGCAGGCATCGTTGTGGGGCCCATCATCGGCGCCCTGTACGTGACGGTCTGGCAACTTTGGGGAAGCGCGATGGATGAGGACAGCAGCGTTGCTGGAGCGGCCGGCGCAATCACGAACGTGGAGGAATAAGGCTATGGCAAAGGACGATTCGATGCAGAAGGAACTGGCAGAGATGCGGGCCAAGCTCGAAGCCTCGGAGGCAAGCGACCCTCCGGCGAGCAAGAGTGATAAGCCCGTGGGAGAGGCGACCGCGGACCCAGGCGCAGGTACGGATACGGCATCCACGCCGTCCGCCCCGCCAGCCACCGAGACCAGGCCGCAGCCTGTAGAGACGCAGGAGGGGGAAACCCCGGCCCCGGATCTGTCCACGCAGTTCCAGGAACTCCTGGAGGGGCTGAACCGCGAGCTCAAGGACAGCAATCCAATCACGCTGCTGGCGGTCTTCGTCCTGGGCATACTCTTCGGGCGGCTGTTGTCGCGATAGGAGGGAGCACCATGTCTGATCCTATGATGAAGCTTGAGATCCTCGCCCGGGCCGAGCTGGCCCTGGCGCAGATGCGTGCCCAGCGAACGGCCGGGCGGTCCGTAATGTTTGTTGTTTCCATGGTCTTTGCACTGATTGGACTGGGAATGATCAACTTCGCGGCCTTCTACGCCGTGAGCCCCAGATGGGGGCCGGCTGTGGCCGCATTGATCGTTTCCCTGGTGAATTTCGCGATCACGGGGGTTGTGCTGGTGGCCTCGCGCAAGGTCGGTCCCGGGGAGAAGGAGGAGAAGCTTGCCCGCGAGATCCGCGACCTGGCCTATACCCAGATCAATCGCGACGTGGACCAGGTCAAGGCGGAGATCGTCCAGATTACCGACGATGTGCGGAGCATCAGCTCCAGCATCAAGTCCTTCTCCGGCGCGGCGTCGAATACCCTCGGCCCGCTGATGGGGATGCTGGTCAAGGCCCTTAAGTAGGATGGAGAATCGACGAGGTTGAAACGCGCATAGGAGATCTGAACTCATGAGGGACAGCAAACGTTCGAGATCACTGCTCGTAGCGGCACTACTGACAGTCTTTTTGGGTACGCTGTTGATCACATCACCGGTTGCGCGTGCATCGGAGGGAGGAGCCAGCAACTATCTTCCTGGGCTTTACGGGGACTTCGGGGTCGCCGTGGCCCCCGACCCCGGCCTCTATGTGCGTAATGACTTCTATTACTACATGGCCGACGGGAAGGGGGAACGGTTTGTTCAGAGTGAACAACTCAGAGCCGGTCTGGACCTGGATACCTTTGCGTATCTGCTGACCGGTTTCATGGTCCTTGACAAGGAAATCCTCGGTGGACGCTACGCCTTTGGTGCGGATCTGCCGGTCATATACGCCGACCTGTCCGGTGAAATCGTCCTGGGAGAGACCAGAGTCCCCTTTGACGACGATCGGGTCGCTGTCGGCGATCCGGGCCTCATTCCCGTATCCTTTTTCTGGAATTTCGGCAATTTTCACCTCAACTTGTACGAGTCGATCATCGTGCCCATAGGCTCCTACAACAAGGACCGACTCGTGAACGCCGGACTCAATTACTGGAGCTTCGATACGAACCTTGCCGCCACTTATCTTCACGCGGATAGGGGTCACGAAATTTCGGCGTGCTTTGGATATATCTACAATACCAAGAACGATGACAGCGATTATCACACCGGCCAGGAGATTCACCTGGACTACATGCTGAATCAGTTCCTGTCCGAGACGTTGGCCTTAGGGGTACACGGGTTCTACTACAAGCAGATCACCGGAGATTCGGGGGGCGGTGCCCTCTTGGGCGACTTCAAGGGAGAGGCAGCGGGTATTGGTCCGGCCGTGATGTGGGCCACCCAGGTCAAGGGTGTGGGACTCATTCTGGCCGCCCAATGGCTTCACGAGTTCCATGCGAAACACCGCCTGCAGGGCGACCACCTGTTCCTGAACTTCACATTCGCTTTCTAGCTTTCCGCCCCTTGGAGGAAGTGATCGCGGATTTTGAGGGGCTGAGCCGGAACGGGAAACCCGGCTGAAAGAGGAGAGAAAGGAGAGGGAAAAAACATGATGATTTGGAACATGCTTGAGATCGGGCAGCGAACAAGAGTCCTTTTCGTCCTGGCGCTGGCCGGCTTTGCCCTCTGCGCATTCGCAGCGCCGGTGTCGGCGGAAGAGATCGAGGAGGGGCCTCTCAAACGGAACGGCTGGGCCATCTCGGTTGTACCCTACGTCTTCGCCGTTTCCTTGGATGGGACCGTTGGGGCCCTGGGCCTGGAAGAGGAGGCGGGTGTCCCGTTCGAGGATATTCTCAAGGACTTGAGCGCCGCTGCCATGCTGGACTTCATCGTGCACAAGGACCGGTTCGGCCTTTTCGTCAATACGCTGTACGCGAAACTGGAGGATGAGGGGACCGTGAGCCTCCTGCAGGGGACCATCCTGCAGACAGACCTGAAGCTGGGTGCCACGCTCAAAATGCTCATCATGAGTTTCGGAGCGGGGTATCGACTGGGGCCGTACCCCCTGGGCAGGCAAGAGGGAGGCCGGACCCCGGCCGTGGTCGTGGAGCCCTATGTCGGCGGCAGGTGGACCAAGCTGGACGTGGACCTGGACCTTACGGTCACGGATGTCCTCGGCAGTCGAAGCTTTCCTTTTGAGGATGACACGGGCTGGGCCGATCCGATCTTCGGCGTCATGACCCAATGGAACCTGTACCCGCGCTGGAACCTCACCTTCGGCGGGGATGTGGGCGGTTTCGGGGTCGGCACGGATCTGGCCTGGTCGGCCATCGGCCTTGCGGGCTACCGGTTTCATTTCTCCAAGAGAATCATGGGCAACGTGCTCTTCGGCTATCGGGCACTGTACCAGGACTTCCAGTCCGACAACCCCGCTCGGTTCAAGTTTGACACGACCCTGCACGGCCCCTTCCTGGGCGTAAGCATCCAGTTCGGGCAGTGGTACAAAATCAAGTGAGGTACGCCTTCCCTTCGCTAACCGACATGGGAGCCAGAAGACGATGTTGTCCGGGACAGAAGGTCATCGACTGCGTTTCACTCTCGGGATAGCACTCCTGGCGGTCTGTCTGATGCTGCCGGCCTGCACGCGATTTGGTCCGAAGAGGGTGCCGGTTGACCGGTTCAACTACAACGAGGCCATCGGGCAGTCCCAGAAGGAGCAGATGCTGCTCAACCTCGTGCGTCTCCGCTACCGCGACGTGCCCGTCTTCATCAGTGTGAGTTCCGTCCTGACCCAGTACAGCTACACGGGCAGTGTGGGTACTGGAGGTTCGGCCGTCCTGGGGGACCAGCTTGGGACTGCGAGCAACGTTGGCGGAAACGCAAACCTCGGCTACACGGAACGCCCGACCGTCACCTACACGCCTCTATCCGGATCAGAGTGGGCCCGGCGGTTGTTTTCGCCCATCCCCGCGGAACTGGTCTTCGCAGCTTCTCAGTCCGGAATGCCGACGGATTTGCTCATGCTGATCGGCCTGCAACGGATGAACCTGGTGGAGAACGCATCCTTCGGGGCGGTACCGTCCTCTGACGATCTCGAGCGGCTTCGAGAGTTCCGGCGGGTGCTGGAGGTCATGAAGGAATTGGGGCGAAGAGGAGCCCTGGAAGTGTACCGGGACGAGGTTGGATCCCCTCCGCGTCATCGGTTCGTCATCGAGGTGAATCCGGAAAGCGATGCACAGGCCCTGGTCGACGAGTTCAAGAGGACCCTCGGCCTCGATCCGAATCGAAACAGCTTCGCTATCACCCATCGAGTGACAGAGCTCGATCCGGGTGAAATCGTCATTCAGCCGCGTTCCCTGATCGGAATGATGTCTTTCCTCTCCCGGGGCATCGACGTGCCGGAGGCACACTCGGCGCAGGGGCGGGTCGTGGACATGGGGTCCTGGGAAGGCCTGGTTCCCTTTCGAATCCGATCCAGCGAGGAGAAGCCCAGGGATGCCTTCGCTGCGGTTCGATATCAGGGCAACTGGTTCTACATCGATCACGCGGATCACGAAAGCAAGCGTGCCTTCAACCTGATCATCTATCTATTCCAGCTCAAGGCGCCGGAAACGTCCGCAGCGGCCCCGATCCTCACCCTGCCGACAGGACCGTAGCATTTAGGAGGGACAGAAATGAAGCCTCTTCCCCGTGCATCGGCCGTTGTGGCTCTTCTGGTTTTGTTGCCGGCCCTCGGCGGGGCCTTGGGTCCGGCCCGGCCCCTCGAAGCCTTTGCACAGGAGAGGGAGGCAGAAGAGCGAGCACCGTTGACCGTAGGAGAAGTCCGGAGCCTTCGCCAGCAGGTCGAACAAGCCGGCGGCCTAGAAGAGGATGTCAAGGCAAAGATCCTGGAAACCTATGATCAGGCCGTGGGCCAGCTCGAGGCCGCGGCGGTCTGGTCGGAAAAGGCGGCCGCCTTTGACAGGGCCCGGCAGGAGGCACCGGAGTTGGCCGAGGCCCTGGAAGAACAGCTCAAGGAGCCTTTGCCGGAACCCACGGTAGAATTGCCCAAGGACGCTTCGCTGGACCAGTTCGAAAACAGGTTCCGGGAAGTGAAGCTCGAGGTGGACACCTTGAGCGAAGAGGTCGCCAAGCTGGAGGCCGAGGGCAAGCAACGACGGGAGCGGCGGAAGAAGGTCCCGCAGTTGTTGGCGTCTGCCAGGCAGCGTCTCCTGGAGGCGAGGGAGCAAGAGGCCGCGATTGGCGCTGGGCAGGGCCCTCCCGAGTTGATCAACGGCCAGGGTACCCTCCTGGAGGCCACGATCCTTGCCACCGAGGCCGAGATCGCGGGCCTCAAGCGCGAGTTGCCAAGCTACGAGGCCGGGGAAAAACTGCTCACCCTGCGGATCGACCAGGCCCTGCGCATGCATGCTGCCAGGGAGAAAGAGGTCGAGTTGTGGCAGGAGAAACTCAGGGAGCGCCGGCGGGAAGAGGCGGAACGGGCGGCCCAGGCGGCAAAGGAGGCGCTCCTGGAAGCGACGGGCGCAAGCCCTGGGATCCGACAGTTCGCCGAGGAGCTGGCGGCGGAGAACGCGGCCCTTGCCGAGGAGCGCACGGGTCCTCAAGGGATCCTGCAAAGGCTCGAGGGAGTCGCGCAGAGACTCGGGGAGGTGAACGGGCTCCTGAAGGAGGTCGAGGCCGATTTCTCGAGCGTCCAAAAGAGGGTTGAGGCCGGAGGCCTGACGGCTGCGCTCGGTGTGATGCTCCGCCAGCACCGGGCGGACCTGCCGGATCTGGCAGATCAAAAGGACGACATCGGGACCCGGCGGCAGGAGATCGAGGGTGCACAACTGAAGATCATCGAGCTCCGGGAAGAGAGACGGGCGGTCTCCGATGCCGAAGGGATCGTGTCGGAAAAGATGAAAGGGGTCGACCCCTCCCTGCGGGCCTACCAGCGGAGGCGCATGGAGCGGCTTCTGCGGGAACTCCTCTGGACCAAACGGAGTTCTCTGCAATCGCTCGTGAACGACTACACGACCTACTTCGAGAAGCTGATGGAGCTCGATGTGAGGGAGCGTGCCCTGGCCGACAAGGTGCAGGAATTCACCTTCTTCATCGACGAACGGATTCTGTGGGTCCGAAGTGCGCAGCCCTTCCGGGCAGAGACGCTTTCGGGTGTGATCCCGGGATTGCGTTGGCTGACACGTGCAGAGCATTGGGGACAGGTCGTGGATACCCTCCGGGCCGACGTCTCGGCAAACCTCGCCGTCTACGTCCTCGTCGCCCTGCTGCTCGTGGGCGCCCTGGTCGGGCACCGCAGGACGACCGTTCGCCTTCAGGGACTGCATGAGAAGGCCCACAGCCCCAGATGCACCGACTTCAGCACAACCGTCAAGGCCTTGCTCTCGACCGTGCTGGCCGCTGCCCTCCTGCCTTTCTTGGTCGGGCTGTTCGGCTGGCGTTTGCGCTCTCTGGGAGGGAACGCCGAGTTCGTCCGAGCGATCGGATCCGCCCTGGAGTTTGCCGCTGTCATCTACCTCTCCCTGGAGATTCCCCGCCAGGTGTTCAGGCAGGATGGGTTGGGCAGGATCCACTTCGGATGGCCCGCGGCCTGGGTGGACGGCCTGTACAAGCTATTTGCGAGGTCGCTTGTTGTCGGGTTGCCGGCAGTCTTCGTGATCACCGTGACAGAGGCGCAAGCGGACGAGGGGTTGAAGGCAACGCTCGGAAGGTTCGCTTTCTGCTTTCTCATCGTTGCCATCGGCCTCCTGATGTGGTGGGCACTGCGGTCCATCCTTCGCCAGACGAAAACATCGGAAGCGCCCGAGAGCGGCGGGGTTCGGCAGCTGTTCCAGCGGCTGCTCTACCTCTATGTCCTGGGAGTTCCGGGGGCGATCGTGGTCGTGGCGGCCCTGGGCTATTACTACGCAGCCCTCGATCTCGGCTTGAGGCTTCACGCCACAACGTGTCTCGTCATCGCAGTGTTGACCCTGCAGGGAATGATCCTGCGCTGGCTCCTGCTCACGCGGCGAAGGCTGGCAATCGAGGAGAACAGGAAAAAATGGGAGGCCCTTGCGGAGAAGGCATCCGCCGAGGAAGATGCCGAAACGCCGGAGCCTGAGGAGGAACTCGATCTTGCAAAGGTGCAGGTGCAGACGAACCGTCTCATCAGGGGGGTCGTCCTCCTGGCGTTAGCGGTCGGTATCTGGCTGATCTGGGTCGAAGTGGTCGCAGCCCTCGGGATCTTGCGGGAAGTCGAGCTATGGCATACCACCCAGAAGATATCGCAGGTCGTCACGGATGCCGAGGGCAGGACGAGCGTGCAAACCGTGGACCAGTTCCGGGCCGTCACGCTGGCAGACTTGATCGTCGCCCTCGTGATCCTGATGATGACCGTTCTTGCTACGAGGAACCTGCCGGGGACACTTCAGGCCGTTCTCCTCCAGAGGACCCGTCTCGGATCCGGCGAGATCCACGCGATCAGCACCATCGTGCAGTACACGGTTGCCGTAATCGGTGCGGGCCTCATCTTCGGGATCATCGGGATCGGCTGGGGTAACGTGCAGTGGCTCGTTGCGGCCCTGGGCGTGGGCATCGGGTTCGGCCTCCAGGAGATCGTGGCCAACTTTATCTCCGGGTTGATCCTGCTCTTCGAGCGACCCATTCGGGTGGGGGATACGGTGACCGTGGGAGATGTGAGTGGAGTTGTTTCCAGGATCCGTATTCGTGCCACAGCGATCACGGCCTGGGACAGGAAGGAGCTGATCGTTCCTAACAAGGAGTTCGTCACGGGCAGGCTGGTCAACTGGACCCATACGGATACGATCCTCCGCGCTGAGATCCCTGTGGGGATTGCCTACGGCTCGGACACGGAGAAGGCAAGGGAACGGTTGCTCGCGGTGGCAAGGGAAAACGAAAAGGTCCTGCGTGAGCCGCCCCCGAGCGTGGTGTTCATGGGATTCGGCGCAAGCTCCCTGGACTTCGAGTTGAGGGCCTTCACCAGGATGGAAACCTTGATAGGCGTTCGGGACGAGCTCAACATGGCCGTGGACAAGGCGTTCCGGGAGGCGGGAATCGAGATCGCCTTCCCGCAGCAGGACATCCACATCCGGTCCGTGGAGGACGCTTTCCCGATCACCACGAAAGAAACCGAAGAGAAGTCCACATATGAAACGTGATTCTAGGGAAGAACCAGCCGTGACGACAGACAAAGCATCGCACCTGTCCAGGCTCGCGGGTTTCCTCAAGACCGGGATCTGGCGCGTCCCGGCCCGAGACCTGCCGAAGAGCAAGGCCTTCCTGCTTCACGAGCTCAGGGTTCTTGTCCTCGCCGCCCGAGGATTCAACGAGGACAAGTGCCACCTTCGCGCGTCCGCGCTGACCTTCTACTCCTTGCTCTCCCTTGTTCCTCTTCTGGCCCTGGCGTTCGGGGTTTCGAAGGGATTCGGCATCGAGCAGCGCCTCGAGGGGCTGATTCTTCGAGCCCTGCCGAACCAGCAGGAGGTTGCCGTCCGGATCATCGACTATGCCCATTCCTTCCTGGAGAACGCGCAGGGCGGGGTCGTTGCCGGGGTCGGAGTGGCGGTCCTGATCTGGGCCGTGATCCAGTTGCTGGGGCACATCGAGGAATGTTTGAACGACATTTGGGGCGTTCGAAAGGGGCGTTCTCTCGGCAGGAAGTTCACAGACTACCTCTCCATCATGATCATCGCCCCCCTGTTGCTTGTCATGGCCAGCAGTGCGACGGTCGTGATCTCGACTCATGCCGCACTTCTTGCCAACAGGTTGGCCTTCCTGGAGTCTGCGGGGCCCCTTCTCACCGGCCTGTTGAATCTGCTGCCTTACGGCGCGGTCTGGATCCTGTTCACCCTTGTCTACATGCTCATGCCCAACACCAGGGTTACGTTGAAATCAGGCCTTCTGGCCGGAATCCTGGCCGGCACGGCGTATCAAATCGTGCAGTGGATCTACATAGAATTTCAGGTGGGGGTTTCGACCTACAATGCGGTCTACGGCAGTTTTGCAGCCCTTCCCCTCTTCCTGGTCTGGATGCAGACGAGCTGGCTGGTGGTTCTGCTTGGGGCGGAAATCTCCTTCGCAGCACAGAATGCGGAAACCTTTGCCTTCGCGCCGAGAATCGATAAGGTGAGTCACCGCCTCACGGCTGTCGCCGCCCTTCGGCTGACACAGCTCTGTGTGCAAGACTTCCGCGCGGGCAAGAGCCCCCGGACCGCGGAACATCTCGCCGAGGCCCTCGAGGTTCCGATCCGGTTTATCCGCCAGGTCCTCTCCGAACTCGTGGACGCACGCATCCTTTCAGAGGTGTTGACCGACGAGGAAGGGGTCCCGGCGTATCAGCCGGCACGGGCCATTGATTCGCTCACGGTCGTGGAGGTGATCAACCGGCTGTTGCAGAGCGGCGTGGATGAGATGCCTTACGGGGAATCCCAGGATTGGGAGAAGCTTAGCCAAAGGCTCGCCCTTTTCGAGGAGGCGATCCGAAACGCGTCGGCCGACATCGCCCTAGAAGATCTCTAGCCGGACGGAAAAGGTTCCTGACACCTTTTCCGCGACGCCAAAATCCAGACTCTTGCGTCCAGAATTCCTGTCGCGGTCCGTTTGTGCCAGGCATTATCGGAAGATGCTGTGGTAGTCAAGATTTCGTTTACACACATGAACCCAAAAATCGATAAGCAGTATTCAAGGTTACTCTTGAGACTGTCGAAAAAGCGATCTCTGATAGCTTGTTCTTTCCCTCGATGTTGAAAGACGGGGATCAATCAGCTTTTTGTAGGATTAGCGTGGGTGTTTGTTCCT
>Ga0209536_100016916_pt1 | contig 10354 bp, 5 predicted proteins | sample DeeMarSeWOR28_12_FD_187461 | JGI IMG/M metagenome (GOLD analysis project Ga0209536, IMG submission 187461) | Marine sediment microbial communities from White Oak River estuary, North Carolina - WOR-2-8_12 (SPAdes) (version 2) | ecosystem: Environmental > Aquatic > Marine > Intertidal zone >... | reverse complement strand
GATGGTATGTCGGTAGATCCCGGGTTGTTTGTCGGTGGGCTCTCCCCGAATAGCTGGCAAGTCGAGGTAGCTGTAGAAGAAGCCCGACTCGTCCGGTAGCCAATCGTTCACACCGGCATAGGCCTCCGGGATGACTTCGTCAAGCTTCTGGCCCGTCTCGGTGTCGAAGAAGTGGTTCTCGGCGGCGTCCGCGCCCGCGTACTGAATCGAGTAGCCCACGTATCGTCCCTTGGGGCTGACCGATACCGCAGCCGGAATGGAGGCCATGCCTTCGGGGTCGTTCTCGTTGAGATCGAAGATCACCTCGGGCTCGCCGTCGCCTCTGACCACGTAGAGAACGTTGTGCGGCTTTCCTTCCTCCGCCTTGAAGAAGAACTGGTTGTCGCCTCGGCGGACTGGCGCCATCACCACCCCGTCCAGCCAGTTCTCGTTTAGGTAGGTAACGACCTTCTTTCGCTCGGGAATCTGGTCGAAGAAACGTTCGGTGATTTCGTCCTGAACGGCGACCCACGCTTTCGTAGCATCCGCGGTCTCGTCCTCCAACGCGCGGTAGGGATCTGGAACTTCCACACCGTGGAAAACGTCCGCGTCGGACCCTCGCTCGAGCGCCGGGTACGCGATCCAACTCAAGTCGATCTGTTCGCTTTCTTCTCTCCCGCATGCCAGGGCCAGAGTCGTGAACGCCAGGGCCACCGTCGACAAGCGGTATACTGAGCGGGATAGATTCATCTGCCGTCTCCTTCGATTACGGATTTGAAACGGTCTTCACGATCCTCGGTTTCTGGGCAGAGCTGGACGCGCCGACTCACTCAGTCGATCCGCCAATCTGTCGGCGAGTTGCTCGAGTTGAGGGCCGTGTTTCCTTCCGCCAAGCCCAAAGAAAAGTTGTACCGCCGTGAATCCACCGATGGCACCCAGCGGCAGCGCCGTGAGTAGTGTCCCTTGTTCGCTCAGACCAAAGAATGTCGCCAGCAACAGGCCTGTGATCACCCCGGCCCCGCCGCCCCAAGCGGGGATGAAGATTCGCCATCCCGACAGCTCGAGTCGCTCTTCGATGTGTATTTGTGTCCGGCCGTCGCCCGGAGTGATCGTGATGACGACATTCCGCTGATCCGAACCCGGGTCTGCGGGGCTCCAGGTGAGCGTTCGACCCAGAGTCGAGATATGGCCCACGATGCCCAGTGTTCTCTGGATCTCGTTCACCATGGCTTCGTACTGCGACTCGTCTGCCTCCCCGTCAATCGTTCGGTCTACGATCAGCTTCTCTTTCGGAAAGATGTTCTTCTTCGCTGGAAGCGCGGGTGAAGGTCGTCTATCGAGTTCCCTCACCGCCACTCTCACGCGATCCGGCGGGATCCCCACTTCCGCGGCGACCTGCTCCACCGCCCCAACCGAAAGCGCTTGTCCCTCGGTCGGCTGCTCGGCTTGAAGCTCCGCGGCTCGACCTATGACCTGACGCACCTCGCTGTCACTCAGCTTCCGACCGCTTCCTTCCGCCGCGGCGACCAGCGCGTCGGCCAGCTCACCCGGCGACGGGAACCGGTCGCTGGGCCGCACCGCCAGGGCGCGAGTCAGCACCTGCTCGACCCGACCCGGACAACTGTCGAGCCGTTCGCGATGATCCGCAGGTGCGTCGGACATTCGTCCCAGCCGCACATCCTCTTCCATGGGCCACACGGCGGGTGTGGCGCCAACCAGCATTTCGTACACCACGCAGGCGAGACTATAGACGTCGGTGCGCTCGTTCAGTTCGGCGGTTCCCATCGCCTGCTCGGGACTCATGTATCCCGGCGTGCCCAGCGGAGCCCCGGTGCGCGTCAGAGCCTCACGTCCCGCCGTGGCCACGGCCTTGGCGATACCGAAGTCGGAGACGACGGCGTGACTGTCGGAAAAGAGAATGTTCTCCGGCTTGATATCGCGGTGGACGATGCCGAGGCTGTGCGCGTGATCGAGAGCGTCGGCGACTTGCCGAGCGACTCGTGTCGCCACGTCCAATGGCAGAGGCGTATCCGGCGTCAGGCGACGGCGCAACGAACCCCCGCTCACGTACGGCATCACGTAGTAGAGGAATCCATCCGCATCGCCCGAATCCAGCAGTGGCAGAACGTGCGGATGGTTGAGCTTGGCGGTGATCTTGATCTCGCGCAGGAAACGATCGGGGCCCACGGCTACCGCCAGGTCCGGCCGCAGGACCTTGACCGCAACCTCTCGGTCGTGCTTGAGATCTTCGGCAAGATACACGGTGGCCATGCCGCCGCTGCCGATCTCACGCCCCAATCGATAGTGTTCGGACAGGGCGGCCTCGAACCTCTTTAGATCCTCGCTCATCCTGGGTCCAGGGTTTTGTAGGTCGGGGTGTGCCGCCAGACAAAGTCGGCTGTGAACCACTACGATACAAGAGTCGGCCGGTTTCGCGGCCGTAGCCGAATTTGGACCGGGCAACTAGGTTGAGGTCGCAATCGGGTCAAGTCCAACGCGCACGAATCGGGGGATCGCGGTATGAACGGTGAGGATGTTTTCGATTACGAATCGATCCACGTGCTGGTTGACGGTTCCACCGGGGTCGCGACCATCGCCTTGAACCGGCCGAAGGTACGTAACGCGCTCAGCCCCTTACTCGTCGACGAACTGGCCGACGCTGTGGCCTGGTCCGACGCCGACGAGCGCGTCGGTGCCATCATGCTGCGCGGGGAAGGCGACGATTTCTGCGCGGGTGCGGATCTGCAGGCGCTTTCTGACCTGATGGATGAAGGTGTGGGAACGCAGTTGGCGGACGCGGACGCGCTGGGCGACCTCTTCTTGATATTCCGCCGGGTGTCCACGCCCATCGTCGCGGCCGTGCACGGTCACGCCATCGCTGGCGGCTGTGGCCTGGCAACCGCCTGCGATATCGTCCTGGCTTCCGACGACGCGAAGTTCGGCTACCCTGAAGTGAAGATCGGTTTCGTCCCGGCGATGGTGATCGCCATGCTGCGCCGCGCCGTGGGAGAGAAACGAACCTTCGATCTCGTGACGACCGGTCGAATCATCGAAGCGAAGACCGCTGAGGAGTACGGCCTCGTTCAGCACGTATTCCCCGCGGCACAATTCGAAAAACAATGCGCCGACTTCGTGAAGGATCTGGCCGGCCGCAGCACTAGCGCCATGGCCCTATCGAAACGGCTCATCTACCAGAGCGAGGGCCACTCGTTCGAAGCGGCGATTCGGGCAGGGGCCGACATCAACGCACTGGCACGAATGACCGACGACTACAGAGACGGAGTGCAGGGCTTCCTGGCGAAAGGCAAGAAAGGGAAGTAGCGATTCATCTGACCATCAAACTGGCGCTGATGTTCATCGGCGCCCCACTCGCTCTGGCCGCACAACCACTCGGTCGGCCTGGCCTCTTCTACGTCGGCCTCGCCCTCCTCGTCATAGCATTGGCCCTGCCGGCCAAGCCCGGCCAAACACCACAGGAGCGCATTCGAAATCTCGTTCGCCACCTGCCCGGCCTTGCCTGGGTCGGCCGCAGTGACAGCGATGCCGAAGACGCGGAACGAGAGCCCGACTAGCCTTTCGGTTTTCGATAATTGGGAATTCGAGACTAGAGATTCAATATTCGATCCGGACTTCGAATATCACATATCGAAAGTCGGTGTTCGATATTCGTCTCCACCTACCGATCCAGCGTATCCAACAACTGAGCGATATCGGTAGGCGTCGACTCCGCCCCCGGCTCGATCCACGCGGCAGGCACCTCCAGTTCTCCACGCTCGTGCAGCGCGATCGCCGCCGCGGCGATCGTGGGATCGAAGTGAGAGCCGGCGCTGCTCCGGATATACTCCACCGTCTTGTCGAATCCCAAGGCGTCGCGATAGGAGCGCTTCGAGTTCAACGCGTCCAGCACGTCAGCCACGGCCAACAGCCGACCCAGGAACGGGATCTCCGCACCCTTCAGTCCATCGGGGTAACCGCTGCCATCCCATTTCTCGTGATGGTTCCGTACTCCGGGCATGATCGCCTGGAACTTGGGGCTCTTGATGTTGCTCAGGATGTTGACGCCGTGGACCGGATGCTTCTTCATCGCGTCGAATTCTTCGTCGGTCAGCCGCCCCGGCTTGTTGAGGATCGATTCCGGCACTCCGATCTTTCCAACATCGTGCAGGAGCGCCGACAGCTGAGCGACTTCAATCTCATCCTCGTCGACACCTAGCTCGCCGGCGATCCGCGTCGCGAACGCTGCCACACGCTCCGAGTGACGATGTGTGTACCCGTCCTTGGCATCGATGGTCGCCACGATGGCACGAATCGTATCGAAGAAGAAGTGCTCGAGTTGCGCGATCAGATGGGCTCGATGGATGGCGACCCCGGCCTGGTTACCGATAAGCGCCAACAGCTCCAGGTCGCTCTCCGAGAACGCGCCGCGCATGCTGCGACTGTCGGCGTAGAGAACGCCGAGCACACTCTCGTCGGTAGAAACCGGCGCGCACAGAACCGAGTGGATCTTCTGCTGGATGATGCTGTCACCAGCGCGGAATCGGGGGTCGGCGGTGGCGTCCTGGCTCAGGGAGGAAACGCCGTTCTCCAGGACATCGCGTACCACGGTTCGACTCACCGTGATCTCTTCCATGGCGTGATCGTACGATCGGGCTCGCGCGGCCACCACTTTCAGGTCGTCGCCCTCTTCCGCCTCTTCCCTCAGTATCAGCGCGGCACGATCGGCGTTCACTGCGGCGAAGGTCGAGTTGATGACGCCCTCGAACAGATCCTCGAGATCCCGCGCGTTGGCCAGCATCTTCGATACCTGATAAGCAGCAGCCAGATTGCGCTGTGCCCTCAGCAGATGTTCAAGCTCTTCCGGCTGGGCCGCCGCGACCACTTCGACCCCGGGGAAGTATGTGTCCACCACCTTCCGTACGACGGTCATCGAATCTTCATCGCGGTAGGCCAGGGTAGCTTCGCCGGGTGTGATTCCGCCCGTCTCTTCGGACCTGCAATCGAAGACGGCCGGACCGACCGCCAACTCGTCACCCGGCGCCAGGGTGCCTTTTTCGATGGGCTGTCCGTTGATGTAGCTGCCGTTCGCCGACTGCAAATCGACGATCTCCAGCTCTCGACCACGATTCTCGACCGTGCAGTGGCGTCGCGAGACCCCCTGGTCGGGAAGGCGGATCTCGCAGTTGGGTGCCCGACCGATCGTCTTGCGGTCGCCTCTCTTGAGGCTGAAGATGCGGCCGCGTTGCTCACCCTGGCGGATGACGAGCTCGATGACCATGTGCGCTGAGCGCTCCGCCTATTTGGGAGGCAGAGCCAGTCTGCCCAAGTTCACGTCGTCGAAAGGCGGCACCTGGATCTCGCGCCGGAGGATCTGGAAGTTGCGCTCGTTCTCGAAGGTGGGATGAAGTTCCAGCGTGTGCCGGCCGGCGAACAGAACGTAGCCCGCAAGCGGCGTGGAGCCCACCCGCTCACCGTCGATGAAGACATCCGCGAAGGGCTCCGCGGCCACCGTGATCGATCCGAACGCCTGGACCTCTTCCTGGACGTCGAAATGCTGGCCGGGCTCGAGCAGTATTTCCCGAGTGTGCAGCGGAACGGTGTACGTCGAGTTCATGTCCGTTCCCACCAGCTGCACGACGTGCCTTCGGTTGGGAGCGATCTCTCGGTTCAGGATCGGCAAGTAGCCCACCGTCGTTCCGTCGATCAGCAGCTTGACTCGCTGAGTTGCCTGTGGTGGTGTCACCGTGACGCTGATCGTTGCCGGTCGCACCGGAGCACGCGGTGGTGCAGCTCCCGTGATGAACAGAATACTGTCGGCGGCCACCGGGTTGCCGGAGCGATCTGTGACGCCCGGAGTGATGACGAGGGCATAGCGCGTGCTGTAGCTCAGCGGTCCCGCGGGCTGTATCTGCGCCGTCTGCAAGTCCTCGGTAAGCGAAATCTGGAGCTGGACACTGTTCCCCTGGCCGTCACGGAGTTGAAGGGCGTCGCCACCCACCGATGCCGGGTCGATCGTCTCGTTGAACCTGAGGGTCAGCAGCTGATCCACAGCCACGCTCTGAGCGTCTCTGGCCGGGACGCTTTCCACCAACAGTGGAGGCTCGGAATCGGGAGGTGTCAATCGCGTATTGAACGGGAAGTCGACCCCCGGCTGGCTGTCACGAGAGTTGAGGAATATCGGTAATCCCTTGGCGCTTCTCAGCTGGTCCGTGATGCTGAGCGTGTAGCCGGTTTCGTACTGGAGCCGTTCCAGCGCCTTGACTGAAATCTGTCGGTTCTCGCTGAGCAGCTGGAGCTCGGCCTGAATCTGAGCACCGCCGGGTCCCACCAACCGGACCGTCTCTCGACTCACAGAGACCGGGTCGACGGGCCCGCTGAAGGTGATCAGGAATTCGGGACCGTCCACATCCGCGCCGCCTTCCACCGGGGCAAAGAAGAAGCTGGTGGCGTAGGTGGCCCCGGTGCCGATGTAGGGGATCTGCGCGAGGATGGGGAGTTTCTCTTCACCGAAAGTACGGAAGCCCTGAAAATCAACGCTATAAGCCGTGATCGTTCCCGCCAGCACGGCGGCCGTCGCCACCAGCCACGGCCAGACGCGGCGCTTCTTCTTCGGTGGCTTGGTCGTCGCTTCGTAGACCGCGAACGGTTTCTGACGGTCGGGCGTCTGAGCCTCCGCAGGCTGCTCGGCTGGAGGAGTCTGTACTTGCTCCGCCTCCTTCGGCGCCACCTGCACGACGACCGGGCGCTGCACGGCGCCACCCATCGCACCCGTAAGATCGGTGCGGAGATGGTCGGCACTCTGGTAGCGGTCCGACGGGATCTTCTGCAGGCACTTGAGAACGATGCGTTCCAGCTCCGGGCTCAGGTCCGCGTTCTTCTCTCGCGGCAGAGCGGGGAGTTCCTCGATATGCTTGCGGCCCAGTTCGAACCAGTCTCGGCCGGTGAACGGCGCTTCGCCCGTGGCCATCTCGTACAGCGTCACGCCCAGCGAGTATATGTCTGAACGGTGATCGACTCGTTGTCCGCGCGCCTGTTCCGGCGACATGTACTTGGGCGTTCCCACGTACACCGTGGTGCCCGTCGCTGCCGTGTAATTCGTCGCCGCCTCGGCGATACCGAAGTCGGTCACCACGGCGTTGCCGTGCCGGTCGAAGAGGATGTTGTCCGGCTTCAAGTCGCGGTGGACGATGCCGCCTTCGTGGGTGTGAGCGAATTGCAGAGCGGAGGCCACGTCCAACCCAACCTTGATGATCACGTCCGGGTCGAGTCCCTGTCCCACCCGCATCAGGTCTTTTAGGCCCGCCTCGAGCAGGTCCATCGAGAAGAAGACGATGTCGTCGTCTTTTCCAGCGTAGTGGATTGCGATGACGTTCGGGTGACGAAACTTCGCCGCTCGGTGCGCTTCCCGACGGAAGTTCGCCTCGAAGACCTCGTCGTAGGCGAAGGCAGGCTTCAATACCTTGAGCGCGACATCGATATCGAGGTTGGTATCCCGCGCCTTGTAGACGTACGCGAATCCTCCCTCGCCGAGGAACTTATCTATTCGGTAGACCGCTACGCGGCGACCTAGAAAGATGTCCTTCTTCAGAGGGGCCCTCCTAGCCGGGTCCGATGTTGCTGAAGAACTGTCGGGTCTCTGGGTTGTATATCGTCAGATTGTACAACTTCTGCAACCGCGGGATCTCGCGACTCAAATTGAAGTTCGGTCGAACCCCATAGATCTGCTTGTATATATCTTCGGCCTGGGATCGCCTGCCGTAGGCGTAGTACGCCGCCCCCAGGATCTGCCACGAGATGACGCTTTGCTCCGGGCTCAGGCCGCCCTCGGCGATCAGACCCTCGAAGAAGCTAACCACCTGGCCGTAGTCCGCGTTCCTCCAGTACTCGAGACCTTGGCCCAGCTTGTCACGAGTCGAGAAGACGATGATCGAATCCTCGTACAGGTGGTGGTATCCCTCCGGCACGGTCTCGGGAATCGCCTGAGCGTAAAGGCGCATGAACTCGAGCGCGTCCTCAGGATAACCGGCATCGCGCAACATTCGGTAGATCTGGAAGGACCGCTGGATCGTCTCGGTTCGTTGATAGTATTCCGGATTCGGGCCCTGACCCACCAGCGTCAGGATGTGTTGGCTCGCCTCTCTCGGGTCTCCCGACCGCAAGTAGATGTCAGCCAGCATGAAGAGGAACTCGACGAGTTCTTCCCGCGGCATGGGGATCGCTGTGGCCCGCTGGGCCCAACTCACCGCCGTCTGAAAATCGCCCGTATGGTAGGCGCTGGCGAAGGCCAGCCGCAGAAGCTTGCCCTTCACTTCGTCGCTGGCGTCCAGAACACCCTCGTCAACCAGGCGCACGCCTTCGGTCGCTTCCTGCAGTGCCAACTCGTAGTTTCCCTGACCGTAGGCTGCCGATGCGGTGAAGTACGACAGCGGCATCGTCTCGGTCGGAGCGCCCCGTACGCCCGTCGTGAATACTGGGGCGACGCGCACGAAGCGGGGCGGCAATTCCGAGCGACTCGATGGGTCGATCCGGTAGGGAGGTGCCACAGCCGTGGCCAACACATGGAAGGGGCCATCCGGAGCGTCAGCGCCCTGGATTTCGTACTCCCTCGTATAAGCCTCCGGGCCCGGCTCCCAGGTCAGGACCGCCGCGTTGCCCTCATACTGTAGGTCCAGGTTGGCCAACGGTGGGAAGTGAACGTCCCAGCGGTACACGACGGTGCGTTCGGCCCCCTCGTCCGAGATGTAGATGTTGCCCTCGCCGTCGACGTGCAGCCGTGTCGGGTCCTCGAGCTCGCCCTCCGCACCCAGCTGGATCAGGACGCGTTTCAGTCCGGCCTCGACGATCGTCACCCGCTGAGTGTTGGCGTCCAGGATGAACAGGTTGCCCGTTGCGTCGAAGGTCATTGCCGCGATTGGACCTGGCACGATGGCCGGCGGCAGTGGCTCGAGGCGCGCCTCGTTGGGGTTGAGTTTGCCGGCGACGGTGCCGTCTTCGTTCCAGACGAATATCTCGCCGTCCGGCGACACGGCGACGCCCACCGGTTTGACGACGGGATAGCTGGCCACCAGACTGGCGAGGTCGGAGCTGAAGACCTTCACACGGTTGTTTCCGGTGTCACCGATGATGACGCGACCGTCCGCGAACAGGGCGAGCCCTCGCGGGCTTTTCAGCCTTCGGTCGTCCTGGTAGTTGTCCCCAAACGTTCCCACGAGCAGGCCGGACCGGGCATCGAAGATGGCGAACCGGTTCTTGCCTCTATCCGCGATCACCACCGACGTATCGGTAAGGATTGCGGCGCCGACATCCCCTACGTCCCGGTTGAAACTCCGTTGCAGCGTTTGTGGGTCCGGGAGGTAAGCACGCACGTTGTCGCCGTAGACCGTTGCGTAAGGCTCGACGCGAACGGCGACCATCGAGGCGCCGACTTTCTCCATATCCAACAGCAGGCGCGGCTGGTTCTCGGAGTCGTAGCTGACGTCGAGGAGCGGCTCGGGCAGGCCTTGGTTGACCTTGGTGACACGAATGGGGAAACCGAGGTCGGGCCGACGATTCAGGTCGCCCTCGGTGGTCAGGCGGATCCGTTCGACCTTACGCAGCTGCTTGTCGAGGATCAGCAGATCATCATCACCGACAAAAGCGACGTCCACCGCATCGTCGAACGAGCCACGGCCGGTCCCGATCCCGCCGTAGAGCATATCGTTGGGTCCAATGTCGGCGTTAGTATACGCGTTGCGACGAAAGACCCGGCCCGTCTTCTTGTTGAGAACGACCACGGTCCCCTTGTCGTTGACCGCCGTCGAGATCGGCTCCGACAGGTTCCCCCCGCGCATGGCGAGCTGTCCGGCCAGTCCACGGGGAACATTGCCACCCCAGACCAACTCGGTGAACGGCTGAAAGGCATAAATGTGATTGGGCGTGCGCTTGTCGGCCACATAAATCGCACCGTCGTTCGCCACGGCCAGAGACATGGGCTCACGAATCGTCTCGGAAAAGCTGATCTCGCGGACGAAAGTGCCGTCGTAGCTGAACACGTGAATGCTCTTCCGACCGGCGTCGAGGATGTAAAGATAGCCACTCGGGCCCACTGCCACGTCGACGGGATCTTTGAGCTTGCCTCCGACGTCACCCTCGCCACTGATCGTTCGCAGGCCCTGGCCCTCGCCGTCAAAGACGATGACTTGCTTGCGGTTCGTGTCGAGCACGAAGACATAGCCGTCGCCGTCGATCGCCAATTGGGCAGGCCGCTTCAGGTCGGGCCGACCGTAGATGCGCACGTGAGTACCACTCGCATCGTAGACGTGGATCGCGCCCTTGTCGTCGGCGACGTGGACACTCCCGTCCGGGCCAAGTGCTACGGCTACGGGGTTCTCCGGCGCGT
>Ga0209536_100016915_pt1 | contig 10354 bp, 10 predicted proteins | sample DeeMarSeWOR28_12_FD_187461 | JGI IMG/M metagenome (GOLD analysis project Ga0209536, IMG submission 187461) | Marine sediment microbial communities from White Oak River estuary, North Carolina - WOR-2-8_12 (SPAdes) (version 2) | ecosystem: Environmental > Aquatic > Marine > Intertidal zone >... | reverse complement strand
TAGAAACCAATGCTATGTGTCATAAAAATAGCGGGTCGCCAATCAAACCCAATCGTTAAGGGAAACTCGAAGGCATACTCTACGCCAAAATTGCCGGCGATACTAAAATCAAAGTCATTATGAAAGTAAAATTCAGGGCCGACACCAGGGAAGAATTTCAATCCTGAAGGACCGTCTGTTAATTTAAACATCCAGTCAAAATATCCCGCGAATCCGAACCAATCATAAAAATATACAGCAGGCTGTAATCGTGGTGCCTTGCCAAGGGGTATAGTGGCCTCAACCGATCCTCGTTCACCAAAGCGCGCACCTAGTTCCCAGCTGGTTTGAGCTTTGGAATCGTCATAAACGAATAAACAACACAATATGATAGCAGATAGGATAAAAAGTTTTTTCATCTTAAGAATTTTTTAGATTTTAAATTAATAAAATTTTAACTAATTAGAGAGGCAAATATATACAAATGCATCTTTTTGTAAACATAAACGAAAAAAAGATATTGCTATTACATATAAGTTATATCCGTCAAATGCATTGGCTGGAAAAATAGTAAGAATGCCTGATTTATCTTATTCAAAAATGAAATCCAAAGAAGTGTCCTGGCGATCTAAATACCTTGAAATTTTTTCTGCCGGGGAGCAGACTGTCATAATTAGAAGTATAGCTGCCAGATAAATGAGATTCGCCTTGGCAGCCAGATCAAGTACATTTAAGTTCTTGACTCGAGCTTATTCATCCTGGTTTTCAATATGAACCAGAATATATGGGATAGCAGGAAGATCATTATTCCGTACAAAGCAGTGATCATGGATACCTGGAACCCTCCGGCCAGTAATGCCGGTGAAACGTCTTGAACTTCCTGGATGGCAATACATGCCTGGTAAATACCAATTCCCTGTCCAAGTATTCCCCAGACAGCAGCAAGTCCTCCCATAAATTTAACGGCAAGCGCTACATTCTTTAATCTTATAAGATTAGGGCTGGATTTGCCAAATGCCTGGATAAATCCTGTTACTGAAAGGATGATTATCATCACCAGCAGCACAAATAATATCGACATGAACTGCCATCCCCCCATAATGTGTAATTCAAAAAAAGTCTTCATACATATTTAATTTAAATAGAACAATATTATGGTCCAAGATTAATATATTCCATTCATAAAAAAATAGAAAGTAGATGATCCGAGGACATAAATCGACAAACAATATGATTTCGGTGATTCATCTGTTCGTCGACAAATGCACTTGTTTGGTCGAATATATCGATTTATTCTTCCAGTGAACAGATAATATGCGAATAAATGCTTTAATTTTAATGCATAAAGAAAATTGGAATTGTGGCAGGGATTCAATATAAAAGATACAGGATCTTCATTCATCTTCTGTTCTGGCTTTTTGTACTGAGTTTTTATACATTGCTGTTCGGGAGTGAAAATTCAGATTATAAGGGGGCCTTTCAATTTGTCGTCATGCTGCTGCCAATCACCGTAGCGACTACCTATTTTTTGAATTATTACCTTGTCCCCAAGTATATTCTACAGAAAAAGTATTTTCTTTTTATACTATATTTCATCTATACCTTTATCATATCCATAACCCTTGGCCTTAATGTGGTGGTACTGACTTTCGTAGTATTTGCTGATTTTAATACGGGGAATATGGTACCGGCCTCTTTTAATATTATCTATTTGATCGCGGCAAATTATCTTGTCGTATTATTTGCTGTGACGATCAAGTTAGTCAATCACTGGTATCGGATGGATAACAAGAATCTGCTACTGGAAAAAAAGAGCATGGAAATAGAACTTAAGTTAAAGGAAGCAGAATTGAAGTTATTAAAAGCACAGATCCATCCGCATTTTTTGTTTAATACCCTGAATAACTTATATGGTCTCGTTCTATCGGGATCGGATAATGCTCCTGATATTGTATTGAAAATTTCTTCATTACTGGATTATATGCTCTATCAAAGCATCAGGCCATTCGTTGGTCTTAATGAGGAGATTGAGTATATCAGGGATTATATGGAACTTGAAAAATTACGATACAACAATTTAAACATTAGGCTGTCGAAGAAAGGATGGTTCGAACATCATACAATCGCTCCCATGATCCTTCAACCATTTGTGGAGAATGCCTTCAAGCATGGTATTAGTAAAGATGTAGATAACCAGTGGCTGGAGATCGGGATCCAACTCAATGAAGATATTTTGAATTTCTATGTTAAGAATCCAAGAAGGCTTGATTCCGACACCGACAAGACGGATTATACCGAGGGGATAGGGTTAAAAAATGTACAAAAACGTCTTGGTATAATTTATCCGAAACGATATGATTTGAAGATCCGGGAAGATCAGGATACTTTTACCATTTATTTACAGCTGAAACTGGACCATGCATTATGACTTCCGTTAAATGTTTAATATTGGATGACGAACCTATTGCCGCCCGGGTGATACAGAATTATCTGGATAAGCTGGATAAATTTAAAGTGTCCAGAATTTGCACTAATGCAATACAGGCTTTCGAGTACCTGCAGTCTCATAAAATTGACCTGGTCTTTCTGGATATTCAAATGCCTAGAATTACCGGTCTTGAATTTCTCAAGTCATTGCACAATCCACCAAAAGTGATAATAATTACGGCATACCGGGAATTTGCTTATGAGGGCTTTGAGCTGGACGTAGTTGATTATTTATTAAAACCGGTTTCATTTAACCGGTTCCTTAAAGCAATTAATAAATATAATAATATCTTAACGGATACCGGACCGGTAAAACGAGACGCGGTCTCAGAATTGATTCCGGCTGATGAGTGTATCTGGGTCCGTGCAGATCGCAAGAATGTGAAGATCAGTATCGGTGAAATTACGTATATTGAAGGCTTGAAGGATTATATAAAGATCTTTCAAAGAAATAATATGACTATTAGTAAAGTTCCGCTCAAGAAAATGGAAACATTGCTACCTCCCGAGAAATTCATTCGCATTCATCGTTCTTTCCTGGTCCCGGTATCCAAGATCACGGCCTTTAACAATGAGGGTATTGAGATTGGCTCCATATCCCTGCCAATAGGGAAAATATATAAGGAAACCGTAATTTCTTTTCTAGAAAGATATATGTAGCGATTATTGATCAAATTTCGATTTTTGAATAAATCATTATTTATTTTTACTATATATTAATTTCCGGACGATTTAAGGATTTAAATTTTTTAATATGCAAATACAATCTTCAAAAATATCTGATCACAACCAGCGACATAAAACTCAACATAATGCAGATTTAAGTTATATATATGACCGTATTGAAAAAAAAGGATTGGATCCGGAAGAGATACTCCAAAAAGTCGGGGATTTCCAGGTAGCCATTCCTTCCTGGGCATTAGGCACAGGCGGCACCCGGTTTGGCAGGTTTCCATCTGGTGGTGAACCCAGGAACCTTGAGGAAAAAATTGAAGATGTGGGACTTTTGCATGCTTTAAACCGGTCAAGTGGGGCTATTTCACTGCATATACCATGGGACATACCAAAAGACTATATTGCAGTTTCAAATCTTGCGAAGTCACTGGGTTTGAAGTTTGATGCGGTGAACTCAAATACCTTCCAGGATCAGCTAAACCAGGGACTTTCCTATAAATTCGGTTCTTTATGTCATACTGATGCTTCGATAAGGAAACAGGCCGTAGACCACAATAAGGAGGTGATCGATCATGGTATTAAGATCGGATCTAAGTCTATTACCGTGTGGCTGTCGGATGGATCGAATTTCCCCGGTCAGCAGAATTTCCGAAAAGCTCTGTCCCACACCCTGGATTCCTTGAGGGAAATTTATGACCACCTGCCTGATGATTGGCAGATGTTCGTCGAATACAAGCCCTTTGAACCTAATTTTTATTCCACGGTCATTCCCGACTGGGGTACTTCCTTCCTGCTTTCTTCTAAACTTGGTCTGAAAGCTTATAGCCTTGTCGATCTGGGACACCATCTGCCCAATACTAATATTGAACAGATCGTCGCCACCCTGATGGGAGAACATAAACTGGGAGGGTTTCACTTTAACGATTCAAAATTTGCAGATGATGACCTGACAGTAGGGGCAATTAAACCCTATCAGCTTTTTTTGATCTTTAATGAATTGATATATGGCATGGAAGGAGAAAATGAAGGAGATCCACCGATTGCATGGATGATCGATGCATCACATAATGTGAAAGATCCTCTGGAAGACCTTCTACAATCTGTGGAGGCAATTAAGCTGTCTTATGCACAGGCCCTTCTGGTTGATCGGGATAAATTGGAGGAAACAAGGGAGAATAATGATGTGGTAGCAGCGCAGGAGATCTTACAGGATGCCTACAGGACTGATGTAAGGGCTTTACTCACGGAGGCCAGGATCCGTAATGCCGCAGCCTACGATCCTGTAGGACTATTTAGAACCTTAAAACTAAGGGAACGGTTAATGAAGGAAAGGGGATCAAAAACAATTGCCACAGGATTATAAAGAATTATGCAATCTGTAATAGCAGTATTCGACATCGGGAAATCCAGTAAAAAATTCATTCTTCTGAACCGGGATTACCAGGTTGTCCATCAGGATATCGTTGGATTTAAGGAACTCCCGGACGATGATGGTTTCCCTTCAGAGAACCTTGAGGACCTGACCAGGTGGGTAAAAATGATGTTCAGAGAGGCCTCAAAGATGCCTCAATTCAATATTGAAGCTGTTAACTTTACTACTTATGGGGCCGGGGTGGTGAATTTAGCAGAAAATGGGAAACCTGTTACACCCCTTTACAATTACCTCAAACCATACCCACGAGATCTTCTTGACGATTTCTTAAATAAATACGGTGGTAAGGATAGCCTTGGGAAACAGACCGCGTCCCCGATCTTTGGCTTTTTGAATGCCGGCCTTCAACTCTATTATTTAAAATATAAGAAGCCGGACCTTTTCAGCAAGGTGAAACTTTCTTTACACTTTCCGCAATACCTGTCGTACCTTTTTACCGGGAAGCCCTATTCGGAGATAACGAGCATAGGGTGCCATACGGCATTATGGGATTTTGTCAAGCAGCATCCCCATGACTGGGTGTACAGGGAAAAGTTAATGCCCGTTTTCCCCCCATTAATAAATACTTTTAACACAGAAAAAATACGCTATAAAACCAAACAGATCTCCTGTGGGATAGGTGTCCATGACAGCTCTGCGGCATTGATACCGTATCAGTTATTGTTTGAAGAACCCTTTATATTAACTATCACGGGTACCTGGAATATTACGTTTAATCCATTTGGAAAGGATCCATTGTCCTCAGAAGACTTGTCCCGTGACTGCCTGAACTATATCAACTACCGGAATCAACCCGTCAGGGCATCCAGAATATATCTTGGCAAAGAACACTTTTATCAGAAAAACAGGATCGCCCAATATTTTCATAAGGACGAGGATTATTTCAAAACGGTAAAGTTCAACGAGGACCTGGTTAAAAAACTCATACAGGAAAACAACCGTTATAAAAAGTTCTATCCTGAAATGATGGAAGGTACCGGTCCTTTTTCTCAGAAATTCATGCAAAGGGCTGATCTTAAGCTGTTTGAGAATTTTGATGAGGCCTATCATCAGATGATAATCGATCTGGTGTATTTACAGGCCAAATCCATCGAACTGGCTAAAGGAAATACCAAAGTAAATAAGCTGTTTCTCGCAGGGCGGTTCTGCAATAACGATATTTTTGTTCGATTGCTTGCTTCCCGCCTGAATAACTGGGAAATATTTATGCCGCTCAACAGCAGTGTGACTTCCCTGGGTGCTGCTATCACCATGCACTCTGCCTGGAATATAGAAAGAAACCTTAAGGAGATTTTATTGTTCCGGAAATGTGAACCGGTTCCCGGTATCAAACTAACTGATTATTCTTTGTTCTAAAAATTTAATTTATACTTCGAAGACCTCAACCCCGGCGTTTCGGATCTCTTTCACATATTCAATGGTAGATCTGTGTTTATCCGTGATCAACATGTTCAATTCTTTGATGTCACATATTTTACACATATCCTTTATGCCAAATTTACTATGATCGGCAAGCACAATGGTTTGTTCAGATTGTTCGATAATTGCTTTCTCATTGGCCACAATAAGCTGATCCGTATTGCTGGCTGTAGCCCGATCGATGCCTCCAACCGAAAGAAACCCCAGAGTCGCATAAAATTGCCGGATGTTCTCACTGGTCTGGGGACCGACGAGAAGGCCCGAATCGGGAAACAGCAAGCCACCTGTAAGAAAAACTTCCGCACCTGTGGTTGTATCCCTATCTTTATATACCTGATGGGCCAGAAGGATAGAATTAGTGATGATCTTAATGTTCCTGTTGGCCAGAAATGGAGCCATAGCCAGGGTAGTGGTGCCGCCATCGATGATCACCACATCGCCATCCCGTACCAATGAAGCTGCTTTTTCCGCTATCTTCCGTTTTTCACCTGCATATTTTGTTTCTCTTATCGCCACCGGCAACATGGCATGATTGATGCCTCCTCCTAATTTTCCAGTTATCCCGCCCCACACTTTATTTACAAGACCTTTCTTTGCCAGCTCCTGAAAATCTCTTCTTATGGTAGCTGGAGAGACCCCGGTATGCAGACAGCCTTCATTAACGTTCATTTCCTGTTGGGTATCCAGGAAATCAATAATTGCCTTGAAACGGTCTCTCTGATTCATGGATCACTTGTTATCTATCAGCTGAAGTAATTTTTCGAGAGATTCTTTGCGGGAGCGGTTGGATTGAAACAATGAGGATGTGCCTGCGACCAATACAGACGCTCCGGCATCTATCATCACCGGGATATTTTCCCAGCTAACATTTCCATCTACCTCAATGTCAAAGGTCAGGTTATTGATTTCAGCGAATATTTTCAATTCCTGAATTTTATCCATACTTTGCGGAACCAGTTTCTGACCTGCATATCCTGGATTGACAGTCATGACCAGTACCATCTCCACGATAGGGTATAGGAATTTAAAATGATCTACAGGGATATGGGGATTAATAGCGATACCTGGAATGCAACCCGCCGCTTTTATACTTCTCAGAATACGGTCAGGATGCCAGGTTGTCTCCGGATGTATGGTAATCACCGAATTTTTTACCTGACAGAACATATCCAGGATATTTTCCGGTTTTTCAACCATAAGATGAAAATCAAGGGGAATGCCGGAGTATTCATGAAGAGATCTGGCAAAATCGAATCCCAGTGTCAGGTTGGGTACGTAATGGCCGTCCATCACATCAATATGCAAATAGTCGATGTTGTATGACCGGAAGAGGTCCAGTTCCGAACTCAAGTCCATGAAATCAGCACACATCATGGAAGGGGATATTTTTATTCTACGGTCTTTCATCTTTTATTCCTGGGGTTTTACGATTACTTTCATCCCTTCCCTCGATTCATGATATAAAAACGCATTTTCTATATCCCGGAGGGGGAATTTTTTTGATATGTATTTTGGTGCACTTATTTTTCCCTGTGCAAGCAACATGACGGCTTTTTCAACGTCCGGCAGATTTGACCCGTGAGTACCTGTAATGAACATTTCGTTATAATGAACGACATTAGAATTCAAGACGAGTGGGGGCTGTCCCTTCAGACCGGCGAAAAAGTTAACATATCCTCTTTTTCCCGTAACAGAAATGGCTGTTTCCTGTGCCTGTGTTGTACCGGCAGTAGTTATCGCAATGTCTACTCCACGACCATTGGTTTCGTCCATGATCACTTCTTCGGGATCTTCTTCCTCCGTGGATATAAACCGGGCTGAAGGCAGGAATTTGAAGGCCATTTCCAGCCTTACCTTTGAACGCTGAATAGCGAAGACCTTATCGGCCCCGTAATAATTCGATAATTCAAGGACCATACAGCCAATCGGGCCAAGTCCTATAACAGCTATGCTTTTCCCCAATCCCATATTCGTCATTTCAAGGCCGTGTATTGCACAGGCAAGGGGTTCTGCGATACAGGCATCATCATCCGAGAGGTGATCCGGAATTTTAACTATTGGACCATACTTCACGGAATTTTCATCCAGAACCATCTTTTGTTGAAAAGCACCGTCCAGTTGATAACCTATGGCCAGGTTTTCCGGAGTCAGATTACCCCTTCCCTTAAGAGTGTACTCACGTCCCGTGTCCATATCAGGAACGTCAGCTCCCATCGTTATCCGATCACCTACAGCCCAGTTCTTTACATTGGTCCCTATTTCAATGATAGTCCCTGCGAATTCATGCCCAATCACAGTGGGTGGGATAACCCTTTTATTGCCATGCCGGAAAATCCGGACATCTGATCCGCATACCGAGACAGATTGCGGTGCAACTATCATCTCATCGGGTCCACAAACCGGATCACTGACTTCCCTGATAGTGATTTTATTAAGGTCTTCTAAAATAGCCGCTGTCATAAATTAAATATTTACAGGGATTGAATATCCCTCACAGCCCCCTAAAGGATCGCTCCGGGATATGCTGCCAGGGATATTCATTTATTCCCAATTATGTTTTATTCTGATTAATATATGATTAAGTTTGTTATAAAGCTATCAAATAATAATCATTTATGAAAGCCCTTGTTTTAAAAGCTAATGCCGACTTGAAGCTGGAAGAACGGCCGGTTCCAACAGATCCAGAGGAAGACACACTTTTAATCAAGATCGCTGCATGCGGGATTTGCGGTTCCGATATTCCTCGAGGATTCCACAATGGTGCCTATTTTTATCCTTTGGTCATGGGACATGAATTCAGCGGTATAGTTGAGGAGGAAGCTGCAGGAAGCCGGTTTAATCGAGGGGACCGCGTAACGATTTTCCCCTTGATTCCCACTGATCCGACGGAAAAGGTCTATGAATCAGGAGATTATGCTTTGTGCAAGTCTTATGATTATTTTGGATCCAGAAGAGATGGGGCCTTCCAGGAATATCTCAGGGTACCGGAATTTAATATATTCAAGGTTCCGGACCATGTCGACCTCCTTCATGCATCGATGACTGAACCCGCAGCAGTAGCGCTGCATGGTGTCAGGAAGCTACATATCTCAAAAGGTGATTCAGGCCTGGTTATTGGGGGAGGTCCGATAGGTAATATGACAGCACAGTGGCTGAGGATCCTGGGATGCGATCTTGTCGTAGTAGTGGATATTGATCCGGAAAAGTTAAAAATAGCACAAAAAATGGGCTTTACAACGATAAATAGTATTGACAAGGACCCAGTAAAAGAGATCATGAAGATAACCAATGGAGCAGGTATGCCACGGGTCGTGGAAGCATGCGGGTTAACTGTGACTTTTTTACAGGCCATTGAATCCGCATCGGTATTTGGTGAGGTCGTATTCATGGGAAACATCCATGGTACCTTTACCATAAACGAAAAAGAATTTTCTAGTATTCTACGCAGGGAGTTGTCGATTTACGGCACTTGGAATTCAAAGATCGAACCAAAAGGTGAGGATGACTGGACAACCGTCCTAAAGCATCTCGACAGGGACCTGATAGTTTCCCCTTTGATCAGCGACCTGGTTGAGCTGGATGAAGGCCCGGAGATTTTCGAAAGCATACTGCATAAAGAGCGTTTTCATAATAAAGTGATCTTTAAAATTGGAGTCTAGAGATTTCTTGCAAATTGGTATTAAAACCGACCCGATCGAAACAAGGTATAGTTTTGATTGGCTTTTCAGGTTAGCAAAATCGGAAGGTATTCACTACATCCAGTTGGGTTCTTTCTTTGAGCTATATATCCTCGAAGATGCTTTTTTTTATCAATTAAAAGAAAAGGCTGAAAAGTACGGCCTCAGGATAAAAAGTATGTTTACGGCCCACAGGGAATTGGGCGGTTTTTTTTATGGAGATGTATACTATGAGAAAGCTGCTCGAAACAGTTATGAAAGGTTCATTGAAATAGGAGCCATTCTTGGCGTCGATTACTGCGGATCGAATCCCGGGGCCGTGTATCGCGACCGAATGGCCATTAAGGATAAGGCCATCGATCGTTATCTATCGCATATGCGTGAATTGATGCACCTGGCAGAACAAAAGGGATTAAAAGGACTGACGATGGAACCAATGTCTTCCCTGGCAGAACCCCCTTCCACACCTTCAGAAATGGATCAAATGATCAGCGAATTAACATCCTATCACAAGGATCATCCTGAAAATACGGTGCCGGTTTACCTTTGTGGTGATATAAGCCATGGTATAGCTGACAAAAACCACCGGATTACTTATTCGAATACAGAATTGTTCGAGCATGGCCTCCAATACATGTCAGAATTTCATTTTAAGAATACAGATCCTATCTACAACAGTACTTTC
>Ga0209536_100016914_pt1 | contig 10355 bp, 6 predicted proteins | sample DeeMarSeWOR28_12_FD_187461 | JGI IMG/M metagenome (GOLD analysis project Ga0209536, IMG submission 187461) | Marine sediment microbial communities from White Oak River estuary, North Carolina - WOR-2-8_12 (SPAdes) (version 2) | ecosystem: Environmental > Aquatic > Marine > Intertidal zone >... | reverse complement strand
CCCCGTTCCCGCTTCTCTTATGCGGTACCCTTTTTTCCTGAAGAGACGCCTGATAGCATCGGGGTAATTTCTTTTCCTGCAGACAACTGAAAGGTCTTCCCTCCTCTCTCCGGGATTGAGCGCTGGAGTACGCAGTCCCCTGTTCTTCTGTATCTGCCGGTACAGTGAATATCCCAGTGAGACCAGTGTCAGCCCTATGGTTAACAAAAACCAGATCGAGGTATAGACCCTGTGGAGCTGCAGCCGGGTGACAAATCTGTAGGTATAGATATTGTTTTCTTTCCAGGTATCAAAGTAGGACGGGCTTTTCTCAGTAATCTGGGGAACGGTAAGTCCTGCAATACATGCTGTAAGAAAAATAAGGAGGAGGAGGATCGTTGTTCGCGGTGACAGGAGGAGTCTTTTTATTGTCCGTGTAAACACACTGTATTATACCTGATCATTTCCTCATCTCTGTTCTTCTTTAAGAATGGTGACCTCTGTGATGAGCCAGCCCTTTTCCTTCTTCTCCAGGTGATACTTCATCCTGTAGCTGACACGCTGCCGGGGTTCGGCAATCTCCTGTGTGTCAAGGTCCCGATAGAGATAGCTCCAGTTTTCTATCGTCATGACGACTGCAGATTGCCCTGCAATCTGTATATTATCAACATCAAGGGTGTGGACTTCAGCATCGAGGTAGATGTTCCCGTCTTCCCATGCAGCCATCCAGAGGGAGAGTTTTTCTATGACCGCTTCATCAGCGATACCCTGCAAGGGGCTGACATCACGGGTTTTATTTGCCTCGATCAAAAACGTAGCATAGTCATTGACCGTCTTTTGTATTCCCTCTTCATCTCGTGCCTGTTGCCCCGCAGAACAGGCGCAGAGCGCGGTACATGAAATGATGACGAAGGTCAGAAATCTGAAATAAAATGGACCGGACCGGTGGTGCATAGGCTTCTTCACAACTCCATGCTATCAGGGGTCGATACCTATTGTTGCCTGATGTGCATTGCAGGTGCTGACATTATTGCACTCATCGTCTCCGGTATAATCAAAGGGAAAGGCCACTTTGTAAAATCCGTCCATGAGTCCGTAATTTATGCCTCCAGATCGATAGGTGTAGGGCGCAGGCTCTGATCTGTAGACTATGAATCGACTCCTCCTGCTCCCGTGAGGTATTGCATTGTGGCAGCCAACACAGGGATAGTTCGCATTTCCGTTCCCGTCTCCATAATTATACGATCTGGTGTTATGCCTGGCGTGCGCCTCATTTTGCCAGTCAGAGCCATCATACACAGGATGGCAGTTGTTGCAGAAGAGATCTGAATCCTGCCCATCAGTATTATCGAGCCGCCACAACGTTCCATCCGGCTTTGTCGGCCAGTATTGCCCGGTGCCCTTCAGCATGTATTTGCGGCTTGATCCATGGGGCCCTTTTGCACTGCTGCCCTCATCGTCTGCTCCATGGCAGTCCGAGCAGTACATGGTCTGGTTGCCCGCTCCGGGAGCGGCAGCCCATGGTGTCTTTAACTGGGCATCGGCAAGGGCCTTTGGCGCATAGGATCCTGTCTGGTTGTTCAGAGAAACAACGACGGGGTGGGCCGCCTTGTTGTTGCGATTAAACTCCCATGCCTGGTCGGTAATCGGGGAACCTGAAGGACCCGTAATTGCTGACACGGGAGTTGCCTGTGCGCCGAGACCATAATAGGAATGACATTTAAAGCATATCTGGTATTCTTTCTGCGCCATATCATTCGGTGATGCCGAAGGCGGTTTCAGTGCAGTAAAGGTAGTAGGCTGTGTCCACAATGAGGGCCATGAAGATGGTTCAACGCCCCAGGTTCCGTAGAGCGGAGAGCTCGAAGCGATAGAATTGCCGGGAGCAGTGTGAACAGTGTTACCAACCGTATGGGGGTTATGACAGTCTACACATTCGGCGTGCCTGTCAGTGGCGGCAGGCCCAAAGTCACTGCCACCCGGCTGTCCTGTTTCAGGCAGTGAGTGCCGGTTATTATAGGTATGGGTTGGATGGGCATAGGTCTTGCCCAGCTGGGTCTGCACATCCTCTGTGGCCTGCGTTCCGTCGTGGCATGCCTCGCACCCCATCTCATAGGCTGGGCTGTCACCGGTCTGTGAGTCCTTCGCAAAAAGCATAGAGGGGATGGGAGTGGTCCCGCTCCCGTCATCGTAGCCGTGCGGGTTGTGGCAGTTATGACAGTTGCCGGCATCATCATAGGGAGGTCCCGGCGGGATGCTGTCAGGCTGTGAATCAAGACCCCAGACCATATTTGAACTCGTATTATGGACTGAAGCATCATATCGTGTCTTACCCTGATAAATGCCATACTGGCCGTATCCAAGCGTCATCCCTGAGATCGTAAATGTCTCATGGCACGAATAGCAGAGCTCGTTTGAACTGGCCCCAAAGTTATCTTCAAACAGCGCATAGAGAGACGGACCCTGTGCAGCGGGGGGAGTCATTTCCGCATCTTCAATACTTGCATGCTGCTCATGACACTGTCCGCAATGACCCAGCGTTGTGTAGATAAAACCGGGAGTTACCACAGACCGGTCCGCGCTGGTCCCATGTTTTGTTGACGTATAGATACCTGCAGATACATGAGAGACAAAGAACGCAGCTGTTACCAGGAACAACAGTGTGCAACAAAAAAATACTTTATGGCTGCAATATTTTATATCCATTAATTCTTGTCAGTATGACACACCCCGCACCCTGCTATAGCCGTTGCAAGGGTTGTACTCTTGTAGTCCCACCTCAGCATATCATCATAATTGGTAGCATGGGCACCATGACAGGACAGGCACATGACAACGTCTGTCCCGGGTGTAACCGCTGCACTGATGGAAGATGCGACCGCTGTCCGTGCCACAGGAGCTACGACATTGTAGGTTGTATAGGATTCATATTCCGTGTCAGGGGTACCCGTTGGTAAAATAACATCCGTGGGATGTCTGATAAAAGGTGAATTTATGTCGTCTCCAACCCCTTCCCGTCCCCCGCTGTCAAGAAGATGAAAATATCCGTGACAGGTTGCACAAAACCCGCTCATCGTATTGTTCTGGGGCCGTGCATTGTCAGATGCATCATGACAGGATTGCGACGTACAGCCGGTAAAACTCATGGGAGTCGTTGCCCCGAAATACTCATTGTGATTGGTGCTGTTGAGGTTTTCCCAGATATTAGCCCCGTTATTTTCATACCCCTTGACAGCACTCAAAAACCGGTAACTGTTGGCAACGGTGTCAGCAGTGGACAGTTCCGGGCCTGCATTATTATGATGAGCGCCGGACATGCCTTCAATGCCGCCAAGGGAACTGCCCCTTATCCCATGGCACCCCATGGTTCCGGCACAGGTAAAATTTGCAATTCCATTGATATCATGACGTCTGCCGGGAGGCTGGGTCTTGCTGTCAGCCTCTCCAAAGTCAACAATATTATGTCCCTTGTTGTCAGAGGAGCCGCCAAGTATATATCTGAAATTTCCTGCGGCCAGGTCTGTGGTGTCCGTGTGATAAACCTGGGGGATATCACTTGTTCCCAATGTCTCAATGTTGTTTGCTGTTCCCTGGGCATGGCATCCCATACAGGAGCCAACAAGAAGGAATGCCTTGGCATCAGTTGTTTCTGCCCCGTAGGTCAATGAGACAACGGGTGAGCCGTTCTGGCTGTTATGCATAGTGTGGCAGGTATAGCAGAGCCCGCTCATTGCAGCGCGGGATTCATACCCCATAAACAGCATACAGACTATGCTGAAAAATGCAGCCAGAACTTTCTGTTTCTTCATCATATTCCTTTAATAAAGAGCACTCTTTCTGCAACATACACTCAATAGGGCATGTTCATTACCAGCTTCTGGATTTATGACTCATTCGTTTATGGAAATACTTTCATAATTTCTCTTTGTGGCACTGAATACAGAGAGTCCTCTTTCTGTCATGGGTAAGAAAAAAATCAGCGCCCGCTCCGTGCATGCTATGGCATGACAGGCAGGTGACGGCCCCCCCGCTTCTCGGGTCGATCACATCGGCTCCTACAGGATGCGATACTTTATGCTGAGCTGTATGACATCGTGCACAGAGCTCTATGCCGTCGCCCCGGTGACTGAATTGCCGGTCAGAATGCATCGGAATATGACAGGCAAAGCATTTCCTGTCCCTCACCGGAGTACAGTCAATCTCCTTTAATGACTTTTCAATGACAGAAATTCTTCTGTCGATCGTCTCATGACACTCCAGGCAGAGAGCAGTTTCATTTTTCGTTAAATCAGCCATATCCGAGCCATGGTGGTCATGACAAAGGGTACAGGGGTTGGACAAATCTTTGACATGAACATCATCTTCCCGATAAGGGGACTCTCTATCCTCCTGGCTGTGACAGCTGAGACAGAGTTTTACACCCTTGATTTTCGTGGTTATTTTCCTCGTTTCAGAGATAGGATTGTGGCATTTTGAACAGTTTTTTTCAAGAAATGCGGAGTGTCCATAGGGGCCAAGAAGACCTTTCTTATCAGCAGCATGCCCGCTGTGGCAGGAGGTACAATCAGAACCCTTCACGATTGAAGTTATTGAATGTTCGCCAAATTTACATTTCGGTTCATGACAGCTGCTGCATAAAGATACGGGGTTATCGATAAGAAGGTTCTCCTCAACTGATCCATGAGAGTTGTGGCAGGCAGAGCATGTGCCTTCCCTGAAAGGCTTACATGCATATGCCTGAGCAGCCTGCTTTTTCAGATCTTTATGGCAATCAAGGCACATATCCTTTTCCGGTACTGATAAAAGATATGCATTCTTCCCGCTGTGTGCATTGTGACATTCAGTACATTGTGCCGATCTCAGCGCGCCATGAATATTTGCCTCAATCAGTTTATTAATTTCTTTATGACATCGGAGACAGAGCGCATTCACATCATCGATCATCAATCCTGTGACATTGCTGACGTGAGGATTATGACAGGATGTGCATTTCCCCTGTTTAAATAGAAAATGTGTATAGGTATCGGCAAGTCCTTTCTTCAGGTCTTTGTGACAGTCATAACACAGATCAGGAATGTTCCCCTTCAATTCATGCTGTGCATAGGCTGATGAGCAGGAAGAAAGTATCCCTGCGAGCACCAGGATAACCAGGCAGATACATCGCGACACATTATGTCCTGTGATAAAACTGAAATAGTTTCTTTTCATAGTGCTATTTATGACAGGCCTCGCAATTCCCCTCTCTAAACGGCGCATGTCTTATCTTCTTTAACAGACCTGGTCCCTCTGTCACATGGGGCTCATGGCAGCCCAGGCACTCTTTGATTTTTCTCATCGATCCCCTGTGTGAGTTACGGGCTGCTTCGCTATCAGGAGAGTGGCAGCCCAGACAGAGGGCAGGCCCCTCCTGTAAGAGCAATAACTCAGTATTTGAGAAATGAGGGAAATGGCAGCTCAGACAGTCCCCCTCCTTCATGCCTATATGGCCCCCTTCGGTTTTCCCCTTCAATATTCTCTCGTGGCAGGTAATGCACAACTGCCCCGGAAGGCTGAAGAGCTGATATTTGAGTTTTGTAGCATGAGGACTGTGACACTCAGTGCATTTTCCATCCTCTACCGGAATATGATGAGAGCTGCTCTCCTCTGCCTTCTTCTCCATTTCATCATGACAGCTGTAACAGATCTTCTCAGGCTGCATAACCATAACGGCAGGAAAGTCACTTGCATGCGGGTCATGACAGAGGGAACATTTTTTCTCTCTGAACAGAGGGTGGCTTCCCTCGTCCGAAATATCGAGAAACATGCCTTGATGACATTCCATGCAGAGTTTCTCCGGAGTCTCCCGGAGCAGGTTGACATTCTCTGACGAATGAGAAGCATGACAGGCAGAACACTTCCTTTCAATCACAGGTTTATGGACAAAAGCCTTAAAAAACTCCTCCTTCGACCTGTCATGACAGGTATAACAGAGGTCACGAATATGACTTTTCGTCATAAGCGGGAAATTACTCCCGTGGGGATCATGACATTGAATACATTCCGATTTCGAGAATGGTTCATGAACATTGGCAGCCTGGAGTTCTTTTACAGCATCACTGTGACAGGAGGCGCATATCTGGTTCAGTGGCAGTTTAAGATGCGCAGGATTTTCACTGGCATGGGGATCGTGACATACGGTACAGCCGGGATCATTGACAGGGCGGTGCTGGACACTGACCTTCCGGTCTGGCTTGTCTCCATGGCATCCGGCACAGAGCTCTCCTCTGTCCCTGAGGGTAATTGCCGGATAATCCGATGCATGCGGGCTGTGACAGCTCAGACATTCGCCTTTTTCAGCCGGTTCGTGTCTGTAGGCCGCACCATGCTTTTTTTCATCTTCTTCGTGACAGCCATAGCAGAGCTTGCTTCCGGAGGCTATTGTCTGAAGAGAAGCCGCATCAGTTGCGGGCCTGTGACAGGAACTGCATTGAAGAAGCCGGAGAGGTTCGTGGATTGATTCCCTGAGCAGTTTATCATTGGTAGAACTGTGAGGACTATGGCAGGCAGAACATGTGCCTGATTCAACAGGATAATTTTTATGAGCACTTTTAAAACCCTGATTTTGATATTCATGACAGGATCTGCAAAGCTCACTTTCGCCTTTGATCAGATTAAATGTGTTCTGAGACCCGTGAGGTGCGTGACAGCCAAGGCACCCGTCATCTAATGGCTTGTGTTTTTTCTGACGAATAAAGGGCCCCTGATCATGGCACTGAAAACAGAGTTCGCTGCCCGTTTTTTTCTGCAGAAAAGCGTTGTTTGATCCATGGGGTTCATGACAGGGGAGGCAGCCTCCCTCCCTGAGTACTGAATGCAGGCTTTTCATCTTTTTCACTTCCTCTTCCAGGGCGGTGTGGCACGTAAAACAGAGCTTATCCTCATCCCGTTCTATAAATGATTTGACCGCAAGACGTCCATGCCGCAGATGACAGGACTCGCATTTCTTTTCAGCCATGGGGGAATGAACAAACTTCTTTTCAAACTCAGCCTGTTTTTCCTGATGGCATGTCAAACAGGGTTTTGGTGCAAAGCGCTTTCGCGTTCGCTTCTGAGGAGGGCCGCAGGCAGTGATCAGGATTATTATTGCAACCAACAGTGTACACCAGACTATGAAACCTTTATATCGCATGCTCATTCCCTGTTTCCTGAGTACCTCTGAATCTAATTTCTGAACATCTGCCTGACTGCTTCTACCTCTTTATCATAAACGATTATTTCCGCCTCTTTTTTTAATCCCTCTAAATAGTGCTGATAGAGTTTTGCGAACTTATCTCTCGATAGTTTCCTGTAGACAAGAGGCTTCACCTCATCGAATTCCTTTATGGCTTTGTCCGTTTTATTCTGGACACGATATATCCTGTAATAATCTCCTATCTTTAAGAGAGGGCTGACTTCCCCAATCTCAAGAGCACTGACCACTTCTCGAGCCTCTTCAGGCAATTTTGCCTTTGAAACCCATCCCACCATCCCTCCCAGGCCGGATGTCGCATCTTGAGACATTTTTTTCGCTACCCAGGCAAAGTCTGCTCCCTGCTGAAGGTGCTGAATGGCGTCCTCACCTTCGGCCTCACTGTTGAGGGTAATCTGCTGAATCCTGAACTCAACAGGTTTTTCAAAGTCACTCAGATGAAGCTGATAATAGTCCATCATTTCCTCTTCAGACACCTTGATTTGAGGAGCCAGCACTCTGTTCATAAAGTTATTCTTGATTAACTGATTTTTATAGCGTTTCACCTGTTCCCGTAACCCCGGTTGCTCTGCATAATTCCTGCTGAGGGCTTCGATGTCAACCAGTTTGCGGTCAACCCAGTTATTCAGGCGCCTTTCTGCTGAATCCTTGTCCTTCTGTAAAAATTTTGATACATATTCCTGAACAGAAAGAGAGATAGTATCCCCTGTTACAATCAGTCTTTCATCCATTGCCCACTTCTCCATTGCCTCATCGCCTTTATCTGTTTCCATCGAAGAAAGGATATCTTCATTCATTTTAACGTGAGCCTTTTTTCTCAGCATTTTGAGGTACTCATCACTGCGCTTCTGAGCCTTCATGGCCTTGATCTTCTGTTCTATCCCGTCCCTGGCCTCGCCGAATCCATCCTCTGGAGCCTCACGCTCATTCACCAGCTCCACTATGTAATAATGCCCATCCACCGCGATTATATCACTCACATCACCAACTTTGAGAACCTGTACTACGTCCTGCATGAATGGTTTCATGTTCCTGAATTCCAGCTCGGTCATGCCGTCCCTGAGCCTGGTTTTTGAAAATTCATTGGCAAGGCTTGAAAATTGACTGCCTTGCAAAAGGAGATCTTCAATCGTTGATGCTTTCTCCCGGCTGTCAACTTCTATGATGCCAAGCGTGAATTTTCTGTATTGTTCAGAATAGTACTGCCTTACTTCATCTTCCGAAGCAGATACACTACCCTTCACTTCATTATTAAAAAGGAGCACAACTGATTCCCTGAGTATGTACGCATTGACCTTGTCAATAATATCTGCTGAATTCCCCATACCCATCCGTTCAGCCTCCTGAATTATCAGCTTTTCATCAATCAGCCTTTCAACAAAGCTCGATATATCCAGTTCGCCGGCATCGGTAAGCTTTTCCCGTCGATGAGCAATCTGGAGGGCATACTCAAGGTCAGCCCGCTCCAGTGGATCACCATCTACAAGAGCCAGTACCCGTCTCTGTTCCGGAAGAGAGGCACAGCCCCATAGAGAAAATAAGATCAGGAAAGAGACAATCAGCGGTAACAGAACCTTATGTTGAAGGATTTTATTTCCCGATACAATCATGGAGACCTGGTTATCACGATTCACCTTTAAAACCATTCGGTCTTTTCGAGATTTTCAACGAGCTCTGATACTGTCTTCTGTGCAACCTTGTCCACCGTCCTGATTCTGCCCCAGTCAAAGGCAATAATTTCATCTGATCCATCAAGACGGAGAGAGTTATACCAGCGTATTTTTTTATTGCCGGCATCCAGAAGCCTTGCAGTAATAACTACCTTTGGCGGTCTCGCAGGATCTTCCCTGAAGATGTAGTCATCGACGGATCCAAGCAGCACACTGCCAACTCTCAGCCGGTCCAGGGCAGCATCCATACTCCTGTAGTCCAGGTCTCCCTTATTCCTGATTCTGAAGTCAACAACAAATTTCCTGATATCACCAAATTCTACAGGCGTAAAGACAGTACTCCGGAACAGTTCGGCTATAAACATATAGGTAGCAATTTTCCCCGCATAGGGATATTCACTTTTATTCTGAAAAGGCATGACAGCAACTCTATATGTTGACTCAATAGCCTGCTCAGTAGAAGCAGGCGAGAAGTTGGCAAAGAGTTGATCCACTGCCCTCTCTATCAGCCTATCAATGCTTTTGACTTTTCCCATTCCCAGCAGACGGGTGAAATCATCACCGGTCATGGAGGAATAATCTGCCCATACAATAAATCCCGTTGATGCATCAATTAACCGTGCCAGCATTCCAATCTCAGGGTCCTCGGTTGCCGAGAAATTGACAATGGCACCTGCCATAATATATTTGACCTGTAGTTCTTTCTGCGCCTTCAATGCCAGTTCTCCCGGGACAAACCCTGTAACTCTCACCCCCTCACTGCAGAGAAATTTTACAATCTGTTTCTCCTCAGCTACCCAGAATCCCTGTTTCTCCAACTTCTGTATCAGCGAAGGCATTACCCGGTCTACAGCAAAGTCATCACTGCTGAAGTTGTCAAAGGGAAGAATAGCCAGTCTGTCCAGGGAGGTATCAATGGGTAATTCCGAGACAGGCTGAATGGGCTGTTTCTTTGAGAATTCAGTTGTTACTTTAAAATCAGGAAATGTCTTTTCCCTTTCTGCAACAGCGGCAACGGCCTTCTCATCACCGGAGATAGCCTTGGATCCCGCAGGCCCATTCTCAGTCGCCTTTTTATCATCTTCCTCTACAGAGGCAACCACTTCCTGAACCACTGCTTCAATCCGTTCCATTTCCTTGCCCGGAGTCGGCTCTGCCGAGAGGGTATCGACTTCACCTGCTTCTTTTATTTGTACATCGGCTAACCCGGGAGATGGCACCACTACAGGTTCCTGCATCGTTTCTGCCGGTACCGGAGCCAATAACAGCATCTCCCTGCCGGCAGTCCCTGCCTCCGGCTCGACCTGAACAATCTCTTCCTCTACAGAGGCAACCACCTCCTGAGCCACTGCTTCAACCCGTTCCATGTCCTTGCCCGAAGTCGGCTCTGCCGAGAGGGTATCGACTTCACCTGCTTCTTTTATTTGTACATCGGCTAACCCGGGAGACGGCACCACTACAGGTTCCACAGCTTTCAT
>Ga0209536_100016913_pt1 | contig 10355 bp, 9 predicted proteins | sample DeeMarSeWOR28_12_FD_187461 | JGI IMG/M metagenome (GOLD analysis project Ga0209536, IMG submission 187461) | Marine sediment microbial communities from White Oak River estuary, North Carolina - WOR-2-8_12 (SPAdes) (version 2) | ecosystem: Environmental > Aquatic > Marine > Intertidal zone >... | reverse complement strand
AAATTTGAGTGGTGCTGATGTCGGCATGCCCAAGCATCATCTGTACCGAACGTAAATCGGCCCCGCGCTCGAGGAGATGGGTGGCAAAGGAGTGCCTCAAAATATGCGGAGTTAGCTTTTTCTTGAGTCCAGCCTCACGCCCATATTTTTTGAGTAACTTCCAAAACCCCTGCCTGGTCATTGCCGCACCTCGATTAGTGACAAAGAGGGTCTCGGTCATTCTACCTTTTAACAAGCGCGGGCGTGCCTCCTTCACATAACTTCGCACCGCTTCGATAGCGGCCTCCCCTGCTGGAACAATGCGTTCTTTGGACCCTTTTCCCAGTACAACTAGAAAACCAACCTCAAGGTTGACTCGCCCCAGAGTTAGGGTGACCAGCTCTGAAACTCGCAGTCCAGTTCCGTAGAGAACCTCCAGCATGGCAATATCTCTTTGGCCCAGCGGCAGCTCAGGATTAGGCCGGGCCAGAAGCCGCTCTACTTCTGCGACACTCAAAACAGCAGGAAGTTGGCGCCGAAGTCGGGGGGAGGCTAAGTTTGCCACCGGACTTTCCCTGAGGTGGCTGTCTCGCAACATAAATTTAAAAAAGCCACGGAGGGCTGAAAGCAGTCTTGCCCTACTTCTGGGCGCCAAGCCCTGTTCCTGAGACTGGGAGAGGAAACCCATGACCTCGGAGTAACGAACCTGACTCCAGTCACTTATCCCACGATCTTTGAGGTACGTCAGAAACTTTAGCAAATCAGCACTGTAAGAGGCTCGAGTGTTAGGGGCAAGCCCTCTTTCAACGGTAAGATATTCCAAATAAAGATCAAGATGGGTCTCCATGGTCATTTTTTTATTTGTTCGCCCTCAACTTCACTCTGCCCTCCGGGGCGTAGGCCCTACCCTCCGGCCTGGAAGCCCCACGGGCTGGAAGCGGGGCCTGAGTTCCCCGTTTCACATTTTTCACTTGAAGATCATTTCTATTTAACCTCTCATAATTCTATTTTTCCTAGAATCGTCGAGAACATAGCAAATGGGCCTTATAGAGTCAACCGGTAACGGCTCCTGCAGCAACCGCTTACATTTCGCATTTCACATTTCAGATCTACCATTCTGAGAAATGAGAAATAAAAAATGAGCTTGACCTGGGCCGTAGCTTGTGGCACTGTTGAGTAGTTGTTGACAAAATAGCCAAACTCTTGATATCTTTAGCAAAAAAAGTAAAGAGACTACGAGATGGCCTCTAGCACTTCGCGACTTCGCTCCGCAAGACCTCGATCTATCAGCGAAAACCTCAACAAGCTCTTCAACCTTTTCGAGTCTAAAGACCGTGTCCTGATCACCATTGATGCCGACCCCGACGCCATGGCATCGGCCCTTGCCCTCAAGCGGCTACTCTGGCACAAAGTCCAGTCAGTTACCATTGCTCATTTCAACGAAATTGTTCGCTTCGACAACGCCACTATGGTCCGTCTTTTAAAAATCCCTTTGGTCAAACTTCAACAGATTGATTCCAAGGATTTCTCCAAAACCCTCCTCGTTGATGGTCAACCCCACCACCATGAGGCCTTCGGCGATTTTAGTTACCATGCTGTTATAGATCATCATCCCATTACTATGGCAGTGGACGCCCCCTTTGTGGACATTCGACCTAACTACGGCGCAACCGCCACCATGATGACCGAATATTTGCGCTCGGCCAAAATTCGCCCTTCCAAGAGCCTAGCAACCGCTCTTCTTTGTGCCATCCGTGTGGACACCCACAATTTTGAGCTACAAGCACTGGAAGAGGATGTGAAAGCCTTTCGATACCTCTTTCCCCTCGCCAATATGAACTTGCTGCGGAAAATAGAGATGTCCGATATGGGGGTCAGAGATCTCAAATACTTCCAGCAGGCCTTGGACAGCAAGCGGATTACAAAAGGTAAGGTCTTTTCCCACCTTGGCAATGTTCACTCGGCAGATGTCCTCGTCCTCGTGGCAGATTTTTTTATGAGATGTCACGAAGTGGGCTGGACAATAGTCTCGGGGGTTTACAACAAACACCTGGTGGTCGTTATACGCAACGATGGGTTCAGAAAAAACGCTGGGACCTGGGCGATTAAAGCCTTTGGCAAACTGGGAAGTGCCGGTGGTCACCGGGCCATGGCCCGAGCTGAGATTCCCCTGACCAATCTAGATGATCACCTCACGAAGGCGGAGGTTTCTAATCTGGGTCGCTTCGTAGTTCGGCAGTTTAACAAGAGCGTTGAGCGCTGAAGAGAACCGAAGTGAATTTAGGATCCTTCGGTGCTTTTCCTGTTTGCTTGATCAGCCAGACCTGCGGCGATTTTTTCGGTATGATACATCATCTCCTGGATATGCTTGTCCTTTTTCTCTAGACGTTGTTTGAGGGTGCGGTTTTCTTGCCGTAATTTAGCAACTTCCGATTTAGCAAAAAAGCCACGTATTTTTCCAAAGAGTAAGGTTCCTACCGCCCCGACGACGACTCCTAGAGCCAAACCTATCCAAAAATAAAAGTTCGGATTTTCCACCAGATATCACCCTCTTCTATTCAAATTGAGATTCCAAATTGCAGCCACCAAATATCACGGTTTTAGGTTTCAGGTGTCAGGTTTCAGATGTCAGGAAAAAAATAGAGGGTAAAATCTGAAACCTGAACACTGAAACCTCAGTCATTGTGATTTGGGTTTTCTGACAGTCCAGTACTCCAAAACAGCCTGCTCCAATCTCCCCCCGCGCCCTTTGTGTCCTCCGTGGTTCAACTTTTTATAGTGTAACCTGCTGTCATGGGCAGGCGCTTGCGCAAAAGGACATACATAGCCCCGGCACCGCCGTCACAGGGTTGCGCCGTGGCAAATGCGAGAACCAAGCGCTTCAAGCGACCACGTTTGAGCCAGCTTGACATGCGCTCTTTGAGAACCGGCATCTGGTCCTGCGAATTTAGTCCCCGGCCGTGGATGATCAGTACACAGCGGAGCCCTTTGACCACACTGGCAAGGATGAACCGTTCCACAGCCTCCCGGGCCTCGGCTGCCGTCATACCGTGGAGATCATAATGAGCCTGAACAGAGAAATCCCCACATCGCAACTTTGGCAGCAGTTCAGGGTCAGCCCCTACAATGGCGCCCTCGATATACTCTTCCGTAGATTGAATGTCAAAACTGCCATCACCGCTAACTAGGTCAACCAGCTGAGCATAGGCCTCCAACTCTTCTTCCATGAGTGGACGCCGACTGGGCTTGGCCAGAGGGCCTGGTTCTCTCGGTTCCACGGTTTTACAGTCAAGAGCCTCCACACCAGCCATAGCCTCCCGAAACAAATTATCTTCTTCTCCAGCGTCTACTCTCTCTGGTTCAGCTTCTTCGCTTTGCGCTGGCGGCTCAACATCTGTCTCCTTCAGCATTTCATCCAGTCCGGCAAAGGGATTATGGAAGCGCTCATTGGATACCGGCCTCGAGGCTGGAGAATTTCTCTTTTTACGTCTTTTTTTCATTGTGAACTCGCACAAATATTGTTCTTTTATAGCATAGGAGAATGTGTTATGAAAGCGTCCATGAAGCCACCGAAACTGATTGCAGCTCAGGGTGAATTTGATTGGTTTATCGAACACATCAGCGAAGCAACGCATTTGGCTGTGGACTCCGAGTCAAATAGCTATTTTGCCTACAGACCGCGTATCTGCCTTATCCAGATTTCCGCAAACAACAAAGACTTCATCCTTGATCCACTGACTTTGAAAGACCTCACTGGCCTTGGTCGCATTCTCTCAGACCCCTCTACAGAGAAGATTCTCCATGCTGCTGAAAACGACCTCATTGGTTTCAAAAGAGACTATCGCTTCCAAGTAATGAATATATTCGACACTTCCGTAGCCTGTCGGCTTCTCGGCCGTAAGAGATTGGGACTTGCCAGAATTCTCTCGGAGGATTTTGGCATTACCATGGACAAGAAATATCAACGCTGCAACTGGGAAAAGCGGCCTTTGAATCCAGAGCAACTCTATTATGCCCAGCAGGACACCCGTTTTCTACTCAAGCTTCGGGATCAACTCCACGGCCAGTTGATAGAGAGGAATCTTTGGCACCAGGCGAAGGAGGAATTTGCGCGACTGGAAGGAATTCGGGTGAAACCTCCGAGAGAGTGGGATCCGAATGGTTATCTTCGCCTACGGGGGGTGCAGAAATTGTCTAAAACTTCCTCACGAGTTCTTAAAGAGCTGTTTTCCTATCGGGAGCATTTAGCCCGCAAGACAAATAAAGCGCCCTTTCGAATAATGAACAACGAAGTCATGGTGAGGCTGGCCAGAGAGACGCCGGACAACAAGAACGCTCTACTTAGGATTAAAGGTTTGCCCTCTCGTTTCAAAGGAAAAGGGGCAACTCACCTTCTTCGAGTCATCAACAGAGCAAAATCATAGAGTGTACCCTTCGAGATATTTTTTTCGCAAGCAGAGCTTGCTCCTACAGACATCAGGTTAATTGATACATTTCATGTAGAAGCAACCTTCCGGTTGCGATCACTTATGTGATAATCGTATGCGTCCCTTCTCCTTGACATCATACCTCTTTTGTCTTACAAGCGATAATCCTATACTTTCACTAGGGAAGAAAATTGATGGATGACTGTATTCAACTAAAAGATGTTTTCAAGTCATATACTTACGATCAGGACAAAGTGCGAACCCCGGAAGAAACGGTGACTCATGTACGGGAGAGCTTCGCCAGTGTAGATATGGACATTTTGCACCAAACAATGCGCATCGACACCGGCCGACTGGACATCCCCGTTTACATAAGCCTCTGCGGCACAGATGTTGTGCCTCTCACAGGCACCAAGAAGCAGATGGGCAAAGGAGTTACGGTAAGTCAAGCGGAAGCCAGTGCTTTAATGGAACTTGCTGAGCGCTTCAGCTTTTTTTCCTTCATCAAAAACACGCCTTTTGCCACAGCGACCTACAGAGAGCTAGACGGCAACATCCTGCCAGTGGAAATGCTCTGGCAGTCTCTCTACGACAACGAAACAGATTCTAAATTGGGTACTTCTGCCCTCAGAGAACTGCCCTTTCGCTGGACCCGGGCCTATAACCTCACCCGTAATACAGAGGTATTGATTCCTATCGATTGGTTCTACACTATCAATGAGTACAACGGCCCTGCTGCAGGTAACGTGCTGGAGGAAGCTATCCTGCAGAGCCTCTGCGAGGTAGTTGAACGCCACGTTTCCTCGGTGATCAGTAACGAGCAAATGATTACCCCCAGTATCGATCCATCCAGTGTCCAAGATCCAGCAGCGAAAGAACTACTTGACAAGTTTGCAGCACAGTCTATCCAAGTTTTTATAAAAGACTTCTCTTTGGACACTGGCATTCCCACAGTGGGCACACTGGCCTGGGACCCCAGCACTTTTCCGGAAAAAAGTGAGATCGTCTTTACAGCTGGCACTACACCCAATGCGGAAAAATCTCTCGTTCGGGCCCTCACCGAAATAGCTCAACTGGCAGGAGATTTCGAGCTTCGCACCAGCTATAGGCCGACACTACCCAAATATAAAAGCCTGGAGGAAGCCGAGTATATAATGGCCTCAGCCCCTGTGGTTTCCATCAAGAGTTTGCCCGATCTCAGCCACAACAACTTCAAGACTGAAATTGAGCGGTGTGTTGCTACCCTCTCGCACGTGGGCATGGAGGTTCTGGTCGTTGACGTAACCCACCCGCAGTTGAAGATCCCGTCTGTCTATACCATAATACCAGGTGCCCATTTTCGAGATCGCACCAGGGACACCAGTGTCGTCTTTCATGCTGCCAAAATTATCAGCCAGACTTTAGAAGGCACCCAGGCGGCCGCTGCAATCCAAAGGTTGCTCGAATCATTTCCTGGCCGCTACTACCTGCACTTCTTCTTGGGGTTGGCCTTGGAATACCATGGAAAAGCGAGGGAAGCGCTGGAAGAATTCCACAGAGCTTTGGGCCTCAATCCCCGTCCCATAGATATAGCCAGTGTACATACACACATAGGGGTATGCTTGAAAGATATGGGGGATTATGAGGGTGCCATCAAAGCACTGGAACAAGCGAGAGAGTTTGATCCCAACCTTAAGGAAATCTACAATCTCCTCGGCTTTTGCTATTTCATACTCAAAAAGCATGAACAATCTATCGAACAGTTCGAAAAAGCCCTAGAGATCGACCCCGGCTCTGCCATCGATTATGCCAATATCGGTTCGAATCTGAGAGAGATGGGCCACAAAAAAGAAGCAATACGCCTTTATCGGATCGCCCTCGAAATGGATCCCACCATTGATTTCGCCCGGGAAAGTCTTGCCAAGCTGGAGGGGGAGTTAGGGGTAAGTAGTAAGCGGTAAGCGGTGAGCCGAGATTACCAGGTATTAGGCATATTTTCGCTTCAGCATCGGTCATTTTTCATTTCTCATTTCTCATTGCACATTGAACGATGAAATTCTCGGGCCATTTCTCAAAATGATAAATGCGAAATGTGAAATGCGAAATGATAAATGGCGTTAGGCCCTTTGCGCCAAGAATATGGCCCAGATATCCAAACCAATCATGGTCACAACCGCCGCTCCTTTAAAAACCATAGCAAAAACCCGTCCCAGCAAGCCGCCCCACCCCACGCGTACCGCCTGGTTCATTTTTCTCTGCTCCAGATAGGTAATCAGAAAACCGCCGGCGAAAGCACCGAAGAAAGCTCCCACTATGGTCCCAAATCCGAAAATCATGGGTGACAATATAATCGCACCAATGATTCCACCTATCAACGTCCCCAGCATTGCTTTTTTGGAACCGCCATAGCGTCGGGCTCCCCAAAGACCGGACCAAAATTCCAGAACTTCGGCAGCAACCGCAAGTACAAGGAGACCCAAGAGCATTTGATAGGTGATCACAGCAAAACCGGTTAGCCAACTATAAAGGGCGGAGGTGACCAATACTAGCCAGGTCCCTGGAAGACCGAGGACAATCGCAATCAAGCCGACAGGCATTGACAGTATCAGTATGACCAGAACCACAACACTAAGAATTTCCGAGCTCATTTGACATCTCTCATTTCCTATTAAAATCCCGGAAACCTGGTCTCTTGGGTCAGATCAGACTGAAATGGTTTTGCCAGTTTTTTGGAGTAGTGGAGTATTGGAGTGTTGGAAAAAGCCAAAATCGAAATTTAATCTTGCATAATCATTACTCCATTACTCCATTACTCCAGCATACCTAGCAGTGTTAGTTTAGAAATGTGCATTGTGAAATCAAAAGCGGCTGGGCATTCTCTGGGGCAAAAGCCGCAGGTTACACTGCCTCATGAAGAATTCATCGGTCATTCCCGCAATGAAATCACGCACCACTTCAGGGGGTGAGTGGGAGTCAATGTACTCCCTGGACATGCCGTCAAGAAAACCACTGAAAAGGTCGGACTCACGATTCTCTTTAGCGAAATCTTCCAAGTAGAGTTCGAAGAGAGTCTCGAACATACGACCAATCTTTCCCACTTCACCTTTAATCTTGGGATTTTGATAGATTCTCTCGTAGTTAAAAGATTTAAGCTCGCGAAGAGCTTCGGAGACCTCCGGACTGAATCCCACCCCATCTTTGTCCATGCTGTTTTGAATAACATCTTCCACTAAATTGTAAACAATCGCACCATTGGTGGTCCCCAGGAGAGCGCCGCAATTCGAGGGAATCTCATCTCGACTTATGAGGTTGAGCCTAATGGCATCTTCTATGTCACGACCAATGTAACTAATTGTGTCGGCGAGGCGCACCACACAACCTTCAATGGTCATGGGTGTCAGAATTGCGCTTGGGTCGTTATTCTTTAGTTCCATTTCTCGGTCGAGATCAGCAAAAGTTTTACCCGGTTGCGGCCTCAGGCTCTGTTCGTGGATCTCCCCATCATGGCAAATAATGCCATCCAAGACCTGAAGCGACAGGTTCCAACCCTTGCCTTTCTTCTCTATGCGGTCTAGGAAGCGGACACTCTGAACGTTGTGTTGAAATCCACCAATCCCATGACGGCGACAAATATCGGAAAGGTACCGTTCACCATCGTGTCCGAAGGGGGCGTGTCCAATGTCGTGACCAAGGGCAACGGCCTCGATGAGGTCTTCATTCAACCGGAGAAAGCGGCCAATATCCCTGGCTATCTTTGAAAGAAATTGGACATGTAGAACCCTGTGAGTAATGTGGTCATTGTTAACCAGGTAGAAAACTTGAGTCTTGTCAATGTAGCGGGTGTAGGCCAGAGAGTGGAGTATTCTGTCCCCGTCCAGGGAGAAGTGTTGCCTGTGCCCCCTTTCAACCTTTTCTTCTGGTCGTCTTCGGATGGCTGCAGTGCTGAGGGTGGCGTATGGGGAAAGGATACTTGCTTCCCGCTTTGTAAGTTCCTTTTTGGCCCCCAGCAAGGGCGAAATTCTTTTTTTCATGGCTCAAAAGTTCCTCTATGGTTTACCTGAAATAGCCTTACTCGTTCATTTCGGACTTGAGGGATAGTTCCGCCAGCTATATCCGGACTTCTTCTAGGGCAGTGATGACGCTCAAGTCTGCTTCAACAAAACTGTACTCATGCATCTCCTGGACAGTCACCCAGCACACCTGTTCATGTTCTTCCAATTTAAGTTTGCCGCCTACAATCGAGCACCAGAAGGCAATCAGCTCAATGTTAAAATCAGGATACTGGTGATGTGTTGTGCAAAAATGTTCTTCGATCTGAATCTCCAGGTTGAGCTCCTCTTTGATCTCTCGCCGCAGGCAGTCCTCGGGACTCTCATCTACTCTTACCTTACCCCCAGGGAATTCCCACTTCCCGCCAAAGAGCTGGCTCCTACCCCTTTGGGCGATCAGGATCTTGCCTTCGTTTCTAATCAGTGCTGCGGTCACCAATCCCATATTCAGCCTACCCTCTCATTCTTTTCGCCTGTCCCTTCACCCCTGGCAGGACCAAGGCCGAGAAAGCGAACTCTCTCGAGAAGTTCAGGCGGCAACTCATGCCGCCAGAGACCGAACTCAGGATGGTAGCCAAGATAATTTGCCAACCGGTAAAGACCTATCTCCGTCTTGGCATCCTCTATCTGGCCGCTGCGACACCAGGAAATCGCCTGAGAAAGTTCATGAAACTGGAAATCGCCTACCTCTTCCAGGGGGTGGCCGTCACCTTCCGGCTCCATTCCCTCACGGGGATCCACGGCTACCGCCCGATAATGTATTTTCTCCATTCCGAAACCTGGAGATGAAAAAGTGCCTCCACCGAGGCTGACCAGTTCTTCAGCCTTGACTTCATATCCGGCCTCTTCCTTGACTTCAAGTGCCGCCCTGCCGTTGATGCCAATGGTGGCCAGGTCGCCATACTCGATTCCCCCGGCCACCAACTCAAGGTAAGTTAGCCGGGGCAGAGGGTCCAGATGAGCCTTGGCCGGGTTGTCCTTTCTCAGGTATATTGAAGGCCGAACCCCACGCCGCAGGCCAACCCATACTTTCCCGTCCCTGTCCATGTGGTAAAGAACAACTGCCACCGCATCTGCAAAAGGACCCTCGACAATATCGAAGGTATAGGAATGGGAATACTGATCGTCCTTGTAACGATGTCTCAGTTGCAACCTACGAAGCCGTACAAAAGGTGACACTGGTTCACCAGTTTCCTCACCTACGACTTCAATGTCCTGCAACAGATCAGGGCTAATCACCAACTCTCCTTCTAAACTAACGTCCAAAATTTTAAGCACGAAGCACGAAGTAAAGCAACTGAGGAATTAGGGAATTGAGGAATTCTGGCATATTTAGGCAATTTATTCCTTTAATCCCTAAATTTCTTAATTCCAATCCAGTGGATTTCGCTATGCGGATTTCGGATTTAATTGCCTTGTTGATACGAGAGACAGGGCATTGCAAAACGATCTCCCGTGGGCAAAAAGTTCAATGTAGCTTGTGCCTGGACTATGCCCCATTGCTATGGGCAAGTCAAGTGAAGGAGGTCTATTCTAGATGCTAGATGCTAGATGCTTGATTCTGGAAACTTGATGCTGGATACTGGATTGCAGATGCTGGATGGCTGCAGGAACAAGCGGCATTTCTCGCCTTAAACGCTATGCGCTTTGCGCTATGCTCTATGCGCAGAAGGACATACTTCACCCTCGCTGGGCTAAAAACCAGCCAGCCTAAGGGTATTGGTCACCCACTGGTTGAAAACCAGTTGTCTGGCTTATCTGCGAGAACGCTTGGAAGCCTTCAGGGGATTCAGCTTCACAACTTGTTCGCTGCCAGACTTTATGTGGGTGGCGAGATTACAGGGGCCGTTTTTCCACTTGCTTTGTGGTTCTGGGCAGGATTGGCAATAAACGCCTTGAGATAAGGTCATAGCCTTGCCAC
>Ga0209536_100016912_pt1 | contig 10355 bp, 6 predicted proteins | sample DeeMarSeWOR28_12_FD_187461 | JGI IMG/M metagenome (GOLD analysis project Ga0209536, IMG submission 187461) | Marine sediment microbial communities from White Oak River estuary, North Carolina - WOR-2-8_12 (SPAdes) (version 2) | ecosystem: Environmental > Aquatic > Marine > Intertidal zone >... | reverse complement strand
CCTTTTTGAAAATGACTTTGTAGATAACGGTGATGGTACGGTGACTGATAGAGCAACTGGTCTAATGTGGCAGAAGGACGGTTCGCCAAAGCCTCTCACCCTCAAACGTGCTACATATTACATAAGTAGCCTTAACGATAAACGATTTATGGGATATTCGGACTGGAGAATGCCTACCGTCGAAGAACTTGCTTCTCTTATTAGAAAAAATGTAAAGAGAGGATTACACATTAATCCACTCTTTGCCACAAAACAGAAACCCTGCTGGAGTTCAGATAGCGGTTTTGTAGAGGATAGGGAGATGAAAGATGTATGGATAGTCAGCTTTATTGAAGGTAAAGTCGTCCTACAGGTACTGTCAGATCACACACATATGATATTCGATTATCCGGAAACTTATTATGTAAGGGGCGTTCGCTCTGCAAGATGATGAACTATTTTTTGTCTCGCTTTAATTATAATCTCAATATCTTGTACCAGATTAAATTTTATGAAAGTGTGAATTAAGGGATGTTATCCGCACTTTTGCATCTGGGAGAGTGGGTAACAGTTGAAATCTCTCAGCGAATTGGTGCAGTTTTTCGCTCCCCTTTCTCTCTATCTTTCTCTTCCATGCTCATCGTCTCATGTGGTAAGGTACAATCCTTTGCCAGTGCTTGCGTCAAGTCAGGTTTGGGAGAACTGGATACTAACCCTGACTGAATTATCGGATATTTGAGGTATGATATGTCACATGAGCCGAAAATACTGATAGTGGACGATGACCCTACATTGTGCAGAAGTCTGAAGGTATTTCTCAGAGACAAATACTCCAATATAGTCACGGCTTTTAGCGGAAAGGAAGCTATAGAACTACTCGCATCTGATACGTTCGATCTTATTCTTTTAGATGTATTCATGCCAGACATAAATGGCTATCAAGTGATGGATTACATAAATAGAAAGGGTTTAAGAACTTCAGTCATCTTAATATCGGCATATGCTCCCACCGAACTGGAAAAGGAAACCCCTCCAAAGGGTGCCTACGATTCTATAATGAAGCCATTCGATCTTGAAAAACTGGTGACAACAGTTCAGAATGCTCTCAACAGAAGATGATTCCTGAGATCAAACGAGCATAAATCACTCAAATCATCTACCTCCAGTGTAAAACCGACTGAGAAAGTGTGTCCTGTTTGTGGGAGTAAGTTGCCAAAACCTGAGAAACCTTGCCTGACTCCAACATCTTGTGCCAGATTGAATTTCAATAAAGTGTGGATTAAGGGATGTGATCTACAGTTTGCTTCTTACTGTTACTAATTTTCTTTGTCACACAAATTTAATTGAGAATGGTGGTTTTTCGTATTTACATGGATAAGCCCAATATTTTATCCTGAGTTTAGTGAAATCTCCTCTGTTGATTCATTCTACTGCGATTATACCCACTGTCTTGTCCTTCTAAATCGGAAATTCGCTGGTTGCTAAGAGGGTAGAAAAAAGGAAAAGAAAGAAATGAAGCGGTTCATCTGCTTGCTATTTACTGTCGGATTTCTGAGCATGGCCCCGCAGTCTCTTGCTAAGGAGAACAACGATGGCCCCGACAACTCTGGCCTGAAAGGAAAGACCATTTCCATAGTCTATGGAGGCGCTGAAGAAGCACGAGCAATCGAAAGGACATACAGCATGGAATTTGCCATCGCCCCTGTCGACGACGGCAGTCCTGTATATGAGAAAGCAATCATAGTAAAAAGTGACGAGCAAGGAAAGTTTGAGGTTGACCTACCACCAGGAAAATACTGGATAGGTCCTAAGAAGAAAGCTCTAGACCCGAAGAAATTTGAAAGTTCTGCTGAAGGGCCCATTATATTCCGAGAAAAAGTGGCGGTTGTGAAGAAAGATAAATTCACCCATGTTGATGTGATTCTGGAAGGATATGCCCCTTAAATCATACAACTGGCAAATCTTCTAACCGGACTGAAGCAGCTAGCAAAAGGGTAAAGAATTATCGGAAACAGCGCCAGCAAATATCTTTGATACTTTTTCCACCGCAGCCATCCTCAGCAGAACCAGTACCTACTGAAGCATAAACTTTGAAATCCTGGCTACGCTGAAAACGATGTTGATCCAACGTTGAAGGAGAAACTCTTGGATTACCCTTTCTCATATTTAAACGAGAGGAGCGCAGCCTTTTTCCCAAGTCTAAGAGGGTTTCTCCTTAACTCCATGATTTATAACCAACATCTTGCAGATACCAATTCTCATTGAAATACTTCTGAAAAATTATTTTTGCAACGTTCAACAAGAACCTTTGCATGGCGGTAAATTGAAGGTTTAGCCATATAAAAATAGTGGAAGGAGGTGTTGCTTATGAGGGATTAAGAAACTAGGTGGATTACAAATGTTTATTACAAGAGGGATTTTGCATTAAGAAATCAGATACTTTCGGAGATGATTGCAATGAAAAAGAAGATTTGCATTAGACTAGTATCAATCGCTCTGGGTTTGCTTTTGGTCGGCAGTGTCTCTATCCTGTCATACGCCGAAGCTCCTCCGGTAGCGGAGCCCCCAGAAGCGGCGCCCCCCGAGGCATCTTTGGAAGAGACCGAACCCCTCCTCACAAAAACGCTCTTTGCTCCTAAGGAGACGCCACCTATCGTTAGCGTCCTAACTTCTGCTGGATCATTGTGGGAGTGGATGCCCCAGGGTCCTGGTCCTACTGAAGATGGACAGGTAACTATTCCCCCGGACGACCTGGTAACTGGAGCCGTTCACACAGTTGTGGCCCATCCAACTGATCCTGACACTCTCTATCTAGGTGCTGTGAACGGCGGCGTCTGGAGAACCACAAACGCAACTGATCCTAATCCGAACTGGACACCGCTGACAGACCAGTTTCCTTCCTTGTCGATCGGCGCGCTAGAGTTTGACCCCACGGATGCGACCAATCAGACCTTGGTGGCGGGAATCGGCCGATACAGTAATTTCGGCAGAAGAGGCGGGCCCCGAACTGGTTTGCTGCGGACCACGGATGGCGGCAGCACCTGGGTCCAGCTTGGGGATGTTGATCTTGCGGGAAGAAATATTTCGGGCGTTGGACCCCGCGGCAATATCATTTTAGTAGCTGTTAATACGGGCACTCAACCTGGTATGTACCGCAGCACGGACGGTGGTGCAAACTTTCAGTTCATCTCGGGCTTGAATGGCCTGAACAACGGTCCTGTCTTTGACCTGGTTGGAGATCCAGGTAATCAAAATCGGTTTTATTCGGGAGTAGGTGGAGCGAATGGGGGTGTGTTCCGTACCGACGATGCCGGTGCCAGCTGGACTAACGCGACAGATGCTGCCATTGGCGGACTGGTTGGAGTGGGGACCGGCAACATTGAGTTGGCAGTACATGACGATACTGCTGCTGGCACCAATGCGGTTTACGTTGCTGTCTGTAATCCTGTTCCGAACGCCGGGCAGCAGCTTGCAGGCATTCTAAGATCGGCAAATCAAGGCGGAGCCTGGACTGCTATGGATCTACCGCAGACGAATGAGGCAGGCACCACTGTTGGCATCCACTGGGGTGGTCAGTGTGGAACCAACCTCTCAGTCGTAGCTGATCCGACAAACGACCAAATTGTCTATGTGGGTGGTGATGTGCAGCCTAATCCGTTTCCAAACTCAATCGGCGCTACTGACTTTGAAGGTCGACTTTTTCGTGGGGACGCGAGCATTGCTCCCACTGGAGCTGTTCCATCCCCGCAGTGGACCGCACTGACCCACAATGGCACAGGCGGTGGCACTGCACCTCACGCTGATTCGCGCGAGATGGTGTTTGATGCTAATGGTGAGATCATCGAGGGTGATGATGGCGGCATTTATCGCCGGACCAGCGCGGGTAGTACAACAGGAGATTGGGAATCCGTTATTGGTGATCTTCAGGTGACAGAGTTTCACGACATTGCCTACGACACCAACTCAAATATCCTCATAGGTGGTGCCCAAGACACGGGGACACCGCAGCAGATTACCACTGGTGGAACAACCTGGGACAGTGTCGACACAGCTGATGGTGGTGATGTCGCTGTTGACAATATCACGCTTGCAGGATCGAATCAGTCTATTCGTTACTCCAGCAGACAGCGCTTGGGTGGTTTCCGTAGGGCAACTTATAATGCGAGTAATACTCTGCTAGGTACCGTTTTTCCGGCACTCACAACGGGAAGTGGGACCACGTTGGTTACTGGCTCATTAGGAAACGTCCAGTTCAAGACCCCCGTTAAACTGAATGAGATTGATCCTAATCGCCTTGTTATTGGCGGTGGAAACAACATTTGGGAATCCTCAGATCAGGGCGACAATCTGGACGAAGTTGTGGACGGATTTGGCAACGGCGTAGGCGTAAATAGGCCGCATGCTATTGCTTACGGCGGAAGAAGTGGCGGCGTGGATAATCCGGATGTTTTGTATGTCGGATCTGGCAATCAGGTGTTCATTAGAACAGCTGCGGGAGGAGCCCTCAATGCCTCGACAGCACTGCCCGCTGGCGCGGGGGTCGTTTGCGATATTGAGCTCGACCCTGACGACTGGAGAACCGCATATGTAGTTGACGCAAACCAGGTGTTCGTTACGGATGATGCCGGTGTAACCTGGACTGACATCACCGGTAACCTGGCAGATAATAACCTGCGAACTGTCGTGTTCGTCCCAGCGACAGGGGATATTGTCCTGGTTGGTGGCGAAAGTGGTGTTTTCGCGATGCGGAGCGGGACACCCGGCGTCTGGGCTGAGATTGGCACAGGACTCCCGGAAGCTCCCGTATATGAACTGGATTACGATGATGCGGACGATGTCGTTGTTGCCGGTACGCTCGGGAGGGGTGCGTGGCTCCTCTCTGATGTGAGTGTAAATGTAAACATCCCACCGATTTGTGACGCCAATGGTCCCTATATCCAAAGCTGCCAGGGGACGAATACGGCAGTGATGCTAGACGGCACAGGCTCCAGCGACCCTGATCCAGGCGATGCACTGACGTACTCGTGGACTACTGATTGTGCTGGAGCGACGTTTGACGATCCCACTAGTCCGACGCCGACGCTTACCGTGGATTCATCTCCTGGTTGCTTTGTGCAATGCAATGTATTACTGACTGTGACCGACAGCGCCGGAGAATCGAGTAACTGCTCGGCTACGGTAACGATATTCGATTCAACTCCCCCGGTAATTAGCTGTCCAGCGGATACCACTATTGAGTGTGATGAATCCACTGCCCCGACCAATACAGGCAATGCAACGGCTCTAGACACGTGTGACCCCAGCCCCCTTGTTACCTACGCGGATGTGGTTACTCCTGGTATATGTCCTCAGGAAGAGATAATTACGCGGACCTGGACGGCGACTGATGAATGTGGAAACTCCAGTGAGTGCACACAGAGTATTAATGTAGTGGATACCACTCCACCGGTCATCCAAAATGTCACAGCAAATCCGAATGATCTCTGGCCTCCGAACCACAAGATGGTCCAAGTCACCGTTGTAGCGACCGCCACTGACAATTGCGACCCTACCCCAGACTGCACCATCTCCAACGTGAGCAGCAATGAACCGGTCAACGGTCTCGGTGATGGCAACACGGCTCCTGATTGGGTCATCACTGGGGATCTCACTGTGGACCTAAGGGCCGAGCGCTCCGGCAAAGGCGATGGCAGGATTTATACAATCGAGGTCACGTGCACCGATGAATGCGGCAACAGCTCAACGGCAACAGCAGGAGTCACTGTGCGCCACGATAAAGGTAAATGATAGGACAAGAAGTAGCCCCAAATTAGTCTGATTGCTAAGCATAATGAGAAAGGCAGGGTCAGCAATGGCCCTGTCTTTCATCTTTCCTGGGACTTCATATACTTTAATCTACACTATTCAGTTTGAGACCAAGCTACCAAATTCTGTACTGAGTTCCTGGAGGCGAAAGTGTGAATTAAGGGATGTAATCCACAGTTTCGCAATGGTCCAGTTGGAGTCTGTGTTTCTAACCAATTTCTACACTCTCTCCTGAAACTACTGGTTTTTTGCCACCATTTTCTAATGACTTTTACCGCACAGCGTTTCTTCTATTTTTCTGTATAATAGCGATTAGTTAATTATATTAGTATCCTACCTTTTTAGTAGGCTTGCAACCATATCATTCTCAATATAGTTTGACTTCGCATGGGGGGGGCAATGAACCTCAAATGCGGCCCTTTTGGCTCCCAATAGAATTTTGCTAGCTCTATTGGGAGTCTGGAAGATTACCTAGAATCCAGTTCAAAGTTCCCTCTGTAGCTCATCCTCAAGAGAAAGTACTGCCCGTTTTTTCCCAATCCTCGCTGGTTTGAAAATCAGTCACTCCACGCATCAATTCTATCACTCTAGAAATAGTCATGTGGTGAAGCTCTCATACTGCCTTGAAAGAAGTATCTCTACTACCCTCGCGGCCAATTGAATTTGGCCGTTCCACGTAGAATTTAACAGAAGGAGGCACATCATGAAGCGGTATTCTATTCTCTTGGCTGCGGTTACATTTCTCGCAATGTTCATAGCAACGACCACCCCGGCCAAGGCTGCGTTCCCAGGCGGGAACGGCTACATCGTTTTCAACAGCGACCGAAGTGGTACAGACAATTTCAGGATTTACCGGATGAATCCGGATGGGAGCGCCCAGGCCCGACTGCCCTTCGATGCCTTCAATTGCTATGATACTACTCCTGCGTGGTCACCCGACGGCAGTCGCATCGCCTTTGAAAGCAAACGCGATTTCGGTTACGGACGCGAGGTCTACGTCATGAACGCAGATGGTAGCAACCAAATCCGTCTCACCAACAACTCCGCCAATGATTCTAATCCGGACTGGTCACCTGACGGCAGTCGCATCGCCTTCAACAGCAACCGCGATGGCGACTACGAGATCTACGTCATGAATGCGGACGGCAGCGGATTGATCAATCTCACTGACGACCCAGCCAACGACTATGCTCCTGTGTGGTCACCCGACGGCAGTCGCATCGCCTTCAACAGCAACCGCGATGGCGACGACGAGATCTACGTCATGAATGCGGACGGCACCGGATTGATGCAACTCACCGACAACACCGCTAGCGATAACACACCAGACTGGTCGCCTGACGGGACCCGCATCGTCTTCGAAAGCACACGGGACCCAGAAAGCATCCACGCCGAGATCTACGTCATGAATGCGGACGGCACCGGACAGATCCGCCTCACCGAGAACGACTTCGCGGACTCACGTTCGGTGTGGTCACCCGACGGCACCAAAATCGCCTTCATCAGATGGATCCTTGACACTAACGCCGAGATCTACGTCATGAATGCGGACGGCACCGGACAGATCCGTCTCACAACCAACTCCTCTCAAGACTACTCACCGAGCTGGCAGCCCATTCCTCAGGATGTAAATTTTGAAATTCGCGGCGAACCGATCCCAATCCCGTCTGCTCATTCGGGGGCGTATGTTCGGTATGTTGGAGATCTGGATGACGATGGGAAGCTCGATATTGTTTATGCATACGGTGACCCCTATTATTCTTATGTTATAGAGCGTGATGGAGACACTTTTGAACTCCGCGCCTCTCTATATGGCTACTGTCACGTTGTTGCTGAAGTCGATGGCGATGACTATCCGGATATGTTGGTGACTATAGGCAGTTCTGCCGCAAAGATTTTCGAAGCCACAGGCGATAATACTTATGGAGAGAAAAAGAGTATGTCTTTTCCAAGGAAGATCGAGTGGCCTACGAGAGTGGGAGATTCCGATGGGGATGGAAAAGGAGAGTTCCTGATAGGTGTAGAAGCTTATGGGGTCTATATTTATGAAGCCGCCAGCAATGATACCTATGCATACGAAGGAACTTTATCAGGTTCATCTCTCACAAATGTCAGGGACGCAGGGGTCTATGACTTGGATGCTGATGGGTATCCAGAGACGGTGATCACCCGTTATTACCCCTATAATCAAACTTGTGTTTTTAAGGGAATAAGTGGGACACGCACGCAGATGTTTTGCAGTACAGCAACTTTTGTTGCCCGATCCCTTGGTGATCTTGATGGTGATGGTCTAGGGGAAGTCATTGGCGATGATCTTCACCATGCCGGAGGATGGATCACTGAAAATTTATTGATTCTTGAGCTTAACGAAACTAACGATGGTTTCGATGAAGTTTACCGAGCTCCTATTCATCCTAACTCTTCTTATCGCTATCAAGCAGGGGATGTCATAGATTTCGACAGTGATGGTCAGTCGGAATTGTGGCAATTTCTTGATTCTGGCGGCTCTGGCTATCCTGATGCTTTTGCACTTGCCCATCTCGAAAAAAACACAATTAACACAATGACTCATTTCTACAACAGCGGCACTCTCCTTGAAAGCTTCACTGGGGAAGTTAGGGGCCTGCTGGCCATTGGCGACACAGATGGAGACGGCAGGTTTGAACTAGCCGTGGTGCAGGGAGATCAAATCCATATCCTTGAGCAGATTACCAATCAACCGCCAGTTGCCGATCCAAACGGCCCCTATACCGGTAATGAGGGCTCTCCAGTCATCTTTGATGGCGCTGGCTCTTCTGATCCCGACGGTGATCCGCTAACCTACGATTGGACTCTTGGAGACGACAATATTGGCACGGGCGAGACTCTTGTGCATACTTACGCCGACAATGGCGACTATGAAGTTTGCCTCACCGTCACCGATCCTGACGGGTTAACGGACACAAAATGCACAACCGCTACAATTGCCAACGTCGCTCCAACAGTGGGAGCAATCACCCCTGATCTGACTCTGGTAGAGGTGGGTACAACCATCAACGCGACTGCTAACTTTACTGACCCGGGCGCTGACGATACCCACACGGCTATTTGGGATTGGGATGATACTAACCAGTGCGACACGACCATAGATCTCAACTGCGATCTGATCCAGGGCGCTGGCTCTGGTAACGTGACTGGCAGCCACACCTACACCGCGCCCGGTGTTTACACAATCAGGTTAACGGTGACTGATAATGACGGGGGGTTGGGCGAGTCTGTCTTTCAGTTCGTTGTCGCCTATGATCCCTCGGCTGGATTTGTAACCGGCGGTGGCTGGATCAACTCTCCAGAGGGAGCTTACGCAGCCGATCCTGAATTAACCGGAAAGGCGAACTTCGGCTTTGTTTCTAAGTACAAGAAAGGAGCCACGATACCTACCGGCAACACTGAATTCCAGTTCAAAGCCGGAGACCTGAACTTCCACTCTGATAGCTATGAATGGCTAGTAGTCACCGGGAGCGATTATGCCAAGTTCAAAGGATCGGGCACAATCAACGGCGAGGGGGATTACAAGTTCATGCTCTGGGCTGGCGACGACGACCCAGACACCTTCCGGATCAAGATCTGGGAGGAAGATGACCTTGGAAACGAAACCGTAGTTTACGACAACGGTTTCCACCAAGAGATCGGAGGTGGTTCGATCAAAGTACACACAAAATAAAGGTGGTAAATCGAGCAAAAACAAGGGGCGGAGCATTGTGCTCTCGCCCTTCTTTTTTGCAGCTTTTCTGGTCGAAGTCTGCCTTGGCCACCTCAAATTTCACATTACATACTTTAATCCACACTCTTGCCTTTTTAGGCTAGGCACCACATTGAGTGTTGAGGTTCCTTGTGGTGAAAGTGTGAATTAAGGGATGTAATGTAAACTCTCTCAGCAATCGAGTTCGGTTCGCATTGTTCGATCTCATACCCCTCCAAACCCGTCCGTACTGCTCACCTCAAGTTCTACCTGGTTGCTTTGTACTTCATAAATTCCGGTTTTGATTTCGAGTAAAACATCTTGTATTATAGTCTTAATAGGTGAAGCTATGCTTACACTGACCTCATATAAAATTTGCCCAAAATGTGGCAGTTCTGGTCTAGACCGACTAAAAAGAAGCCGCTGGATGCGTTCGATAGCAGACAGCGAACTCTATGTGTGTATGAGTTGTGGTCAGATTTTTCTTTTTTCAGAGGTACTATTTTATTTTGGATTTTTTGCATTTTCATGTGGGATAACCCTGCTAGTATTGACTCTCACTGCAGATACAATAGGTTTTGGTTTTCCTGGTGCCGGAATCTTCGAAAAGTTAGGTTACGTAGTTAGTGCAGTTGTTATCATCCTGAGTTTCATCATTATGCATAAATCTAGATAGTAGCCGTTTGCCTCTTCACTCTGTAGGGTCTAGAAGATAGACTTAGAAATGGTTCTGCCTTTCTATTTGGAAAGTAGAGATTACATACTTTAATGCACACTTTGCCTTTTGCGACCAAGCCACAATATCTTGGTTTAAACTAAGAAAATGCGGAGTCCTTGGCGCCGCTTTTTTCAT
>Ga0209536_100016911_pt1 | contig 10355 bp, 9 predicted proteins | sample DeeMarSeWOR28_12_FD_187461 | JGI IMG/M metagenome (GOLD analysis project Ga0209536, IMG submission 187461) | Marine sediment microbial communities from White Oak River estuary, North Carolina - WOR-2-8_12 (SPAdes) (version 2) | ecosystem: Environmental > Aquatic > Marine > Intertidal zone >... | reverse complement strand
CAACCACCCACCCCCGGGCGCTCGGGCGATTTCTGGAGCAGCACGGAATCGACGCCGAAACGGTCGAGCTCTCGGGAGGTGCGGAAATCGCTCCTTTCCTGGACGTGGCCGACGCGATCTGCGACCTCGTTTCGACCGGAACGACGCTTCGCATCCACGACCTCCGTAGGATCGCAGACCTGTGGGACTCCGAGGCGTGGCTGGTGGGGAACCCGGACCTCGGGACCGGGGGATCCCGGTCTTCCCTGGTCAACCGGCTTCGCGTCCGTCTGGACGGCCTGCTCACGGCACGTCGCCTCAAGTACGTGACCCTCAACGCGCCGGAGGAGGCACTTCCGCGCATCCGGGAGATCCTTCCGGGAATGCGGAGCCCGACGGTGATACCGCTGGCCGACAGCGGGATGGTCGCGGTGCACGCCGCCGCGCAGGAAGAGGTGTTCTGGGAGGCGATGGAACGTCTGAAGGAGGCCGGGGCCACCGAGATCCTCGTGCTTCCGGTCGAGAAGGTGATGCGATGAGCGCCGCCCCCGGAAGCCCGATCCCGATCCTGCACGGCGAAGCCGCCGCCGGCTGGATCCACGCGAACCGCCCGACCGAAGGCAGCCGCGAGACCCGACATGCCGTGCACCGGATCATCGAGCGGATTCGAGCGGATGGCGACGCGGCCCTGCTCGAGTTCGCGGAGCGATTCGAGAATGGGAGGCCGGCGTCGATCCGGGTACCGCCCGAGGAATGCCGGGCTTCGCTCGACGGCCTCGCCCCGGAGCGTCGCGCCGCGCTCGATCTGGCGGTGCGGAACATCCGGCGGTTTCATGCGGTGCAGCTGCGGCAGGAATCGGCCGTGGAGGTGATGCCGGGCATTCGAGCGTGGCGGGAATTCCGGCCCATCGATCGGATCGGCGTCTACGCGCCCGGCGGCCGGGCCGCATATCCGTCCAGCGTGCTGATGACCGTAGTCCCGGCGCAGAGCGCGGGCGTAGGGGAGATCGCCGTGTGCTGTCCGGCGGGTCGGAATGGCCGCCCGCCAGACTCCGTCATGGCCGCCTGCGCCCTGCTCGAAGTGGACGAACTGTTCGCCGTCGGCGGGGCCCAGGCCATAGCGGCGCTGGCTCTCGGCACCGAGACCATCGCCGCCGTCGACAAGATCTACGGGCCCGGGGGCGCGTGGGTGAACGAGGCGAAGCTCGCCCTGTACCCGGATGTGGAGATCGACCTGCCCGCCGGTCCATCGGAAGTGGTCGTGTGGGCCGATCTCTCGGCCGAGCCGGGCCTCGTGGCGGCGGAACTGGTGGCGCAGGCCGAGCACGGGCCCGACTCCCTCTGTGTAGCCGTCCTCTCCGATCCCGACCCGGCGGCCGGACCGGGGCTGGGCGAACTGGCCCGCCGCACGGGGCGCGAAGTGAAACGGGCGCTGGACGAGCTCGCCGCGAGACCGGAGACGAGCGGGACGATCGAGTCGGCGCTCGCCAGTCTGGCCACATCCGCGATCCTGGTGTCGGACTCGGATGCGGACGGTGCCCGCTGGGTCAATGCGCTCGCCGGCGAACACCTGTCGATCCAGCGACAGGCCCCGCGGCGGGACCTCGCACGCATCGACCACGCCGGGTCCGTCTTTCTCGGACCGTGGGCGCCGGTCGCGGCAGGCGACTACGCGAGCGGCACGAACCACGTGCTGCCCACCGGTAGACGGGCGCGGGCCTGCTCGGGCCTGAGCCTGGACGACTTCGGTCGCTGGATCCAGGTGCAGGAGATCGACGCTCCCGGTCTCGCGGGAATTTCCGAAGCCATCGAGACGCTGGCGGAGTGGGAAGGCCTGCCGGCCCACGCCGCATCGGTCCGCGCCCGTTTCGCCGACGGCGGGCGGGAAGCGCCGTGAGCGCCATCCGGAAGCTGCTGAGAAGTCACGTGGCCGGCATTCCCGCCTACGTGACGGCCCGCTCCGAGCATCGTGCGGGCATCCTGCTGGACGCCAACGAGAACGCCTTCGGCAGTCCGGTGCGGCACGCGGGACCGGGTCTGCACCGGTATCCCGACCCTCGGAACCGGGAGCTGCGCGGAATGCTTGCCAACCGGCTCCGGACCGAGCCGGAGCGCCTGTGGCTCGGCAACGGTTCCGACGACGCGATCGACCTGCTCGTCCGGGCGTTCGTGGACCCCGGAGCTCCGGTGGCGGTGCCGGCACCGAGCTACGGCGTCTATGCTCAGCGCGTGGCGGCACACGCCGGCGAGGTCAGACTCTTCCTCCTGGATGCGGAATTCGACCTCGACGTGGATGCCGCCGTGGCGGCGAGTCGTGGCGTCCGCCTGTGCATCGTCTGCTCGCCCAACAACCCCACGGGCAGTCTTCTGTCGCGGCAGCGGATCCTGGAACTGCTCGATCGGACGGAGGGCATCGTGGCCGTGGACGAAGCGTACATGGAATTCGCCGGCGAGGAACACTCGCTCGCTTCCGAGGCCGGAAGTGCGGGCCCGGGCGAGCGGCTCGTGGTCATCCGCACGCTGTCGAAGGCGTGGGGCCTGGCCGGCGCGAGGGTCGGGGGTCTCGTCGGTGCGCCCGAACTGGTCTCGGCACTGGATCGGATCGGACTGCCCTATCCTCTGTCCACGCTCTCGGCGGAGGTCGGCGTCCAGGCCCTGGAAGCGCAGTCGCTGGTCGAGGAGCGGATCGGTGAGATCCGCTCCGAACGACAGTGGCTGGCGAGCGAACTGTCGGATATGGGCCTCCGCGTGCTTCCTTCCGATGCGAATTTTCTCTGCTTCTTCGTGAGCGACCCGGCGACAGTCCAGGCTCGGCTCGCGGCCGCGCACGGAGTGGTGGTACGCGACCGGAGCAGGATGCCGCGTCTCGCCGGAGCGCTGCGGGTGACGGTAGGCACGCGCCATGAGAACCATGCCTTTCTGAGCGGATTGCGGCAGGAGCTCGACCGATGATGAACTACCATTTCCACGACGAGCACTCGTCGGACGGAGCGCTTCCCCTGGCCGAGCACTGCGCGTCGGCCGGTCGCGCCGGCTTTCGTGAGATCTGCGTGACCAACCACGTGGAGACGCTGCGGGAGGACGGCTGCTGGGTCGTGGACTTCGACGAGGCCGCCCGCCGGTTCGAGCGAGTACTCGATTCGGTGCGGAAGGCCCGTGCGGACTTCCCCGATCTGACCATCCGGTTCGGCGCCGAATTCGCCTTCCGACCCGAATGGACGGGCCCGCTGGAGCGGCTCTCCGCGAGCCTGCCGTTCGACTTCCTGCTCGGTTCGCTGCACGACCTGGACGGGGTGGATGTTTCCGGACCGTACGCGGCAGCCTTCTTCGACGGACGCCCGGTGGAAGAGAGCTATGGGCGCTACTTCGATGCCCTGGCCGACCTCGTCGCCTGGGGAGCCTTCGATGCCGTGGCCCACTTCGATCTCGTGAAGCGCTACGGGTACAAGGCGTACGGCGCCTACGACCCGGCAGACCTCGAGCAGCGCGTGCGACCGGTCCTCGACGCCATGTGTGAAGCCGGCATCGGCATGGAAGTGAACACATCCGGAGCCGTCCAGCTGCCGCGCTCGCCCTATCCGAATGCACGAATTCTGGGCTGGGCGCGCGAGGCGGGGGTTCCGTTCCTCACGATCGGGTCCGACTCGCACGCTCCCGAACACTTCGGCCAGGGAATCCTGGAGGGTCTGCGGCAGGCGAAGCAGGCCGGGTGGACGTCGCTGACGAGTTTCGATTCGCGCGTGCCGGAGCGGCTGATCCCGATCGACGAAGCGTTCCGCGCCCTCGGGTCGACGGACGACGCACCGGACCCCGGAGAGAATGCCGTATGACCAGAATCGGAAGCATGGAGCGGACCACCAACGAGACGAAGATCGCGGTCCGGGTAGACCTGGACGGAACCGGACAGACGGAGATCGAGACCGGAATCGGGTTCTTCGACCACATGCTCGAACTGCTGCTGCGCAACGCCTGCATCGACGCGCTGATCGAGGCGCAGGGCGATCTGCACGTGGACGAGCATCACACCGTGGAGGACGTGGGCCTGGTGCTCGGCGGCGCGCTCGCCCGGGCCCTCGGAGAGCGTCGCGGAATCCGCAGGTACGGGTTTCTGCTCCCGATGGACGAGGCGCTGGCGCGGGTCGCGCTGGACCTGGGCGGCAGGCCGTTCGTCGTCTTCGATGCCGGGTTCGAACGGGAGCGGGTCGGGGAGCTTCCCACCGAGCTCGTGGAGGACTTCGTGCGCGCCCTCGCGGGGACGCTGGGTGCCAACATCCACGTGAAGCTCGAGTATGGTCGCAACGACCATCACCGGATCGAGGCGATCTTCAAGGCACTGGGCCGGGCGCTGCGAGCCGCCATCGAGGAGGATCCGCGCTGCGAGGACCGTGTGCCGTCCACCAAGGGGATCCTGTGATCGCGCTCATCGACTACGGGGCCGGCAACCTGCGCAGCGTGGAGTTCGCGCTCGAGCGCCTGGGCGTCACGTGGCGCCGTGCCGCAACGCCGGCTTCCGTCGGCCGGGCGGATGCCGTGATCCTGCCGGGCGTGGGTGCCGCCGAGAGCGCGATGCGGGAGCTGGAGGAGGGAGACATGCTCACCTTCCTGCGGGAGACCGAGCTCCCGATGCTGGGAATCTGTCTCGGCATGCAGCTGTTCACGGAGCGCTCGGACGAAGGAACGACGGGGGTTCCCTGCCTCGGGATTCTGTCCGGGACCACCCGACGCATCGGAGACGATTCTCCGGCCTTCGACCTGCCCCTGCCGCACATCGGCTGGAACGAGACCCGACTGGGGGATGACCCGCTGTTCGAGGGGCTCGGTTGCCGGGAGCATTTCTACTATCTGCACTCGTACCGGGTCCACACGGACGCCGAGAACGTGATCGCCGAAGTGGAATACGGCACGTCGCTGCCCGCGGCCGTCAGGTCCGGGCGGCGCGCCGCAGTGCAGTTTCACCCCGAAAAGTCGGGCCCCGCCGGCCTGGCGGTGCTCGCCAATTTCTGCCGGACGGAAGGTCGGGGATGATCGTCTATCCGGCCATCGACCTGCTGGACGGTGCCTGCGTGCGGCTTCACCAGGGCGATTTCGAGGCCGTGACCCGATTCTCGGACGAACCGCTGCAGGTGGCCCGCACCTTCGCGTCCGCCGGAGCCCGCGCGCTGCACGTCGTGGATCTGGATGGAGCGCGGAGCGGCAGGCCGGTCCATGCCGAGCTGATCGGAGAGATCTCCGCGGTCACGGGCCTTCCGGTGCAGGTCGGCGGCGGGATCCGGACCGCCGGGCAGGCGGCGGCCTACCTCGACGCGGGCGTTCACCGGGTTCTCGTCGGCACGGCGGCGATCTCCGATGCGGACTGGTTGTTCGCGGCCGTCCGTGACTACGGGACCGATCGGGTCGCCGCGGCCGTGGACGTGCGGGACGGCGAAGTGATGATCGAAGGCTGGCTGGCCGGATCAGGGATCGACGTCGACGCCATCGGCGCGGGCCTCAAGGCCCGCGGAATCTCGACCGTGCTGTACACGGACACGAGGCGTGACGGAACGCTCTCCTCGGCCGATGTGGAGGGCACCCGCCGCCTCGCCGAGTCGGGGTTCGAAGTCATCGCGGCAGGCGGCGTGACCACGGCGGACGACATCCGGGCGCTGCGGGCCGCCGGCGCCGCGGGCGTGGTGATCGGGAGCGCCCTGTACCGCGGCCGCCTCACGCTGCAACAGGCACTGGACGCCGCATGCTGAAGAAGCGGATCGTCCCGTGCCTGGATGTCCGCGGCGGCCGGGTCGTGAAAGGCGTGCGGTTCAAAGGACTTCGCGATGCCGGAGATCCCGCCGAGCTCGGCCGCCTGTACGCGCGCCAGGGGGCCGACGAGCTCGTGTTCCTCGACATCACGGCCACCCGCAGGTCCGAGGCGACGGCCGTCCAGCTCGCGGAGCGGGTCGCGCGCGACCTGTTCATCCCGTTCACGATCGGCGGCGGCCTCCGTGACATCGGGCAGATGCGGGACGTCCTGCACGCCGGGGCCGACAAGGTGGGAATCAACACGGCGGCGGCAGCCCGGCCGGCGCTGATCTCCGAAGCGGCGGACCGGTTCGGATCGCAGGCCGTCGTCGTGGCGATCGACGCGTACCGCGATCCGGATCGCGGCGGCCCGGAACCCGGCTGGGGCGTGCGCGTCCGCGCCGGCACGCGAGAAACGGAATTGGACGCCGTCGAGTGGGCCGCCGAGGTCACCCGCCGGGGCGCTGGAGAGATCCTGCTGACCTCGATCGACCGGGACGGCACGAAGTCCGGCTTCGATCTTCCCCTGTTGCGGGCGATCTGCAGCGCCGTCACGGTGCCGATCATCGCTTCCGGCGGCGCAGGGTCTGTCGAGCACTTCGCGGAAGCGTTCGATGCGGGAGCTTCGGCGGCGCTCGCCGCGTCGCTGTTTCACTTCCGGGAGATCGAGATTCCCGACCTCAAGCGGCAGCTGGCCGCCCGGGGGATTCCAGTACGGCACACGAACCAGGGAGCATGGCATGTCGAGTGAACTCGATCCCGGGCAGCTGCGGTTCTCGCCGGACACCGGCCTGATCCCGGCCGTCGTACAGGACGCTTCCGACGACACGGTGCTGATGCTCGGCTACATGAACCGCGAGGCGCTCGAGCTGACGCTGGAATCGCGGCGCGTCACCTTCTTCTCCCGCTCCCGGGCACGACTGTGGGAAAAGGGCGAAACCTCGGGGCACACGCTTCGTCTCGTATCGATCGCAGCGGACTGCGACGGCGACACCCTGCTGCTGCGGGTGAACCCGGCCGGCCCGACATGTCACACCGGGGCTCGAAGCTGCTTCGGCCGGACACCTGAACCCGCTACTCAGGTCGCCGGGCTCGGAGACGTGCTGGCCCGGCTCGGGACGGTGATCGACCAGCGCGCGACCGAGATGCCCGCCGGATCCTACACGGCGAGCCTGCTCGAGTCGGGGGTGCTCCGCACGGCCCAGAAAGTCGTCGAGGAAGCCGCCGAGACCGCGCTCGCCGCCGCGGCCGAGCCCGGCAAGCTGGCCGCAGAGTCCGCGGACCTGCTGTATCACCTCCTCGTGCTGTGGCAGGCGGCCGGACTCCGTCCGCAGGACGTCGCCGACGAACTCGCGGGAAGGGGCTTGTGACGGCCCGAACGAGCCGGATCAGAAACTGATGGTGCCGCCGAGCCGGAACTCCGTCCTGCCCACCCACCGGTTTCTCGGCAGTTCTTCCACGCTGAGCCCGAGCTCGAGCAATCGCTCCACCGGGATGTCCTCGAGGTCCAGCCCCAGTTTGTTCGTATACCAGGTCACGTCGGCCCGGATCGAGAGATCGATCCCTCGCGGCGGGATCGCCCGGTTCCGCAGGACGATCCACTCTCCACCGGCGCCGGCATGCCAGGTATTGGGCAGCAGATTGTCGAAGAAGGAGGGCTGTCGAATCCAGTTGGAATCCGGCTCTTCGAACCGTTCGCCGTTGGCCGACAGGTCTTCGATCCGGTACCAGCTCAGACCGTACCCGGCCCTCGGAAATACGCGCAGGGCGCCGGTCGTCAGGTCGTATCTGAACGACCCGGCATACTCCCAGAAGTTGAGGTCGCCACGCACCTCCAGGGGGGGGATGTCCGAATATTTCGCGGTGAAACCGATGTCCGAGCGGCTGTGGCGCAGCGAGTTCTCCGTGACGAAACGGTCGCCGATGTAGAGCGATACCAGGAAGAATGCCGAAGTTCCCGGTTCCACGACGTCCGGCAAGTCCTCCAGCGCGGTCGAATCCGATCCGTTGATCAGCGGATACAGCAGGAGGTTGGCCAGGATCTCGTCGAACTGCCGTTCGTTGATCAGCAGTTCTCCATAGGCCTCTTCCGGATACGACATGTGCGAATATCCGACTTCGAGGCCCAGGTACCGGAGGGGGAGCCGCTCCTCGGGATAGAACGTCGGGTCCTGGTTCTGCATCGCCGTACGGAATGGGGCGGCCACGATCCGCCACAGAAAGTCGATCGGGGGGAGCATGGCGATCGTCGGTGCCGTGAGGTTCAGCCAGCCCCACGAATTGAGGAAATTGTCCTGCCAGTCCAGAGGGAACAGCCTGGGGACCTTCCTCGGATCGTACGTCGCGAACCCTTCGGTCGCGCCCGTGCGGTTCCAACCGGCACTGAATGAAGGCCCGAATACGGCCAGGTTGCCTGTCTCCGCATGCGACACCACACCGGCGAACGGCGATTCGATCGCAGGATATCCAAAGCGGACGGGGAGGAGAAACCAGGCCCAGTCCGCCCGGACCTCCGGCGATTCCGCCGCCAGCGGCGCGATCCGCTCTACGTCCGGCAGCAGTTCGAGCCGGTCGGGTCGGGCCAGGTCCACCACACCGCCGCGCTTCCAGCTCTGCGTCCACCGGGCACGCTCCGCCTCCTCGGCTTTCCAGAACTCCCGGTGATCGAAGTGCACCTCCAGGTTCTCGCTGGCTCCGGTCGCTCCGATGTCCTTGTACAGCCCGGGCATCAGGTACGTCCCGTGCGAGTCGCGATTCGTCCCGCCGGGCGCGGAGAGCAGCTGGTCCAGGCCCTTGTTGTCGCCGCCGATCCAGGCGATCGGGTGGGTGTTCACCCGGGTTTCCGCGTCATCCGCCCAGGCGCGTCTCCGAATGACCTGCCAGGCCCATTTCCCGTCGAGGCCCGCCTCCGAGGCCCGCCGCACTTCGGATTCCCACGCCGTCCGCGGCGCATAGGCGTTCGGCATCGCGAAGTCGAGCGTCCATACCTTGTTGTGGAAGTAGTAGTCGATCCGGCGGATCACCAGCGGACTCTCCGCGTCGGACGCCCCCCCATGCGCACCCGCGAGGATGGCGCGGATCTCCTCCTCGGTCTGCGGACGCGTGACCGCCGCCTGAGGAGCCACGATCACGTTGATGTGTTCCCAGTCCCCCAGGTGATCGTTGCCGCCATCGTTCCAGGGGTAGAAGAACCAGTACTGCAGCACCAGTTCGAGTCCCGCCGGGCTGCCGGACGAATCGGCGCGCCGCACGAACGGGTGCACGTAGGCTTTCACCCGGTCGCGGAAGCGCGCGGGCAATTGGTCGTTCTCCGGATCCCGGTAGATCGAGTGCCAGTCCGCTGCCGATCTGCCGGGATAATCGGCCCACAGCACCTGGAACATCCGCTCGCCCGGCCTGCGGGCCGAGGTCCGTTCGGGCGCGCTCGCGGGTGCCTCGGGGTCGTACTCGTCGAGCAGCCACAAAAGCCGGCAGTCCACCTTGGGGGTTCCTGCCGCCAGCTCCGCGGCCGTGCAAGGGTCCGACGGGCCGGCGAACAGGTCCAGGCTCTCGGTCTCCGCGAGGCGACCGCCCGGCCGATCCACGATCCACGTATCGATGTTGAGCGGGAAGCCGCCTTCCTGCGATGTGACTTTCCGCAGGTCGAGAGGTACGGCTGTCGAGTTCATCACGAGCAGCGGAGCGAACCGCACCGCGAGCGACCGGAGCACTTCCGCGCGCCGGTCGTCGATTCCATCCAGGTCCGCGTCCCGGTAGCCCGGGTCGTCCCGATCCCCGTACAGGTGCAGGACTTCGCTCTCGCGGGTCTGGCGGAACACGGCGGGAACCTCGAGCGGGACAAAGGAGAGGTAGGCGTCACGGGGAATTTCCTGGGCGCCCGCCGCCAGGGGGATCAGGAACGCTGTGAGAACGGCGGCAAGGCCGACCGCACGGAGCTGGCGCATCATCTTCTCCCGAATTGGCGATAGCGCTTGCGGAAACTGTATCCCTGCGACGGGCCCGGCAACGGTTCTCGGCGCGCACATCCCCGTTCCGGCACCGAGACCGGGGTGGACGAATCTAGGACAGGGGCGCCTGAGCCGGCCCGGTTGTCGCAGCATACGGGCCCGCCGATTCCGCGCACCCGAATCGAACCGGAGATGAACGGATCTGCTTCCGACCGCAGCCCGCTCCGAGAGGGCGGACCCGGTCGTGATCCGGTTCGACGATCAGGTATCGATACTCTGCGGCAGGTGCCTTCATCGGGGAGCTCTCCTGTCCGGTGGCGAGGTTCCGGGCGACAACCTGATCTGCGAGACTGCAACACGGAGGATCTCTCGACGTGGAATCGAGGTGTCTCGTCGCTGACGGGGATCCGCTACGCGGGCGTCTCGGCGCCCGGCCAGGAGCCTCCCGGTTGATCGGGTTGCGGGATCCGGTCGGAACATGCACCGTGGCGCTCTCGGAACCGGGAAGTGCCTGCGGTGCCATGAACGAGAGGGACAATGAGTGACCGTTCGGAAGTCGCCGGCCAGCTGTCGTTCCTGGACCGCTGGCTCACGTTGTGGATCTTCCTCGCGATGGCGCTCGGCGTGTTCGTCGGCTACGCGTGGCCCGCCGGC
>Ga0209536_100016910_pt1 | contig 10356 bp, 11 predicted proteins | sample DeeMarSeWOR28_12_FD_187461 | JGI IMG/M metagenome (GOLD analysis project Ga0209536, IMG submission 187461) | Marine sediment microbial communities from White Oak River estuary, North Carolina - WOR-2-8_12 (SPAdes) (version 2) | ecosystem: Environmental > Aquatic > Marine > Intertidal zone >... | reverse complement strand
TATGAAGGAAGCGCAGAAGGCCTATAATCTGATGGTCAAAAAACTGAATGAACAGGGAATAACAGGAGAAGCCGCTAACCAGGACGCCCGTTTTCTCCTTCCAAATGCCGCGGAGACAAAAATAATGGTCTCGATGAACGCCAGAGAACTGCTCCACTTCTTTCGCCAGAGATGCTGCAACCGCGCTCAGTGGGAGATCAGATGCATGGCAGAGCAGATGTTAAAACTTGTTAAAAAGACCGCCCCGACAATCTTTCTCAAAGCCGGACCGGGCTGTCTCCATGCCCCGTGTCCGGAAGGTGATTATACCTGCGGTAAGATAAAAGAGGTCAGGAAGAAGTACGGGATTAAACGGTAAATATTCATACATCCTCTCGCCAGAACCGTACCCTGCCGACATCAACATGGACAAAATTTGACTTTGGGTAGTACCCTACGCCGCCGCCTTTCAGTTTATAGGCAGTCGCTCTTAATATTTTTAATGTATGATCGGGCAAACGTATGTCAGCTGCTTTGCCACGTATGTGGAAACTTTTCCTGGATACATTTCTGTTCTGCTTTCTCAACCATTCATTCGTCTTTTCAGAACGGTATCCTGATATAAGATGGAAAGGTTCACTACTCTGAATTTCCTGCTGTATTGAGAAAAGAAAGTCAAAAAGCCTTGGGTCTATCGACTGAATGGATCCGTTGTAGTGATCACGAAAAATATAATCGAGCTGATGAAGAGCATCCGGTATGTATTCTCCATTCTTCCAATAGGCAATATTAATATCTTCCTTTGTGTGGAGATTTAAAATGCAGATCCGCTTTTCAGGCTCCAGAACATTATTGACCGACGCTCTTGCCGCTCCCGGGATTATGCAGGATGCCGCCGTAATGATTCCGTATCCAAGAAAGGTCCTTCTGTTTATTCGTACATTTTGATCTTCGGTCATTTTCTATTGATTGCCATAACTGTCTTCAGGCAGACAAATGCAAAATAAATGCCAGACCGTAACTGGTCTTATTCAAATAATACCTGATACACCACGGAGCCTAAAACTATACAATACCTGCAAGGATTGTGTCAAATCTTTAACGGAATGCTCCGGATCCCAAATCGAATATCATCGAAAGACTTTGTTTCGATAATTGTGATATTCTGTAATGTAGCTCTTTTCATTGAGAGAAAAAAACCAGGACTGCAGAGGGATTATGAAAGATACAAAAATCATATTACCTGAACGGGAGATGCCAAAAAAATGGTATAACATCATGGCTGATATGCCGAATATTCCGAAGCCTCCCCTGGATCCCGGGACACGGCAGCCCGTAGGGCCTGAAGACCTGTCCGTTATCTTCCCCATGGCATTAATAGAACAGGAGGTCAGTCAGGAACGCTGGATTGGTATCCCTGATGAAGTCCTTGACATCTATGCCCTCTGGAGGCCGTCTCCTCTTTTCAGGGCACACAGGCTTGAAGAGGCGCTGCAGACCCCGGCAAGGATTTACTATAAATACGAAGGGGTCAGCCCGGCGGGAAGCCACAAGCCAAACACCTCAATTCCGCAGGCATACTATAACAAACAGTCCGGTATGAAAAGAATCGCTACCGAGACCGGAGCAGGCCAGTGGGGTTCTTCCATGGCACTGGCCGGAAGTCTTTTCGGCATAGAAGTTACAGTCTATATGGTAAAAGTAAGTTATCATCAAAAGCCATACAGACGAATCTCTATGGAGACCTGGGGAGCGACCGTACATCCCAGTCCCTCGGAAGCTACCCAGGCAGGCAAAAAGGCCCTTGAGACTGATCCTGAGACCCCCGGAAGTCTGGGACTCGCAATATCAGAGGCCGTTGAAGACGCAGCAACCCATGAAGACACAAATTACGCTCTTGGCTCGGTATTGAACCACGTATTGCTGCACCAGACCGTGATCGGACTTGAAGCACAAAAACAGTTTGAGATGGCCGGTGACTATCCCGATATTATCATCGGCTGTTGCGGAGGGGGCAGCAACCTCGCTGGAGCAAGCTTTCCATTTATCCCGGATAAAATAAACGGAAAAGATATAAGGATCATTGCGGTAGAGCCCGCGTCATGTCCCACCCTGACTAAGGGAGAATTCCGTTATGACTTCGGAGATGTAGCGGGCCTGACGCCTTATCTCATGATGTACACGCTCGGTCATGATTTTATGCCGCCCGGTATTCATGCCGGCGGTCTCAGATATCATGCGGATGCGCCACTGATCTGCCAGCTTTATCATGACGGCATTATAGAAGCAAGAGCATACCATCAGCTTGGGGTGTTTGAAGCAGCGGTACTGTTTGCCCGCTCTGAGGGAATCATTCCCGCCCCTGAAACCGCCCACGCCATAAGGGCGGTCATCGATGAGGCCATGATATGTAAAGAAGAGGGAAAAGAAAAAACTATATTCTTTAATCTCAGCGGTCACGGCTACCTTGATCTGCAGGCGTATTCAGACTTCAGTGAAGGCAAACTGCATGATTATGAATATCCTGATGAAAAGATCAGGGAAGCCCTGTCAAAACTGCCAACCATATAGTCCGCGTCATAATTGAGTTATTGTCATCGTAAGACACCGAAGGTGACAAGGCGATCTCTTATTTTTCAACTTTGTCAGAGATTGCTTCGTCGTCCCGACCCGTCGGGACTCCTCGCAATGACCGTTATAACACAACCCCTTATTCGGGGAATTCCGTATGTTCGGATCCTGATATGCAATTCTGATTGCAAGGCTGATCGTGTCGTCAACGCTGAACCTGGACCGTCAAAAAACCAACTCCGCCTTTACTGCTATTTCCATTAAAATTCAACGCGTTAGGAAAGGCATGAGTTTTGCTTGTTCAAATAGGAGAAAATTTATCTGAGCTTTTTTTAAAGGAGGATAGCGAATGGACCTGCAAAAAGAAATCGATAATCCAATAGAGAGAAGGAGATTCATGCGATTCGACATACCCTTGAATATTAAATTTAAAGAACCTGAAGCAGCTTCAGATTTCTCTTCAGGGACAACGATCAATTTTTCGCGTCATGGCTTCTGTTTTGAATCAGATGGACCTCCTCTTCAGAAATCTTCCACTGTAGAGCTGAGAGTTCAGGTGCCCGGAAAGGAGATATTCGTTCCAATAACCGGGCACATTGTATGGATACAAAACCTCAATAACAGGTTTATCGCCGGTGTCCAGATACGGGACATGAACAGAGAGGCTAAAAGCGATATTCTTGAATACTGCTACGATACGTGGCTTGATACTGTTAGAAAAAGACAGATGAACAGTGAAGTAATTGATCACTAAGTCAGAATAAACATTCATTCGCTTATGCGCACAGAAAAAAGATTCTACAGCAGAATGCCTTCAAAAATAAAGGCCAGATTTTATTGTAATGATACTGATTATTCCGGGACCATAATGAACATATCTGAAGCCGGCATGTTTATCAGCACCGGCAAGGTCGCCTTCCCTTTTGAATCAAATCTTGTTATTTTTATCAGACGCAAGGAGATGCTGCTAAAAGTACCGGTCAAAGTGTGCAGATTAACCAAAACGGAAAATATCTTTGACGGCATGGGCGTCCAGGTTATAGATCCCGACACTGATTATTTAAAGTTTGTCAAATCACTCAAATACGCCAAAACGGCAGCAAAATAATTTTCAGTCAGTCATCTCACCGCCATTCTCGTTTTTCATGCTCGCCCATAATTAGTGCCTCAGTTCCGTAGTTCCTCAGTTTCACATATCCACAATGACCAGTGTGATGCTGCCTGCTTCTTCGTACTTTCTGCTTACTATCCTATTCCCGCCTTTCCCGCTTTTCCCGCCTTTCTTGATTTATATATCTTTAATCGATATCCTATTTTTATGGCATTCGTGATTGCATTTGCAGGTAAAGGCGGCACCGGGAAAACAACGATCGCAGCCTTAACTGTGCGTTACCTGACTGAAATAAAGAAAAAGCCTGTCCTTGCGGTTGATGCAGACAGTAATTCATGCCTGAATGAGGCCCTTGGCCTTCCTGTACATGCAACAATTGGGAAACTGCGTGAAGAATCCCTTGCGACCGTCAGAAGCGGAGCGGACCGTCCCGGGGGCATGAGCATGGAACAACTCTTTGACTATCAGGTCCAGCAGTCGCTCATCGAATCCAGGGGATTTGATTTAATGGTCATGGGAAGACCGGAAGGCCCGGGCTGTTATTGCGCTGCCAATAACATCATCAGAAAGTATACAGACAAACTGTCCGATAAATATTCGTACGTTGTGCTGGATAATGAAGCAGGCATGGAACACTTGAGCCGGAGGACAACCCATAAGGTTGATCTGCTGCTGATCATCAGCGATCCGACAGTCAAGGGGGTAAAGACAGCACGGAGGATCAATAATCTGGTTGATGAACTCGCTCTTGATGTAAAGCGGAGAGAACTCATAATTAACAGGGTATCCGACGACCACTTTACTCAATTAAAAAACGCCGTGCCTGATCTCCCCTTTGAAAATATCCTTAATGTTCCGAATGATGAAACAATATTCCACCTGGACCTTGAAGGCAAACCAGTCTTTGAACTTCCGCCTGACTCTCCTGCTGTGAAGCGGGTCTATCAGATCCTGGACACGTGCAATATATCTTAGGCAGTTTCCCGAGGCTTTTTTCTCATGACTCGAAAGAGGTCTCATTATTGTCTTCTTAAATCGATATGCAGATACCGCCTGGCTCAAAAAACTGCAGGCCTCGGCATTCCTGCAGCTTTCACAATAAATCCTTTTCGATGAGTTTACAGTGAACGTAATTTTCTGATGGGTAGATATGTTCTGATACCTTGATTTATACTTATTGAATTCAACGAGAGGCTTCATGATAAATCAGTACAACATAGTAGCCAGGTTCAGCAACGGCGCCGTTTTAAAAGGGGTGACGAACGACTTCACTCCCCTGAAGACGTTTTTTAATCTTAAACTCGAGAATGGTGAAATGAAAATGATTGATACTGACGAGTTAAAGGCAGTATTTTTTATTAAGGAGTCTGAATCCGGTCACCCCCCTGAAGATACCTATAAAAACATCGCAAACTACGGTGGCAAAAAAGTAAAAGTCCACTTTAACGATGGCGAAATTATAATCGGCTATACCATGGAGTACATGTCTGATTATCTTGGTTTTTTTATTACGCCCGCCGACCATGAAAGCAATAATGAACGTATTTTTGTCATTACCGCTGCCATTGATAAAATTACGTTCTTCTAACCTGATTTTTTATGGAGCAGATTGGGTAAATGGGGTCGGCAAAATAACTTATTTATCAAGCAGCATGAGTAAAAATTCCTGAATACGGCCTGCGTAAAAATAATAGACAACACCTGATGCAATGAATAAAACGGCAAGTTTTATTAACTTATTTATCATCATGCCCTTCTGATTGCGCTCCATTTTCCTTATCGCGGCAGACTGTTCTTCCGGGGTCTTGAGAATCTTCCCGCACGACACACACCTCATCGCTCCCCTGAGGATAGCGCCGCCGCAATACGCGCAGAGATCGAGATGACTTTTTAATTCGTTCTTATCCTGATTCTTGTGTCGAAATTCCATTATTCCCTGCTCTGTACCGTTTCAGCTTTCTCTGACTCATGTATGTCAATTGCCTTCTTTACCTTCAGGTCTTCCTTCAGAATATGATCCAGCAGCCATTTTTTCATTAAAGCTACCAGGCGGTTCTCGATCTGGATAAAATTCTTGCTGAATTTTAATATATTGTTCATTTCGCTGATAATTTCAGCGTGCTTCTCCCTGTGATTTCCGGCATCTGAATAGACAATGTGAGCCATATACCCTTCTTCATGTTCAAAATGTGTTCTCATATAGTCATACAGCTGCTGGACTAATTTCTTTATTGCTGCAATGTCCTTCAGAGGGTTGTTGATTGCAAATATCTGACCCGCGATTTCAAAAAGCCTTTTGTGCTCAGAATCAATTATGTCGTGTCCCGTGCAATAATCGTCGTTCCATAAAAGCGGTGAAGACATTGGCGGCTCCTTTTATTCAATGTCGAGAGTATTGTTCCACTATATATATCGAATAAAAAATGACAATGCTTTAGCGCTGAAAGCCCGCAGAAATCAGAGAATTCAGTAAACGGGGAAAGGGAATGACAACTCTTTGATTTTTATAATTTATTTAACTGGACACTCCTGATAAAGAATTAAGATACTAAACATTGAAGATTGGAGAGCTGGGAAAAAATAAAAGCAGCAGTTCTGTAGAAAAACTGCTGCTTGATGGTAACAATTATATTATTTTCTTTTTTTCATGAAACGCCGGCCGGCCAGAACAGAACCGCCAATTACAAAAAGGACAGAGCTTATCGGTTCGGGGACAACGGTGGATGATATTTTAAATGCAAGGTCATTGTTCGTGTTTATCTGTCCATTGATTATGGCATCACCGCCTAAATAATCAAATCCATTATTAATCCCTTGATTGTTGACAATCTGGTTTTTTCCTACTGCCCATCTGTCAGCTGTCGGTGTCAATCGGACCGAATATATATTACCCGAAATGATGTCTATCCCCGACGTCAGGTTAAAAGACTGAAAACCATAGGCACCTGCACTCAATGAAAAAGACTCCGATCCAAGCATGGTTCCGCTGTATCCGCTTCCAGAAAAGACATCAATACCTATCATGCCTAAACTTGAACTGGGCCCCCAATTATCAAGAAAATAGAAACTAATCGTCTCGATTGTTGACGTGTCTATTGCAGTAAATGTCTGCCCGATAGAAGCGCCTGCGCCTATTGTTGGCAGATCGGTCACATTATTTTGCTCGATTAATCCGGCTGAAGCAGTACCTGCCATCAGCACCGCAATAATGAGAAAAACAAATATTTTCAATTTCGTTAATCCTGATTTCATTACATCCTCCTCTATAACAACTTTATTTGATAAATTTTTTATGAAAAGAAAAATTATACTGATCAATGACATGACAGAATATAATAAATAGTGCAATTTACTTGCCAGGTCTTAACATGCTGATTTTAATTGATATTTAAGAATAGTAGACCTTTATGCACAGTTAAATAGTTGTGCCAGCCATGTGCCACGACACACCCTGGATTCGACTTTTTTAATAGAGTGTGAAAAGGATTACGTCATATATTTAAATTTTTTATTACCTAATAAGTGTGCAAAAATTTGTGCAGCCTGTGTTATAATTTAAAACTTTTCCCAAGGTTTACGAACAGTTCTCAGCTATAATTTAAAACCTCAAAGGAGAAAAAAAGATGATTATCATTGGCGAAAAGATAAGTATAATTGCGAAAAAAGTAAGAGAAGCAATGAATGCCCGCGACCCAAAACCGATCCAGGAACTTGCAGAAACCCAGTGGAAAGCAGGCGCTCACTTTATTGATGTCAACATCGGACCGGCCGAGGAAAACGGTGAGGACTTGATGAAGTGGATGGTCGAGAGCATTCAGGAAAAGGTACAGGCGCCTCTCTGTCTGGATACGACAAACGCATCAGCCCTGGAAGCAGGATTAAAGGTCCATAACAATCAATGGGGAAAACCTTTGATTAATTCAACTTCCAATGACCCTGAACGTTTTATAATGCTGGAACTCGCAGCAAAGCACAATGCAGAAATAATTGCGCTTACCGTCGGAAAAGGAGGACTGCCTGCGGACGCGGAGGAACGATGTGCAATCGCAGCAGAAATCATGGCAAGGGCGTCCGAAACGGGTGTGCCTATGGAAGACATCTATCTCGATCCGCTGATTCTGCAGGTCTGTACGACCCAGGACCAGGCAATGCATTCGATTAAAGCTATCCAGATGTTCCAGGAACTGAATGACCCGCCCATGAAGACCGTTGTCGGCCTCAGCAATATATCAAACGGCGTACCGAAGGCAATGAGAAGCCTGATTGACAGAGTTTACCTGACATTATTAATGTATGAGGGTCTAACGGCGGCGATCGCGAACCCTCTTGATAAAGATCTTATGGATGTGATGAAAACAACGGAAGTGTTTATGAATAAAATATTGTACGCGCATTCATACCTGGAAATGTAACGAAATAGTTCAACATGGTTCAAAAGTAGTTCAACATAGTTCAAATACCTGCTCAAACAATGTTGAACAATATTGAACAACTTTAAACAATTTTTGAACCAAGTTTTTATGTGGAGGTTTATATGTCATACGTAATTCCCAAAGAAAGCTTTAACGGAAAAGTACTCGCAGTCGATTTTGGAAAAGATGACAAAGCCCTTGTTGTCGGCGGCGAGAGCAGTCTGCCGTTTTTGTCATTTGAAGGCGAGTCTCCAAACAGACCGGTCATAGCCCATGAAATTCAGGACTGTGCGCCGGATGACTGGCCCGATACAGTCAAAGAAGCATACAAAGGCGTAAGTTCCGACCCGGTTGCATGGGCCAGTCACTGCCAGGACACGTTGAATGCCAAAGCCATTGCCCTCAGGCTCATCAGCACACACCCTGACAGGGACGACCGCTCTGCAGAAGACGCGGCCACATTGATAAAGGATGTCCTGGCGGCCATCAAAGTTCCGCTCATAATCCTCGGCTCAAACCACATTGAAAAAGACTCTACTGTCCTCGTTGCGGCCGCCGAGGCTGCCAGTGGAAATAACTGCATTATCGGCAAGGCACAGGAAGGCAATTATAAGACGATTGTTGCCGCGGCACTTGCTCATAATCATAAATTAATTGCGATGTCTGAACTTGATATTAATCTTGCCAAACAGCTCAACATCCTGATCACCCAGATGGGCTTTGATAAACAAAAGCTTATCACTGACCCGATGTGTTCAGCCCTCGGCTATGGACTTGAATATACATATTCGGTTATGGAAAGAATCAGGCTCGCCGGCCTCGCCCAGAACGACCAGACCATGCAGCCTCCGATACTTGCTGATGTGGGGATGTATGTCTGGAAAATAAAAGAGAGCGTTGCAGGAGAATCAGACGTCCCTGAATGGGGTTCACTTGCAGATCGAAGTATTGCGTGGGAAACCGTTACCGCTACATCAATGGTGTTGTCCGGTTCAAACCTTCTGATAATGAGGCATCCGTCCGCAATCGAAAACGTTGAAAAAACCATTGATGAGTTAACTTCGTAATGAGTAATGAGCAAGAAACAATTTATGAAATATAGATTTGCTGATTACCGATAACTGTCTACTGACTACTATTTAAATGGAGGACTAACATGGCATTAACCGGAGTTCAGATATTTAAACTTCTTCCAAAGACAAACTGCAAAAAATGCGGATTTCCCACATGTCTGGCCTTTGCAATGAAACTGGCACAGGGCGGCGTGGACATATCTGCCTGCCCCGATGTATCCGAGGAAGCGAAAGCAACACTGGGAGAGGCTTCAGCTCCGCCGATTCGTTCCTTTACGCTGGGTGCAGGTGAAAAGGCAGTAAAAATGGGAGGAGAGACCGTCCTCTTCAGGCATGAGAAAAAATTCGTGAATCCGTGTGCAATAGCAGTCAATATCAAAGACAATGATGATGCGCTTGAGCAGAAGGCATCTGATGTCGCTTCTTCAGAAATTGATCGTGTGGGACAGAAGCTCCGCGTTGAAGCAATATCGGTCGAATACGCATCCGGAGACAGCGCAAAGTATGAGGCCGCAGTAAAGCTCATCGCTGAAAAGGCCCCTGACGCGGCCATTATCCTGAATTGCAAAGACAGCGCAGCCCTCGAAGCCGCGGTAAAGGCGGTTGCGGCCAGAAAGCCCCTTATCTATGCCGCAACTGAAGAAAATGCCGAGGCAATGGCAACTATTGCCAAAGATAACAGCGTCCCCCTTGTGGCTTCAGCATCGGGCCTTGAATCACTGAGCGCACTAACAGAAAAAATCAAGGGACTGGGTGTTGAAGACATTGTACTGGATTCAGGTGCAGGAACTGCCAGGGAAATCATTGAACACAACACGCAGATCAGACGTTCCGCTCTTAAGAAGAGTTTTAAACCGCTGGGCTATCCCGTTATAAATTTTGTTTTGAGAGACGACCCGATTTTAGAAGCATCCATAGCGTCAGTGGCAATAGCAAAGTATTCATCAATCGTTGTTGTCAGCAGTATCTCAAAATGGAAAAACCTGGTACTGTTCACTCTGCGGCAAAATTTATACACTGACCCGCAGGTCCCCATGCAGGTAGAGCAGAAAATCTATGAAATCGGCGAACCAACCGCTGACTCACCGCTGATGATTACAACTAATTTCTCATTAACATATTTTATTGTTTCCGGTGAAATTGAAAACAGTAAAGTTCCAAGCCGTCTGGCCGTTATGGATTGCGAAGGCCTGTCTGTATTAACAGCCTG
>Ga0209536_100016907_pt1 | contig 10357 bp, 8 predicted proteins | sample DeeMarSeWOR28_12_FD_187461 | JGI IMG/M metagenome (GOLD analysis project Ga0209536, IMG submission 187461) | Marine sediment microbial communities from White Oak River estuary, North Carolina - WOR-2-8_12 (SPAdes) (version 2) | ecosystem: Environmental > Aquatic > Marine > Intertidal zone >... | reverse complement strand
TCCAGCTACCGTCGGGATTGACGTTAGGTGTTGAAAAATGGTTATTGAACACCCTGCCTCCATTGCCCGGGTTAAGTTCCTTATCTGTATTACCGTATAGCTGATGAAAGAATCCTTCTGCATCAAAAAGCCCCATGGCCATCATCCATGTCTGGTCACGGTAATACCCAGATCTCCAATCGCCATCCTTAAACTGCTTTGCCAGCGCTATCTGCGCTATTTCTTTACCGTCGCCAAAAATACCGAATTTGGCTTTACCGGACAGCACTTCACGCCGTCCTACAATACTCAGGTTCCTGCTCAGGTTGGCCAGTTTATAATCAGATAATACTTCTTTGCTGTTAAAATTCTCTTGAGTTTTCTCCTGCTTTTTCATCACTGTTTGCTTGTCTGGATTGAAGGTTAATCCTATAAAAATAATTTTAATACAAAAATAGAACTAAACATTTATTTACGTTTATTAATAGTCTATCAAATACTAAACAAAAATATTCCAGTCTTGTTTTAACAATGAGATTCAAATTGTTTTATTAAATTTGGAATTTACTATTTACACTTTGGGATATAAGTGATTATGTTTATAAAATTATTGATATTAAGCATCATACTGGTGACAATTGCCCTTCTGGCTTTAGGTGTTAAGATCATGTTCACAAGAGGTGGTCGTTTCCCCGAGACTCATATAGGCCGCAATAAAGAGATGGCCAAGCGAGGGATCAAATGTGCACAGAGTATTGATGTCGGATGTCATCCCACTAATGAGTTCCCGGGTTGTTCTACATGCGGAGGCTCAAAATAATCATTCCGAAAGGTAATCAATCATCCCATCTGTAAACCATGTTTTAAAATCTCCTTCTTCGTCCGAATATACAAGATAAGCTTCAAGACCTTCAATTTTTTGTATCAGTTCCCTGGCTTTTTCCAGTCCCATCACCATACAAGCTGTTGCCAGGGCGTCGGCTGTCATACAATCATCGGTGATTATTGTAGCGCTTAGTAACTGATGCCGCACAGGGTAGCCTGTTTTCGGATCGATGGTATGTGAATACTTTACCCCATCTTCGATAAAGTATTTCCTGTAGTTCCCTGATGTTGCCAGTGCTTTATCCACCAGCTTAATATCCGCCTGTCTGTAAAGACCGGGTGTAATATTTCCATCAGCTGGTTTATCAAGGCCTATTATCCAAGGTTTATCCGCTGGTTTTGTGCCCCTGGTCCTCACTTCACCTCCTACTTCAACAAGATAGCTCTCAAATCCCCGGGCCAAAAGATAGCCATACAAAAGGTCAACGGTGTATCCCTGGGCTATGGCATTAACATCCAGGCACATATCGGGATCGCTTTTCACCACCCTGCCTTCCACTATCTTTATCTTGTCCATTCCCACAAGTTCCATAAGCCTGTCCTTGATAGACTCATTGAATCTTTTTGTTGCATCCGGGCCGAAGCCCCATGCATTGATAAGGGGAGCAGCGGTTATATCAAAGGCACCATCAGTAAGTGACCATATCTCGTACGATCTATTGAATACATTAGTAAATAATGTATCAAGGACAACCTCCTCGTTTCTGTTGACGAGTGAAATCACCGATGTCGGATTATATGTGGATAATGAACTATCGATTGCAGTAAGGAGTTCATTGACATCGTTATTAACCTTCTGGACGTTAGAATTCCTGGTATCATACCAGATAACAGAGTAGCTCGTCCCCTGTGTCAGGCCGTGGATCCTGTGTTCATAATTCCTGGCTCTATGACAGGCAGAAAGGGCTGTAATAATCAATAAGATTATTATTATATATTTCTTATTCATCTACCTGATATTAATTCAATTCGAAAATAACTAATATATGAAAGAATAGGAAATTTACTTTACTGTAAAGAAAACATGCATTTATGGATTATTTTAGATGGTTCGCCAAAAAGATATGCAGGAGTAGAAATAAAATTATAGATTTGTTTTGAAGATATGTTTTCATATTCCCCTTTCCCCCTATCTTCAAAGGATAAGAATGAAGGAGGGCTGTCCCAAACAGCCCTCTTTTTTATTTTTATTATCCTCCGAAATCGTCAAATGCTACATTTTCATCGGGGATACCCATGTCGTACAGCAATTTAATTACTGCATCGTTCATTAAGGGAGGTCCACAAAAGTAATATTCAATTTCTTCAGGTTCCTCCATTTTACTCAGGTACTCGTCATATAGCACCTGATGAATAAATCCGGTATAGCCTTCCCATTTATCTTCCGGCATGGGCTCTGAAAGGGCCAGGTTAAATGTAAAATTAGGGAATTTCTTTTCTATAGCCCTGAATTCATCCTCATAGAATATTTCGCGTTTTGACCGTGCTCCATACCAGTAAGACACTTTACGGCCTGTTTGCAGTGTATGGAAAAGGTGGTAGATATGTGATCTCATTGGGGCCATACCAGCACCACCGCCTATATATATCATTTCATTCTTAGTATCCTTAATATGGAAATCTCCGTAAGGACCTGATATCATGACCTTATCGCCCGGTTTACGGGTAAAGACATATGAAGAACATATTCCGGGAGGCACGTTCATAAACTGATTCTTTTTCCTGTCCCATGGAGGGGTTGCTATACGAATATTAAGCATGATTATATTGCCTTCGGCAGGATGATTTGCCATTGAATATGCCCTTATTGTCTCTTCAGAGTTTTTAGTCTTGAGGTCCCACATCTTATATTTATCCCATTCATCCCTGAACTCTTCCTCAATATCCATATCTTTAAATGAGATATCGAACTTAGGAACATCGATCTGAACGTATTCACCCGACCTGAATTCCAATCTTTCCCCTTCAGGCAGTTTAACCACGAATTCCTTAATGAATGTTGCAACATTTTTATTAGACAGCACTTCACACTCCCATTTCTTAATACCCAGTATTTCTTCCGGGAGTTTCAATACCATATCCTGTCTGATCTTCACCTGACAACCCAGGCGCCAGTTATTCTGCTGTTCCTTGCGCGTAAAGAATCCTGTCTCCGTAGGCAATATTGAGCCTCCACCTTCCAGGATCTGGCATTTACACTGACCGCATGTTCCTCCCCCTCCGCATGCTGAAGGGAGGAATATCCCGTTATTTGAAAGGGTTGCCATTACATTATTACCGGGTGAAACGATCATTTCGCGATCGTTTACCTGCAGTTTGACATCACCCTGTGGTACCAGTTTCTTCCTTGCATACAAAAGTATAATAACCAGTAAGAGTATTACTGCAAGAAAAACCAGTATACTTATGCCGATAACAACTATTGTGGATGTAGCTAATATCATAATTATGCAAATTTTACAGTTTAATACCCATGAAGCTCATAAAAGCAATTCCCATAAGCCCGGTAATAATAAATGTTATTCCCAGTCCACGCAAAGGTGCTGGCACGTTTGAATATTGTATTTTTTCTCTTATCGCCGCTATTCCTGCTATGGCCAGCAGGAATCCCACTCCTGATCCCAATCCAAAGACCGTTGCCTCACCGATATTAGCATATTCCCTTTCAACCATAAACAGTGATCCGCCGAGGATAGCACAGTTTACGGCAATAAGCGGGAGGAATATACCCAGGGATGTATAGAGGGCAGGGCTGAATTTCTCGACCACCATTTCAACAAGCTGCACCATCGATGCGATTACAGCAATGAACATAATGAATGACAGAAAGCTAAGATCTACTCCCGCAAAGGACATGCTCAGCCACGTCAGAGCACCTTCTTTAAGGAGGAAATTATGAATTAGGTAGTTTACCGGGACGGTTATTGTAAGTACGAATACAACGGCAATACCGAGGCCCACTGAGGTCTTTACAGTTTTCGACACTGCAAGGTATGAGCACATACCAAGAAAATATGCAAAGACCATATTGTCTATAAAGACCGACCTGACAAATATATTAACTAAATTTTCCATAATTCCCAGTTTTAACTTTTATCAATCAGATCTTTCTTCCTGCTTCTCTGTACCCAGATAATGATACCCACAGTTATAAGGGCCATTGGCGGTAGGATCATAAAACCGTTATTTTCATAACCTATATTATAGATTCCGATCTTATCCATAACATGGTATCCGAAGATAGTACCGGAGCCCAGGAATTCCCTGAAGAATCCCACTATAATAAGTATCAATCCGTACCCGGCTGCATTACCCAGACCATCGAGGAACGATTCCCATGGTTTATTAGCAAGGGCAAAGGCTTCGAGCCGGCCCATAATAATACAGTTAGTAATAATGAGTCCTACGAATACAGACAGCTGTTTACTTACTTCAAAAGCAAATGCCTTTAGCACCTGGTCAACAAGAATAACCATCATGGCTATAACTACAAGCTGGAAGATGATCCTTATTCTTGGTGGTACTGATTTCCTGAATATTGACACTATCACGTTTGACACTGAAAGTACTACTACAACAGATATTGCCATCACAACTGCCGGTTTCAGTTTGGCGGTGACTGCAAGAGCAGAGCATATCCCCAGCACCTGTATGGTTATAGGGTTATTGTCGCCAAGTGGATCTCTCAGCAATTTCAGGTTTTTAGCTGAGAACAATGGTTCTCTTTCTTTTTCTTTGCTCATATCTTATTCACTATTTTTTTTCAGGAATTCAACATAATTAATGAGGCAGTCATACAACATTGCTTCAAGTGCTTTACTTGTAATGGTACCGCCTGACACAGCATCTACTGCATGAGGATCACTTTCTTCTGCTCCACCTTTTTGTATTGTTATACTAACAAAATCACCGTCTTCAAAAAGCTGTTTATCAACAAACTGAGCTTCAAACCAGCTTTCATTAATCTCAGCACCAAGTCCGGGAGTTTCCGATTTATGATCGAATGTCACCCCGTTTATCGTTTTAAGATCTTCTTTAAGAGATATATAGCCGTAGATGGGGCCCCAAAGACCTTTGCCTTCAAGGGGAATTATATAGCTTGTGCTCCCATCTTCGAGGGATGCAACAAATACAGGGAAGACCTGTTCTTCCGGAGATTTCCTCTGTTCTTTTCTGACATCAACATTAAATGGATCGACTCCCTCCACCTTTTCGGCAGTAATGTTGAGGGCAAAAGACCCGGTAATATACTGGTCATAAAGGTTCTCAGCATTATCTTCTGTTGCTTCCACTCCCACTGATGCCAGGATATTGCGTTTTTTCTCAATCTCTGCATTCTTTTCCTGCAGGGGTTGCAGGAGCAAGGCAGCAGTGGAGAGTATTAAAGCGACAATGGCAACCATCACCGTCGCAAAGATGAATATATATCTGTTACTGAATTGTTTCATTGCAAATATCTTTTAATTACTTTTCGCCCTTTTCAGTCTTCTCCTGATGTTTGCCTGCACGATATAATAATCGATCAGCGGGGCAAATACGTTCATAAACAGTATTGCCAGCATCATCCCTTCGGGAAATGCCGGATTAAGAACCCTGATGAGAATTGCCAGTATACCTATAAGTAACCCATAAATCCATTTACCTGTCTCGGTCTGGGTCCCGCTCACAGGGTCAGTAGCCATGAACACAGCTCCAAAGGCAAAGCCACCCATTACCAGGTGTTGCCATGCAGGTATTTCCATGTAAGGATTTACCGCAAAAGCATTCAGCAGCAGTCCCATACCCAGTCCCCCAGCAAATACACTTACTATTATCTTCCAGCTTCCTACACCGGTATAAATCAGTATAGCTGCTCCCAGTAGGATCGCGATGGTAGACGTTTCACCCACTGAACCGGGTATTGTCCCGACAAACATTTCCATTACAGATGGCATGTTGTCGACTTCATAAAGGGCAGCGTGAGCCAGTGGCGTAGCTCCTGAAAAGGTATCAGCTACTCCTTCTCCTTTCACCAGGTTGGCTATCCAGACCAAATCTCCAGACATCCATTTGGGATAGCTGAAGAACAGGAAGGCTCTTGCCACAAGTGCAGGATTGAGGATATTCATACCGGTACCACCAAAGACCTCCTTACCGAGTATTACAGCGAAAACCACCGCAATGGCTAGTTGCCAGAGCGGAACATCCACCGGGACTATAAGAGGTATTAGCAAACCGGTCACGAAATAACCTTCATTCACTTCATGCCCTCTTATTTGTGCAAATATTATTTCAACGCCAAGTCCCACTATATAGCTAACCAGCAATAGCGGCAGGAATTTCAGGAATCCAAACCATACCATTTGCCATAAACCTGCCTCAACGTTAATCGACTGGTAGTATTGTAATCCGATATTATAGATCCCGAACAGAACTGCAGGTATAAGGGCAATCCATACTGTTATCATCACCCTCTTCATATCAATTCCATCTCTTATATGAGAGCCCCTGGATGTTACCCTGTCAGGCACAAAGATCAATACTTCAACGGCATCAAATAATGATCTAAATATTTGAAATTTGCCACCTTTTTCAAAATGAGGTTTGATCTTATCTATTTGTTTTCTTAATGCTTTCATTATTAAGATAATACTTTTTAATGTTTTAACTCATCTCTCTGGCCATCAGGTCAAGGCCTTTACGGATTATTGACTGTATCTCGATTTTGGAGGGGCAGATAAATTCGCAGAGTGCAAAATCTTCCTCAGCCACTTCGTAAATGCCCAGTTGTTCCATTTTATCAATATCTTCTACAAGTATTGATTTGAGCAATTGCATAGGATAAATATCCATGGGAAGGACTTTTTCATATTCACCAGTAATGACAAAGGCCCTTTCGCCACCATGAAGATTAGTATCGAGACGATATTTCTTACCAGGCATCAGCCAGGTAAGGAAAGTTCGTGAGAGGCTGAATTTCTTCAATCCGGGTGTTATCCACCCAAAAAACTCATAGTAATTGCCCTCGGGGATAACAGTAACTGTCGAATCATAATAACCCAGGTAACCGTCAGGCTGTATCATCTGACCGGTCAGTACATCACCACTGATATACCTTACACTATTCGAGCTTTTTCCCCTGATTGTAAGGATGTTGCCTTTAACCATAGTTGAGATGCTTGCGCCCGTACGTGTCCGGTAGTATCTGGCTTTTTCTACTTCTGACCCTACCAGTGCTACTATTTTATCAGGGGCATACTTACCCTCATTAAACAGACGACCTATTGACACAATATCCTGCAGATTAACGTACCAAACCACATCACCTTTATTAACAGGATCTATATGATGTATTTGTATTCCCACGTTACCTGACGGATGGGGTCCTGAAAAATATTTAATCTGAACACCGGGAGTATTTTTAAGCACATTTGAAGTATTTTCTGTGCTCAGGCTCAAATAAACATTGCCTTCAGTAAGCTTCCTTAGAATTTTAATACCAGTGAGGTAATGTTCTTCCGGCATATGGTCTATAATAAAATCCAAATCGGCAGCCAGCGGGGCGCTATCAAAGCCACTGATAAAAATAGATTTTGGTGTATCATCAGGATTTGCTACCACGTGATATGGCCTTTGACGAACAGCAGGCCATAAACCTGATTCAAGCAATTTGTTTTTAATAGCCGTTACATCAAGTTTTTCAGGATCAGCTTTACCAAAACTGATATAATCATCACCCCTGGTCTCTATTAAAACCTCCAGTATCCGACGCCGTTCTCCCCTGACAATTTCAAGTACCTCTCCGCTGACAGGAGCTGTATACTTTACCTTTTCATTATTCTTATCAAAAAACAGGGTTGTACCAGCTTTAACTTCATCGCCGGGTTTAACACACATTTTTGGAAACACGCCCGGAAAATCAATTGGTTTAACGGCAAACCTTCCGGGCCTATCCTCAGGTATCAGGACTTTGTCAGCCTTGCCCTTCATCCTGATGTTCAGTCCTTTACGTATCTTTATTGGCTTGGACATACAGACTTATTTATGGTTGTAAAACAAGTTAGAAGAATAGTTTTTTGTTATTTTCTTAACACAAAATAATGATAAATTTCTCAATTTCTTAATATCAGACAAAAATACCCCTCCCTTGATTTAGTGGCAGTGTTATAAAACATATAAATCCGTGATACATCTTATAGTTTTGTATGAGTAAGGGCGGTAATTTTCAATAAACATTTTTTTCAACAAGCATGGCTGCAGAAATAATCACTATTTCGCGGCAATAAGTAAAATTACAATTATCTACTATATCGTTCAAAGAGTGATAATTAGGATCATCAGCATCTTTGAAGAAGAACAGGGCCGGGTATCCGTACACTGAGAATAGATAGCTGTCGCTGTATTTGTTAAGGGTATTGTCGGTATAAGTATCAAGAACAGTATATTTTGCAGCCAACCTGTTTGCTATGGCTGGCAGGTCCAAAGAATTAATGTAGTCTAATACGTTCACCTTCCATTCATTCATATTTGCTGATGGCTCATAGGCAATCATATCATTATTAAGCATCATTTTGATCTTCATCTGTGAATCTGAAGCTTTAGCAGCATAATCCCAGCTTCCGTATAATCCCAGTTCTTCAGCGGCGAATGCAACAAATTCAATGCTTCCTTGGGGAGTGAAACCATTTTCTTTCATTACACGGGCTACCTCAAGGGCTGCTGCCACACCGCTTGCATTATCATGAGCACCGGGTGCACTTGAGAAAGGATCGCTTTCAGGTCCACCCAGTATGCTGTCATAATGAGCTCCCATCACGGATATGGAATCAGGATACTGGCTCCCGTTAAGCCGTGCAATTACATTATACTGCCACAGGCTGTAATCAATGTCCCGATAGGTACGCTCAAGCAAAAATGAGTCGATATATGCAGTGTTATATCCAAAACTTTTGAACTTGTCTCGTATTTTTATTGCCACGTCTCTCCTGTTATCAGCCAGGCAGAATCTGGTGCCCATATTCTGCATCCATGTTACATATGACTCGAGGCTATCGGCACTGATATCCTCTATAAGATCGAGGGTTATGGATTCCCGTATCTCTTCAATTGTTTCTTCTTTTGTGCACGAAGCAAAGATCAGTATGAAGACCAGCACAGGGAAAAGGTGTTTTTTCATGTTGATGTATTTCTGATTAACCGGTAAATATAAGGAATAATGGAATATTGGAATAAAGGAATAATGGAATATTGGAACCGAGGATCCCGAGTTTGCTGAAAGCAAGCGAGGGTGACGAGCTCGACGAATCAGCGCCAGGGGGTGAGTCAATATTGGATAACATTAGCATATTATTACCGTTATAATATATATTTTTACAGTTTAGTATGATATCAGCTCTGAACATATATAAATGCACAGTACTCATTGCAGCATTAACTTTAAGATGCAACCTGCCGGGACAAGATCCTGGATGGAATCAGGACCACCGACCTGAAGGAATAAAATCAGTTAAACTTCATCGTGAAGAATGGAACCTGTCATACCCTATAATTGAGCTTGGTTCGGGGGAAAAGCTTGTACTGTATTTTGATCTGCTGGGTGAAAGCATTGAAACATATTACTATACTTTTATACACTGTGATAAGGACTGGAATCCGAGCCGGGTATATCCATCTGAATATCTTGATGGTTTTACAGAAAACCAGATACAGGATTACGATATGTCTTTCAATACCACTGTAAATTATATCCATTACAATCTGATCTTCCCAAACAATGATGTCTCCTTTAAGATATCAGGTAATTATATCATAAAGGTATATCCTTTTGGAGAGCCAGATGCTCCGGTTATCACCCGACAGTTCATGGTGAGTGAAGCTGCGGCAACGATAAATGCTACCACATTACGTTCAAAGTTAACGGGTTATTACCAGACAGGACAGCAGGTTGATTTCAGGGTGAATCATGCATCACTGGATATCCTGGATCCATACAATACTGTTTACAGCACTGTATTACAGAATGGCAGCTGGGATAATGCAAGAAAGAATCTGAAGCCCGACTTCACAGGTAATTACAGTTTAGAATACAATGGATTATCCGACCTAAATATATTCCCCGGGGGTAGCGAATACAGATATTTTGACATCAAGAGTATAAGATACCAGAGCGAGTACATAAAGAATATAGAGAACCTGTTTGGATATTACCATGTTGAGCTCAGAGAATCAAATAACAGGGCAGCCCGCCAGTATTTCTACTGGCAGGATTTCAATGGCAAATATTATATCGCTCACCAGGAAGGTATTGATCCACACACCGATGCTGATTATGTTTATGTATATTTCACTCTGCCTTCAAGGTTCCCCTTGAGTGATGATGTTTATGTTTTCGGAGAGCTTACAAACTGGGAATTCAGTGAAGAGAACCGTATGCATTTCAATAGTGAGGATGGATCTTATGAGTGCCGTCTTCTATTAAAGCAGGGCTGGTACAATTTTATGTATGCAGTAAGGA
>Ga0209536_100016906_pt1 | contig 10358 bp, 5 predicted proteins | sample DeeMarSeWOR28_12_FD_187461 | JGI IMG/M metagenome (GOLD analysis project Ga0209536, IMG submission 187461) | Marine sediment microbial communities from White Oak River estuary, North Carolina - WOR-2-8_12 (SPAdes) (version 2) | ecosystem: Environmental > Aquatic > Marine > Intertidal zone >... | reverse complement strand
CCCAGCTGACGATCGCGTGGCACCGGCTCCACCTGCAGATCGAGCGGATCCGCGTCGGACCGGGGCCGGCGAGGAGGGGAATGCAGCCCTAGGCTGGATGTCACGTGCGCCGGCTCGGGAAATCTGACCGGTATGGGGCGGCTGCGACGTCACGCCGCCACTATGGTATGCCGAGGTTCCCGCCGCTGATGATGGTCATCCGCCCGACGGTCTCCGCACCGTCGGGCTTCGTCACGGAGTGGACGAAGGCCCCGCTTGCCACCAGCCGGCTGCTGCGGTTGCGCACGTCCCGGGTGGGATGGCCGACAGACTGCCAACGGAGACTCACGGATCGCCGGCGATGCACTGCGGCACCGTTCCGACGAACCGGGCCGCCTCCGGTGATCCGGAGACGGCCCGTCGTGACAGGCGGGACGGGCTGTCCCGCAGTAAATGCGAGGGTTAGAAGTAGTACCTGAGCGAGATCTGCGCCTGGAACTGGAGGATCAGGTTCGAGCCGAGCAGTTCCTCGCTGCCGAAGTTCCGGTTGACCGAGTAGAGAATCTGGCCGGAATCCGCGTCGTAGCCGCGCGGATTGAGCAACTCACGGTTCGAGCCGAACACCCCCGTCACGCGGCCGAGGCCGCAGATGCCCGACGTAGGATCGTAATCCTCGGCGTTCCGGTCGCAGAACAGCTGACCGAAGCCGTTCAGGACGTTGAAGAAGTCCACTTGCAGCTCGAGCCGCTGGCGGCCGAACGTGTTGAACCGCTGGGCCACGCTGACATCGAGCTGGTGGTACCAGGGATAGCGACAGGTATTCCGCTCGACGATCTGCCCCTCGTACTCACCGACGCACGCGTACTGGCCCAGCAGCGCTTCGTAGGCCGCACGCTCCTCGTCGGCGGCAGCGCCGGTCGAGGCGAGCGGCAGGTCGGCCGGCGCGTAGATGAACGTCCGGTCGTTGCCGGTCAGCCCGTCGCCATTCAGGTCGTCGTTGCCCACCACGGTCCATGGGCGACCGCTCTGGCTCTTCCAGAACGCCGAGACGCGCATATCCCACGGCAGGTGCCACAGCACCTGACCGACGATGGCGTGCTCGCGGGAGAAGTCGCTGCGGCCCCAGGCCCGGTCGGAGTCGCCGAAGTCACCGATCTCGTTCGGGCCGAAGACGCCCGTCGTCGGATCGGCGTAACCACCACCGGCCGTGCAGCACGAGTAGTTCGAGTTGTCGAAGGCCCGCGTAAAGGTGTATGACAGCGATGCCATGAGGTTGCGGCTGAACTCGTGGGACAGCTCGGTGGTCGCGATGAAGGAGCGCGCCCGGCCGTCGGTGTAGTTCACCAGCACGTCACCGAAGTCCAGGTTGCGGCGCGAGCCTGTGCTGTTGGGCGCTGTCGGGTCGAACTCGCCTGCCGGAGTGAAGATCCGGCGATTCTGCTCCGTCGCGAGCTCGAACTGCGCGTCGCGCAGGTTCAGGTTGCGGACCGTGTACAGGTTCCACGACTGCGAGTACAAGAGATCGAGCGAGAACCTCGTCTGCCGGGTGAGCAGGCGCTCGAAGCCGAGGTTGGCCTTGAAGGTCTCGGGATACTGGAAGCCCTCCGACCACAGCGTGTAGGTGGGCAGCCCGCCCGCGCCCGCATCGGCGCACGTGGCGGGGTTGTCGAGCCCGTCGGCTCCCCAACTCTGGTAGTTGGACGGGGAAGGCGGCGCATCGGGATCGCCGTCCACGATCGAGCCGTTGCAGATCACCTCCTGGAGCGGGCGCTCGGTCTGGAGCACGTTGCCCGCCACGACGTTCGGCACGAGGCCGTAGAAGTACCCGGCGCCCGCCCGGATGACCATCCGGCCATCCGCATTCGGGTCGAAGGCCAGCATGATCCGCGGTGAGATGTTGTTGTCGTCCGTCGGGGCAAAGCCGGTCTGGTAGTTGAACGCCCGCTCGACGTCCACGACCGGTGTGGGGCTCTCCCGGAACGACTGGTAGTCGTATCGCACCCCGGCCGTCACGTTGAGCTTCGGAGAGACGTCCCACGAGTCCTGGAGGTACAGCGCCCACTCGAGCGTGTTGAAGTCGGACGTCGGGATGCCGCCCCCCTCCTGGATCGGCCGGAAGTACGACGACGGCCGGAATGCTTCGAACTCGTCGAGCCCGGCGAAGCGGAACTCGCCCGCCCCCTGGAACTGCGAGCCGAAGTTCTGGAACTGATTCAGGGTATTGGTGAGGGTGACGTCACCGCCGAGCTTGAGGGTGTGATCGCCGAGGATCTTGGTGAAGTTGTTGGTCAGCGCAAAGCGTCGCTCCTCGAGCAGATTGTTGTACGACGCGAACGTGCCGCCATACCGGATCTGCTGGCCGCTGGACAGGTTCACGGTCAGGGTCGGCCGCAGATCCTTGCCCTGACGCGGACGGTCCTCGCTCGCGAACTGAAACCGCAACACGTTGTACGTGCTGGGTGACAGCACCGACTGGAGCTCGGCCACGAAGCCGTGTGAGAGCACCTCCAGCAACTCGGCTCGGGACTGCCCATAGTTGAAGTCGAAGTTCCCGTCCCACTCATTGTCGTTGTTGAAGTTCTGGTAGTTGTATCGGGCCGTGAGGCGATGCTTGTCGCTCAGCTCCCAGTCCACCCGCGCAAGCAGGGCAAGCTGGTCCGCCGTCGTGTTGAACGGCTGGTAGCCAGTCGAAGCGTCGGCGATCCCGTACTGGTCCCGCAGGATTTCGAAGTAGCGCCCGATCTCATCGTACACCACGGGGTCTTCCTGCTCCCCGCCCGGCCCGAATCGGTCGCGCGTGAGGGGGAGCTGCGGCTCGCGCCGCCGCTGGCCGTCCACCGAGACGAGGAAGAAGGCCTTGTCCCGCACGAGCGGACCACTGAGCCGGCCGCCGTACTGCTGGACCGAGTAGTCCTTCGTGATCTCGGGGTCGGACGGATCGTCGATGAACGGGTCGGCCGTCAGAAAATCGCCGCGGAAGTGCGCGTGCACCGTGCCCTCGAGCTCGTTCGTTCCGGAGCGCGTCACGGCATTGATGATGCCCCCGTTGTAGCGGCCATACTCGACGTCGAATCCGTTGGTGATGATCTGGAACTCGCGGATCGATTCGATCGAGAACGTGAAGGGAATCCGCGATCCGCCACGGTTCTCGCCGAAGAACGCGTTGTTGGCGTCCGCCCCGTCGAGCCGGATGCTGGTCTGGGACGGCCGCTGCCCGCCGATCGAGAACTGCCCGCCCGTCGTCTCACCCGGATCGGGCGCCACGAGGCCGGACAGGTTGATGAAATCCGTGAAGTCTCGGCTGGCCGAGGGCAGCTCCTCGATCTGGGCCTGGCCGACGAGTTGGCGAACGCCGCCCTCGGCGACGTCGATCTGCGTGCGGTCGCCCGTGACAACCAACGCCTCCATCTGCACGGCAGCGGCGGTGAGGGTGACGTTGAGCGGCGTGCTGCTGCCAATGGTCACCCGGATCTGCTCGGCGCGCTGCGGCTGGTAACCCACCCCGCGGACCTGCACGGTGTACGTGCCGGGCGGGAGCAGACGGATGGCGTAGAGGCCGTCGGGCCCGGATTCCACCGACCGCTCGAACCCCGTCGCGTCGTTGCGGGCGGTGACGGACGCGCCGGTCACCGGCTCACCCGCGTCGTCCTGAACCAGACCGCGGATCTGGCCGGTCGTCTGAACGTTCTGCGCGGTGAGCGGGGTGGCGGCGAGCAGCCATGCGCTCAGGCACGCGGCCGCGACAGCAGTGAGTCGCAAACGTATGGTCATCGTGCTGGAACTCGAGGTGAATGGCGCGACGATCTGCATTGATACACGGAGCGAGGAGGTCGTCAGTTGCATGGGACCTCCACGATGTCGTCGAGCGAGCGAGGGAAGATCTGGCCCGCTCCGTTGAAGTTGGCCGCGAACCCGTTGATGTCGTAGCAGGCGCCGGCTGTGAGCAGGTTGTCCAGCTCGTTACGATCGGCGACACCGTCGTCAATCCGGATCGTGATGCTGCCGCTCCCGTCATCTATCGTCGAATTCTGTTCGTTGCCGCCCGCGCCGAAGGCCTCGAGCAGCTTGGCGTTCTCCACCCGGACGAAGCGGTTCTGGAGATCTGCGTACGGATCAGCGCCGGACGCCGCGATCTCCGCGGTGGTGACGAGGAGCGGTATCGGTGTGGCGACATCGGGCACCAGCTCACGGAGCGTGACGCCGGTCAGCTCGAACTGGCCGCTGAAGATCGCTGTCGTGCCCCCGACCTCGATCTGGTCACCCACCTCGATGCCCTGACCCATGAGGGCCGGGGCGAACAGGAACAGCCCGCCGGTGGCGTCCTCGATGTAGGCGAAGCTCGCCTCGATCTGCCCCGGGGCGGATGTGACGATCCCGCGCACGATCACGAACTCGCCAACCGGCACCTCCTTGGCGGCGAGGATCGTGATGAGGCAACCCGGGCGTCCGTTCACGCGCTCGAACGTGGTCTCGTTCAGGTACACGCTGACGCGGATCGGGTTCTGGCAGATCGACACGCCGTCGGGCACGGTGAGCGTATCGATCTTCATGTCGTGCGTGCCCAGCGGCAACTCATCGATGGTGAATCGCCCGTCGGCGGCGGAGACGGCACTGCCGTTGGGGAAGGTCTGTCCGGTGCCGCGTTCCTGAACCGCGAGGGCGACACCGGCAATCGCCGAGTCCCCGTCGGCGGGGTCGAAGATGCCGTCTTCGGAGGCATCAAAGAACACCAGGCCTTCGAGACTTCCCGTCCCGTCGACCGTGATCGGCGGCGCGATCTCATCGCAGCCGACGACGACGAGCATGGCCGCCAGTCCGGCTAGCGTCGCGAGCCGCCGCCACCAGCGGCCTGCCCGCGTACCGATATCGGTTCGTTCGTCGTACATATCCGTCCCGTGCGCTATTGAATGTCCGAGGGATCGCGGGGCTCGAGTCGCGCCGCCGGCGTATTGCGGTCGTCGGTCACCACGACGCCGGTGAGCGTGACCGCCGCACCGAGCGTCCAATCGGCGGACGCGACACCGTTTCGGCTGTCGATGTAGGCGGTGAACACGGTGCTCTCGCCGTCTGTCAGCCACACCAAGTGGTTGTCGAAGCTGAACACCTGGAGGCTGTCGACCGTCCCCGACGCGGCGACGAGCTCCCCCTGGTACTGACCTGCGTTGATCTCCGCACCGGTGACGGCTCTGGGTGCGGGGACCGCTTCCTGGCCGAGGATCGTGAGTGCGGTGACGGGCGAGAGCTGCACCTCGCTGCGGAAGGCGCCGACGTCGCCGGTGATACGAATCCGGTCGCCGCGCTGCAGCGCGGGCTCTGCGGAGTCGAAGGTCGAGATGCCGCCGGTTGCGTCCTGGAAGTAGTAGACCCGGGCGTCCCACTGCTGCTGCCACGTCACCACCCCCTCGACGGTCACGCTCGTTCCTGCCGCCTGTGCCCGCGCGTCAAGGATTGTGCTCGGCGCGGCACCGGCGATCATGTCGTTCGGGTCGCGCGGCTCGATCCGAGCGGCCGGCGAGTTCCGGTCGTCCGTCCCCAGCACACCCCGAACGACCATGGCCGTACCCACCGTCCAATCGGCGGAGGCGATACCGGTTCGATTGTCGGCATAGGCGGTGAACTCGGTACCCGCTCCGTCTGTCAGCCAGACCAGATGAGTGTCGAAGCTGTTGAGAACCAAGACACTATCGACGGTCCCTTCGATGCTTGCCAGCTCACCTTGGAACTGACCGGCGTTTACCTCCGCGCCAGTGACGGCGCGCGGTGTCGGCACGGTCGTCTGACCGACCACACTCGCCGAGAGGATTGGGGAGAGTTGCACCTCGCCACGGAAGGCACTCACCTCCCCCTGCACCCGGATGATGTCTCCCCGCTGCAAGGTTGGAGCACCGGAGTGGAACGTAGAAATGCCGCCTGTTCCGTCCTGGAGGAAGTAGACCGGGCCGCCGCTCCACTGCTCCTGCCATGTGACCACGCCCTCGACGATCACCGTGTCACCGGTGAGCGTCCTCGCGGTCGCGATGGGCGTCGCCGCGGAACCGGAGATGATATCGTTCGGCCCGCGGATCTCGAGCCGCGCCGACGGGGTGTTCCGGTCATCGAAGCCCAGCACGCCCGTGAGCACGTACTCGCCGCCCACCACCCACGCGGTGGTGTCGACGCCCGTGCGGTTGTCGACGTATGTCGAGAACGAGCCACCCGCGGCATCGGTCAGCGTCACCACGTGTGTCCCGAACGAGTTGGTGACGGTCACGTCGGTGACCGTCCCGTCGATGGTCACCAGCTCGGCCTGGAACTCCCCCGCGTCGATCTGTGTCGCCGTGACCGCGCGCGGTGTCGGCTCGCCCGGGCTGCCGAGGAGCTCGATGCTCGCCAGGCTCGATATCTGGAGCTCCGAGTTGAAGCTCCCGCGCACGCCCGTGATCCGCACGCTGTCTCCGGTGGTCACCTCCGGGCAGTTCGCCGCCGGGTCATCGAAGTCGCAGTCGAAGTCGAACAGCGTGATGCCCGCCGTGCCATCTTGGACGAACGCATCCAGGTTGCGGCGCCACTGCGCCTGCCACGTGATCACACCCTCGATGGTCACGGGCCTGCCATCGGGCACCGCGCGCGATTCGGCGATGGTGATGAGCAGGTCGCCTTCGAACTCGATGTCGAACGTCGTTCCGGTTTCGGCACCGACGGTGACGGCCTGGCTGGTGCCGCCCACAAACGTCAGTCCCTCGACCGGTCCGATCTCCAGCGTGTAATCGCCTGGCCGGATCCCCTCGAACGCGAACGCGCCGTCGCCGTCGGTGACGGCCTCGGCAACGGTGTCTGCGGCCGCGACAAGTGCAGCCGGCGCCGCGCCGGCACCCACATCCACCAGCGCCACGGACACGCCGGGCGCGGGCGTGTCGGCCCCGGGCTCGTACGCGCCGCTGCCGTTATCGTCCCGATAGACCGCGCCGGCGAGCCCGCCCGGCTTGAAGGCGAAGCGGAACTCCGCGGCCAGGGAGGCACCCTGGTACGGTGCCACGACCACCGGTGCTGTGGCCGACGCGAGCACGGCTCCGGTCGGCGGCGTCGCCGCGAGATCCAGCGTATAGGATCCCGGTACGAGAGCCGCGAAGCTCGCAAGCCCTTCCGCGTCACTCGTTGCGGTCGCCGCTGCGGTTTCTCCCTGCAGCGCGGTGATCTCGGCGTTCGCGATCGGCACGTCGCTGGCTGCGGTGAAGCCACCGTCTCCGTCCCGATCCACGTAGACGCGGACGGCGAGCGTTGACGGAGTGCCGTCCGAAAGTGAGAGACTCTCCTCGCCGCACGCCGCCATCAGGACGATCGTGGCTCCGGCGAGCAGTCGGGCAGTTGCACGACGCATTCGGCGCTCCTGAGGATTGTGCGTAAATGGGCCGGTAGTATGAAGTGATGTACCGAGGATCGCCAGCCCCTGGTTGGTCCCGCCTGACGTGCCGGGAACACGGGGGGACGGTGCTATGTTTAGGCGAGATTCTCGCGGAGCAAACACGCACGTATGCTGATGTCCCCCCGCCTGGCCCGGCGTGGCCCCGTGCTCGCCCTCGCGGCGCTGACTGGCACGGTCCTTTCCGCCTGCGGCGGCGAATCGGGCACTGAACCGGATCGCGCACCCACGATTCTCGTCAGTGGTATCGCCGACGGTGCGGTGGTAGCCGGCCCGGTCACGATCGCGATCACGGTTGATGTCGGGACCTATTCGGCAACCCTCAACGGGGAGGAGTTTTTCTCGGGGCGGACGGTGAGTGATCCGGGCGCGTACACGCTCGTGGTGACGGCCCGAAACGGTTCCGCCACGGCGTCCGAGACCGTCGCGTTCACGATCGAGCTCAGCGGATCGTCCAGGCTGATCATCCGCGTGCTCGATCTGGGGCCGAACGAAGCCGGCGGGGGAGGGGATGCCCTGCTCCTGACCGACTCCTCGGGGGCGGGTCTGCGACACGCGCTGATCGACGCGGGCCCGGCGGGTGTGGACGGTGCCGATCCCGGCTTCGTCGGACGGCGCTTGGCGACGCTGGGGGTGGACACACTCGAGGCACTCGTGCTGACGCACGCGCACAGCGACCATTTCGGCGGCATGGCCGGCGTGCTCCAGGACGTCGTCGTTCGGCGATTCTTTTACAACGCGCAGGTCCGCGATTTCACCGCCTACAACCAAATCATCGCCCTGGCGAGCCAGCTGGCCGATACGGTGATCGTTCCGGACGCCGTCGTGGAGGTGATGCTCGGGTTCGGCGCCGGTGCCACCCAGCTTCGCGTCCTCACTCCCCTCCCGACGTTTCTCGGCAACGCCGGCGCCAGCGCATCGGAGATCAACGACGGCTCGCTCGGAACCGAGCTAGCGAAGGGTACGTTCCGCCTCTTCCTCGCGGGCGACGGTGAAGTGGCGGCCAATCAGCGCTGGCGGACGGTCTTCGGCTCATCGACGGACGATCTCACCGCACTCAAGGTAGGTCATCACGGCGCTAACGATGCGATCTTCGACAACGGATTCGGTGGGGCGTCGGCCTGGCTGACGCACACGGCCCCCGAGTTGGCGCTGATCAGCGCCAACGGGACGACGCACCCGCGGCAGAACGCGATCGCAGCGCTGCTCACCGTACCGGGTCTCGAGACGTTCTGTACCAGCACGCACGGCGACGTCGAGGTGCGGGTTGGGGACGACGGCCAGTACGTCACGAGTGTGGAGCAGAACTCAGAGGAAGTCTGCGCGCCGGGCACCGACGCGGCGACGTAGCGCATCCTCTCCAGTCTCCGCCGCCAGCGGCCCACCGGCGAGGTGGAGACGTTTACGGGCAAGATGGGCGGTCAGGTCGAGACCGAGCCGATCGAGATCACCACCGACGACTACGGCTGTATCCTGTTCAAGTTCACCAACGGCGGCCGGGGGAGCCTGGAGCACCTCGTGCGAGACGCAGCGACGCGGGAGCGCTTCGCCCACCTCGTCGACCGCCAGGGCGACTGGGTCCGCCGCGAGGACGTGTGGATCGCCTTCCGCGGCGCGCGCGAGCTCCACGGCGAGCTCAGCGTGGGCTACGGCGCGCGCGAGGACGCCATCGGGCCTGAGCTGGGCTTCGGCACCGTCGTCGGAGACCAGCTCGACGAGCCGGTGCTGCTGGTCAAGGTCGCCTGGGGCGGCAAGAGCCTGGCCGTGGACTTCCGCCCGCCCAGCGCGGGCGGCGAGGTCGGGCCGAGCTACACCGCTCTCTTCGAGCAGGTGCGGGCGGTGCTCGAGGACCTCGAGGAGCTCTTCCCCGACTACGACGGGAAGGGCTACGAGATCCTCGGCTTCGGCTGGCACCAGGGCTGGAACGACCGCATCAACCAGGAGTTCAACGACGCCTACGAGGAGAACCTGTCCTGCTTCATCCGCGACGCGCGCAGGGAGCTCGGCGTGCCGGAGCTGCCCTTCGTGATCGCCGAGACGGGCATGAGCGGCCCCGACGAGACGCACCCGCGCGCGCTCTCCCTGATGCGGGCCCAGGCGGCCGTGGCCGAGCGCGAGGAGTTCCGCGGCAACGTCGCCTTCGTGGGCACGCGCGCGTTCTACCGCCCGGCAGAGGAGTCCCCCTCGGGCCAGGCCTACCACTGGAACAACAACGCCGAGACCTACTACCTGATCGGCGAGGGCATGGGGAAGGCCATGGTGGCGCTGCTCGAGGCGGGCTCGAAGAGCGGCGGTCGCTAGCGCCCCGTCGCGCCTTGGCCAAGCACCTCGTCTTGGCCAAGCATCCGTGCCCGCGGAGGATGGTGGTACGCCCGGCGGGATTCGAACCCACGACCCCCGGTTTAGGAAACCGGTGCTCTATCCTGCTGAGCTACGGGCGCGCATCAGGCCCCTCACGGTACCGGTCTGGGGACTCCGTGGCACCCTTCGGCATGGGATCTGCCCGCCGACTACTGACCGGCTACCGCGGCGCCCCCTCCATCGGCCGAACTTCTGGCCCCGCCTCTGCTTCCTGCCACAGAGCCCCCTCTTCCTGACGGGGGGTCGTGGGTCCGAATCCCGTTGGGCGGACCACCCCGTTCGCGGCGAGGTGATCCAGGGCCCCGCGCCGCCGATCCCCGGCTGCGTCGCTGGGTCGCCGCGACGAGCGCGAGCCGCGGCCGTCGGGGAGAGAGGCCTTCCGGGCGAATCGCGTGGACTCCCAGCGGCGTATCCTCCGCCACCTTCTTCCTCGCACCGGAAGCGCGCTGCGCTCGCTGGATCGACGGCGACACGGCCTGCATCGCTACGGCTCGAGGTCCTCTCCCCCGGTCGCGCGCCGTCCGTGTTCCCCGCGCGCGACCGCGAAAGCGTCGCATCCGCCTCGGCTTGCGGGCCGCTCTGCGGTTCCATCCGTCTTCCGGGATCGAGTCGGGCTGGG
>Ga0209536_100016904_pt1 | contig 10358 bp, 8 predicted proteins | sample DeeMarSeWOR28_12_FD_187461 | JGI IMG/M metagenome (GOLD analysis project Ga0209536, IMG submission 187461) | Marine sediment microbial communities from White Oak River estuary, North Carolina - WOR-2-8_12 (SPAdes) (version 2) | ecosystem: Environmental > Aquatic > Marine > Intertidal zone >... | reverse complement strand
CAGAATGTGATACAGTGATAAGTACCTGCTCACAACCCTTCGTGAGCAGTACGCTCGAGTCTCGCCTCGTCCTGTCCTTTTTTCACCAGGTTTGAAAGGCCGGGCGCACCCTGCCAGGTGGTGCCACGAGAATGGGCCAGGGTGGGTTTCTATCACGCCTCTCACCACCAGCCGTGCTAGAGGTTTGGGCGGCTCGAGGTCACATTTTTCTCTATTCCTTAAGCCTGCCTGCCGCACCAGCGCTGGCAGGCTTTTTCTGCCAGGTTCCGCTATTCAAGAAGATAAGTCCGAAGTGTGTCACCAGACCAGTGGATGAAGCCCATCTCGCCCGGCAATCTTCCAGACCGGCCCGGTCAGGATCGTGTCTGACGTGAGCCGATCAAACGTCGTCAGCCAAAACCGCGTCTTGCGCTTACCGGCAACCTTTTCGATAGCCTCCTGTTCTATGTTGGCCAGCCGTGCTTCAGTCAGCGTGACCACCAACACGCGCATCGACTTACCGGCGGCTGGATAGCGCTGCTGGTATTTACCCCTGTCATAGTACTCGATGTAGCCCTTGACTCTTCTCTTCCAATCTCGACCCTCGTCTTTGTCGTACTCTATGACCACCGTCTTCAAATCTACCTCGCAGAAATTGTGAAAGTCTCTGACACCCGTTGACAGCCATAGGTAGAGATCGGGGATGACCGCTACGGTCTGTTTGCCGTCTCGAGGGCCAGTGATGGTCACCTTGTCGTTATACCCCCTCAGGGTCCCTTCGTCCCGCCATTCTTTCAGTTCGAAACCCTCACGACGAGCCGCCACTTCAAAGAGGATCTGGAGCTCGTTGACCAAGAGCGTGTGTTGCAGAAACGCATACGAGGCAGAGGCCAGACGCGGGCTGGACCGTCTGCCGACCTGCTTGGGTTTCAAGTCAAGCTCAACCGCTAAATGCTCAATGCCCTTCCTATCCAACGTATACACCAGCGGCTGCCTGGCTTCAGAGGGCTTCACGTACTGCGCGTCGCGGAACAGCCAGCTATGCAGGAATAGACGCCTGAGACGCGCCTGACAGCGTTTCTTGCGGCTGTAAGGTCGTCCCGGACTGGGTGGAAAAAGCAAGGCCTCGATCTGTGAGGTGGTTAAGGCCCGATACTTATACACCGTGCGGATGACATCGAAGTCCCGCCCGGTCATGCGCAGCGGCGGCAGCTGGTCTTCGGGCACTCGTTCAAGGACTTTGAGGCGTCGCTTCGGTCCAGAGGTCGTCGAGGTCATCCTCTCCTTCTCCTGTATCCGCTTCGGGTAGATGATCGTCCTGGCGTCCGGTGCGTCCATCACCTGACAGTGTATCACAGCCGGGAGTTGGTTTGTCGTGTGGTTTCTTGTCCTTGTTTGCTGCAGAGAGTAACTCGCCCTGGCGCGCCTCGATCTCGGATAGCACATCCTGGATCGGAACCCCACACCGGCTGCACAGCAACGCTCTCAGCTCAGCCACCCGCCCCTCATCGGGGAACACCCCCGGATCCAACTCATACAAGGGATATGGGCGCAAGCGCCCATCGCCATACTGTTTGACCAGGAAGTGCAGCTTGGGCTGGTTCTTGAACAGCCTGGCGTCCTGCAGGTATTTCTCCTCCAGGCTGAGATCCACCCGGCGCCTGGCCACCACCTCACCCTGGGAGTTGTAGACCGGGTCATAGCGCTTCACCCGACGCTCGGGGTCATCCTCCATCAGTTCCTTGGCGATCTTGACCGCGGCCTCCATATCGCTGGTGCGGCCTACCAGCACCGTGCCGCTGCCCATCAGCGTCTTGAACAGCCGCTCGGAGAGCTGAAAAGACTCCTGGGTGGCCATGGTCGGCCAATTGGAACCCTGCCTGGCCCAGATGTTGTACAGCTCATCGATCTCCGCCTCGAAGATGCCCGCTCCGGACTTGACATCGTAGCTGCTGAGGATGGAGATCTCGTCCACGATCAGCCCCAACGGCTTGTGGCCCAGCCCGATGCCGCGGTATTTGATGAAGTTCATCACGTAGTACAGGCTCCACAACATCTTGAATTGCAGGAGCTCCGGGTTCTGCTGATCGCCACTGAAGTCCAGGCAGACCGTGTGCCCCGCCTCGATGACCTGGTTGAGGTCAATCCCCGGAGCCGACGCGCCAAACATGGCCACCGAGGGGTTGTCCCGCAGCAGCAAGCCATACTTGCCGCGAAAGCTGGCCGTCTCCTGGGTCCGCTTCTTGCCCTCCCAGCCCATGTACTCCTGCGTGAAGAAGTCCAGAGCATCCCGCAAACCCCAGTCGTCCACCCCGGCCCTGAGCTGCTTCAGGCGGGGCTTCAACACCTGGGGTTTGTCCAGCAGCAGCCCGGCCTCGGAGATCTGGGCGCCCAGCGCGGCCAGCAGCATGCCGGTACGGCCGCCGATCCTCAAGATGGCGTTGGCGCCCATGATCGAGGCGCTGGTCAGATCGGGATCGAGGGTCAGGATGGCCCGGATGTAACGGCTGCTCACGTCGTTCCAGGTCTCCGAGCCGAAGCGGTAGTACAACGGCAGCGGGCAGACACGGCCGGTGAGCTTGCCCGACATGTCGAAGTACCTCAACCGGGCGAGCAGCGCCCTGCGCCCCGGCGGAGGAGCCCGCATCACGCAATCCAGCAGGTTCTGGAGAGTACCCCCTGCCGGATCGATGATCACCTGCGGGATCCCCCGCCACAGGTCCTGAAAGGCGATCTGCCTGCCCAGAAAGCGGCTCTTGCCGCTGCCCTTGTAGCCCAGCGCAAAGATAGACAGATTTCTGATTTGATCCCCGGGCCAGACCACCCTGTTCAAGGCTAGACTCCTTGCCAGGCCTCTTCCCTACCCAGCACCTCCTCCAGGTCGGCCTCCAACTCCTCGCAGGACGGCAGGGAGGGAGGGGGCAGTCTCTTTTGAGCATCAGCCGGGGGCCGCGCCGCGACCTCGATCGGCTCACCTAACAGCTGCACCGGTTCGTAGGCGGGCGCCAGCTCCACCGCGCTCCACCAGGTCAGCAGGATCCAGAAGCCGATGGAGGTACCCCAGGCCAGCCCGAAGCCGCCCACGGCCAGCAGCGCCTGCCGGATCTCCTCAGGCGGGGCGCCCTCTATCTCGGAAGCAAACGCAAAAGGAAACAGCAGCAGGGCCACCGCCGCCCACAGGCCAGCCGACAGGGCCACCACCAGACCGTCGTGTCGGTCAAGCGCCCCGTCCAGCAAGGGATTGATCAGCAGCTCGAACAGCAGCCGGGTCAGCCACTGGCACACGATCCAGGCCCCGACCAGCACGAACACAAAGCCGCGCAGCAGCAGGCCCAGGATGTCGCCTGCCAGATCTCCACCCTCATTGTGCTTATACTGGGACATTGCATCACCTCCCGTTCTTCTTAGGCTTCTTCTTACCCTTCTTTGGGGCTGGCTTGAGGCCGTCCTCTTCCAACTCTGTCTCAGGATAGGCGTGCAGCGGCTCCCCATCCGCTCGCAAGCGCTGGTAGTCGGCCCGCATAGCCGCCGTCTGGGCCAGAGCCCAGGGGTTGAGCCGGAAGACGGCGTACAGACAATCGATCCGGAAGGGATCATTGGTTCTTTCGATGGTCAGGTAGGGCTTGTCCACATCTTTCCAGAACAGGTCGCCCCCGTGTTGGCTGCCCATCAGCATCAGGTGGATCAGGGGTTTTTCCTGGTCCAGTTCCTCGATGTTGATCAGCGGCGCCGCGTAGCGAAACCAGCGTTCCACCAGCTGTACCGGATCCTCTCCCCGCTGGTGCAGGATGGCCTCCACGGACAGCTCCTGGCGCAGGAAGTCCCAGTGGCTGCAGGCATAAGTCAGGTGTTGGCGGATGCCCGCCTCCGAGAGCAGCCTGCGCCGCTGGCCCGTGTTTTCCGACTCAGCAGTGTGGTATACCAGGATCAGCTCACTGCCGTCCCACGTAAAGGACAGGGAGTCAAGGAACAAGACCAGCACCTTGCTGACATGCTGCTCAAAGATCTCGCGCTCGTCCTCGGGACACAGGGCGTGTTGGACAAACTCGGGATGGTTGTCCCGCTGGTGGGCGAAGGTCTCGTCCATGGCAGCCAGCCGCTGGTCCAGCTCCTCCAGGGCCAGGATCCAGCTGTCCAACTCCCTGACCAGAAACCTGACCCGTTCCTGCAGCCGGGTGATGACCTGCAGTTGGCCGGTCAAGCGCATCACGGCCACTTTGTGGTCAAACTCGGTCTGTCTGGCGCTGAGATATCGACGGCGGGGCGCCGGGGTCAGTTTGCGCCAGGTGGCCTGTCCCCGGCGTCGGGCCTGCCCCCGCTGGTGGGTCACCAGCTGCTGGCGCTCCCGCTCCAGCTGGCGCTGCAGCCCCTGCGCCAGCCGATCCAGGGCACCGGCCAGGCAGTCGCCATCGGATCTTTCGAGTGCCCGCCGCGCCTGGCGCAGGCCAGCCGCATTCACCAGCCTGAGAACCTGGTCGTCCAGGAAGCCTGCCAGGTCTGAGTAGATGGCGTCGACCAGGTCATCGATATCCGTCTGCCAGTCGTCGAACTTCTTCAACTCGTAGTTCTCCAGGATGCGGGGCAAATCCGCCCGGGGCCTGCCCTGGAACTGCTGCACATCCGGCCGGATCTTGCCCCCCTGGGGGCTGGCTCTGAACCAGCGGCCCCGGTCTTGAAGCCCGCTCTGGGTCAGAAACAGCCCGACCTGGTGCCAGGCTGACTGCTCCAGGTCGGCGTCGGGATGACTGCGCAGCAGCTGTTTGATGCCCAGGCGGCCCAACCGGAAGCCGAACTGCCGGATGATGTCTTCGATGGGGACTTCGTAGGCGAACACCCCAAAGCTGGCCCCCACGTAGGGAGGTTGCAGGTGCCGAAACACATTTTGGGTCACGCCGGTGTAGCGATCCGCCAGCGGCCCACCCAGCATGGTCATCCGCATAAACTCAGCGGCCACCGCGGCCACCGCCTCCGGGCCGTCGTAGACCTTGCCCCGCATATTGACGCCTTCCAGGAAGTAAGCGACTTCGTAGCCGGGCCCGTCGCGCTCAACCTGCCCGGCCAGCCCGGCGTCCCAGGCGGGCAATGGCCGCTCATAGCGCAGCATGCGCTCCAGGGTGTCTGCGTAGGCGTGGGCCCGCAGCCGATCCTCGTCCAGCAGATGCAGGCTGCCGAAGGCGCTGGGCAGCGCGTTGATGGATATCGACCGATGGCGGATGCCCTGTTGAGCCAGTAAGTGTTTCTGAACGTCGGCCACCAGCTGGTGGATGGCCGAGCCGTTGCCGCCGATCATGCTCTGCACGCGGCAGATGGTGATGGGTAGTTCGTCTTGCCCCAGCCCGTCGCCTGAGGTGCAGCGTCCGTCGCCCGCGCAGTAGCGGTTCACCTGGCGCGCCTGGCTCACCAGCGAAGCGCGCAGCTCCGGGTGCCGCTCCAGATGCCACTCAAAGGCGGTCCTGCCCAGCGGCCGGGTCATCATGGCCCCCAGTGAAATGTCGTCGGTGGCGCCGATGGTTTGCCACAGTTTGCGCAGGTAGCCGTCAAACAGAGGCCGGTAGCGGGCATAAGCCTCCGCGTCGCGCATCATGCGGGTCAACATCTTGCGGATGGGCACCCCGTCCAGGGCGTACGCCTCACCCACGCCATACGTCTCCATACCGCTGACATCGGTATCGATGACCAGCGATTTCACCCCCTCGGCGCGGGGGTCGCCCGTGAGACGCCGCTTGAGGGCGGCGTCCACCTGTCTGCCCCAGCCGCCGTTGGCCTGCACGATCAACCGCACAGCCCGATCGATCTGCTGCCGCTCTGCTGGTGGGGACTGGTTGAGTTTCCGTTCAATTGGTTTGGTAAGCATCGAACTCTCCTTCATCAAACATCTGATCTGCCTGGTTGTAATTGGTGTACTTGATGCGATATGTGCCGATCACCTCCTCATCCCCGTCCTGCCAGGGACGGCTATCAAGGACCTGGCCGGTCTCCGGGTCCAGTGTCTCGAACACCGTCTCCACGCCCCCACGATCGGCCCGCTGTGCCCGCAGCCGGGCCACGATGGGGGGGATATCGTCGCCGGGCAGAGGGATGTCCCCCTCAGAGCCCAGCGTGGCCGCACCTCCGAAGGGGGCCAGATCCACTTCCTTCAGCAAGCTACCCGCCTGATAGATGTCCAGCGATCCCTCCAGTTTCAGCCCATTGCGCGATCTGGCCAGCATGAAGGCCAGCAGGGGCAGCAGGCCCAGCGGGGCCAGCCAGGCCCAGCCGCCAAGCGGCCGGGCTGGCACCTCAGGAGAAGGCGTGGGTCGTGCTTCGGCCGTCGCCCTCAGCGTCGGGGTGCTGGACGGCGTCGGGACAGGTGTACGTGTGGCTACCGGCGTCGAGGTGGGCGCAGGCGTCAAGGTTGGTACAGGCAGAGCGGTGGGCCTGGGCGCAGGTGCCTGGGGTACCACCTGGGGTGGCTGGTCGGAAGGGACGACGACCACGTACAGGTTTGAGTTGCTGTAGAAGCCGGGCGCCACGTCGATGAGCGCTATCTCGATGGCGGTTGAGCCGGGAACGAACATGTCTCCGGGCAGGCCGATCGGATCGAGGTGCACGATCCGCTCACGATCGGCCGACCTGAAATCAACTCGTACCGCCTGGCCGGTGCTGGCTGAGCGTATCTCCAAGACGTCGTCCACGCAGACACCGCTCAGGGCATCTCCCGAGGAGGAGATGAACACCTGCGTGCCGGGCTGCCGGTTGATGACGGCGCTGCCCTGCTGGAAGGCGCGGGGTATGCTGGTTGATGCCTGCTCAGGGTTGGCCGGCGCCAGCAACACCGACTCGAGGATCACGTCCGGTTGGTGAGCGACGGCAGGTAAGGTGGCCGGGCAGCCACCCCCCTGGGCGTGAGCCGAAGGCAACATTCCTGCCAGGCAGGCCAGGCCAGCCAGAAGTAAACCGATTCCTTTCTTCATTTGTTTCCCTCCTTGTACTGAATGGTGAAGCCATTTTGACCGCAGCAGTGTTTGGATTAGCCTCCTTTCTTCACTGATGGGGACCACGGTGGTCCCAACCCTTAGCTCAGATCGGGCCAGACACGTCGGGGACTGCGCATCCCGGCCTCGATGCCGGATTTGATGGTCCGTCGTATCTCAAGCTCACCGAGGCCGATAGCTATGGCTGCATTGTGAAGTAACGCTTCGACTTCGCCACGGGGCAACAACCCGGCTTCGATGAACTGACCCAGGCTAAAGGCCGACAAGTTCAGGAGATCGTTTCGGTGCCCGACTTCGGCTTGGGCCAGTCTGTCCAGCTCATCGCGCAGCGCCTTGGCGACGTATCGGGAGCGACGTCCTGGCTCGGCCTGGCGAGCCGTCATAGATGGCTCAGGAGAATGGCTGGAACTAAACGGCTCCTGCTTGATAACAAGTAATGATAAGAGCGCATCGGGCAGAGGGCGCAGTTCAACGTCCCACGGCGCGCGCCCCGGCTGCCAAACGTAAATCTGGCCAGACTCGTGTCGCGACGGCGGAGCGATGGCATAAGCCTCACCAGCCCTCACATCAATGCCATCCGGCAAGCGTCTGTTGGAATTGGATATCTCCACGCCTTGAGGGGCATGAAAATACAAATGCCAACCGCCTCCACCCGTGAGAACAGTGGGCGTGGCTCGGTCGGCATCACTTAATGGAAGGTCTTCCACTCTGGCTCCATGCCGGGGGTCACCATCAATCATCAAGACGGAGGATCTACCCGCGTGAACAGCGATATTTGAATGAGGCCACCGTTGCCACCACAATCGGATGGTATCCACGTCAGCGGTAGCCGCCTTCAAACCTCCACGTACTCTTGGATGCTTGGCCGCGCTGGTGCACTCGGGATTACCGCAGCTGCAATCATCACCCGCAAGACTGTGGGCAAGCAGAACCTTCCACTTGAGAATGGTGGCGTAATATAAGGCAGCTCGTAGCTCGATAGAATTCCTTTTCATTTACAATCAGTTTCCATCCCACAGGTGGAAATTTCAAGAGCATCCGTCCTAAAATTGCGAGTTTGCGCCATCATTTGAATGCTATCGTGTTTGTCCCCTTGATAACCAGTCTGCGCCGACAATGGCGCATCAAGCGGCGTAAGACAGAGACGCTCTTCTACTTGTATAGTCTGGGGAACGGGGAAAATCTTAAGACGAAAATGAGCCAGAAACCAGAATTCGTCGCCTTTCTCCGTAGTACGAACGCATGGCCCTCTTCACACGAACTCTTATCCCGCACTCACTTGGCCAATTAGCTGATTGCCGTTACACTAAGGGCACGGCCTCTACAATTTTCACTTATATAGTCTGGCAGTAACGGAAAATCTTAAGGCTTTTCTTGAGAACTATGGGAAATTGGAGCTTGATAGGCGCGAAGGGAGTAAAAGAAAGCAAGGAGCGTGAAGACATGAGGAGTGCCCACGTCAACAAGTCAGAAAAATCGGACGAATGGTTGGTTGGGGCATTGCGAGGGGAAGATCCACAAGAAATAGAGCTGGCTATGCAAAAGCTGCGGGAGCGGTATGGAAGTCGGGTGCGGCGCAATGCCTACCACAGAATCCAAGGCCATGAGTGGGTTGATCTTGATGACATCGTGCAGGATACATTTGAGGGATTCTATAAGTATGTGAGAGGTCACGAAGTTCGAGTAAGCGTTAGCGCCTTGCTGAACAACATAGCATACAACAAGTGTGCCAACGAAATAAACAAGCAGGATAAGGAGAGGAAGTTTGAGTATGACATCCCGGTATCAGAGGAATCCGGCGGAGAGGTTGTTCTCGAAAAGAAGGAACGCGATCAGTTTGCACGTCAGTTGCCCTTTGCCTCGCCGCTAAGTGAGTGTCAGCGTGTGGTGTTCGCCACGCGGGGACTTTACGAATACCCTCCCCGCGTCGTTGCCAGATTGCTAGGCAAAGACAGAAGTACCGTGGATACGCATTTATCTGTCGCAATGAAGCGAGTAAGAGGTTATTTGAAGAGTAAAGACTATGCCCTTGATGTCGCCAGCCTGGAATGGCCATGGACACCATACCGTAAGGCGCAACAACCACCGAGGCTGGTGGTGGAGCGCTTCGCCAACTGCATAAGCCCGCAATTCACACCCGACGAGCTTGAGCCGCTGGGCCTGACTGTCGAGGAGTTTCAAGACAACTACGTGGCATCCTTGATGCTGCCCTGGGAGCCTATTGAGTCCGAAGAACTCAGGTATCCTTCTCTTGTACTGACAAGGCGTCCAGAGTGGAATAGCATGCAAGAGATGTTCGCCCTATTGAAGAAGGATCGACACGCTTCCGACCAGATATCCCCAGAGGAGTGTTTGCTCAAACTAGACGTCGATATTGACAATGAGCACATAATCTTGAGCGTGGAGCAGATCCTGGAGTTTTTCCCTGAACCCGAACACTGGGTTGAGGAAGATATCTCAGAATATACCTATCTATCAGTGCATCGACCAAAATTGACCATATCCGTTAGCTTGGGCTTTTTTGACAGCGCCCTGTTTACACCAGAGCTGTACGAACGATGGCCATTCCTGACCGAAGAGGCTGGCCTATAAAAGACGCGATGTAGGTCAGAATAAGAATATGGGATTGCTCGAAGAAAGGTCAATGTGCTTCAGGGAAGGTTTCAAGGCCCGCTACCGATAATGGCGCCAATGTAAAGATGCGTGAGAATCTCATTTCGTCTATCGACACTCCGCTCAAAGTCCTCTGCATCTTGCGGATGCTCTTCCCACCAACGCTCGTGCTCATCTTCGTCAGCATCTGGATCGTAGGGATTGGGGTTGTCCACGATGGGCACTATCTTCGCCTCTTCGAGTCTATCCAACAACCCTTCTAGCATAAGCTGAATTTCAAAACGGGCGCTTGGATCGTAACCTCTTTCTATGTCATGAAGTGCTTTCGCCAATCTCTCATCTTGAACTCCAGGGATGCGCCCTTGCTCAGGCTCACGTCCACGGAAGCTGGGACGTCCACGCCCCTCAGACCGATCTTCTTCAGGCAGATGCTGAGGGGGCCTTTCCGGGTTACAACTCATATCTCAGCTTTGGACCAAATCCAGCTCTGAAATATGAAGTCTAGCTCAGGTAGGGCCAGCTCTTTAGTGTCAGCAAGAATATCATACACCATTATTGCGGTGCTGGGGAGGGTCTAAAGCCCCCGGTAGTATAACCCACCGCGCATTATCCAAAAACCTGTTCTGATGTATTTCACGAGGTCTGGGGGCTACTATTTGCGTGGGGTAGGAGGCAACCATTTCGGAAGCTGTTCATAGAATCACCTATCACTCAAAAAACATATGAATAGCACCCGCCGCAGGCGGGGTACCTATGGCGGCGGCCGGAAGGGAGGTCTGGGGGGAATTCCGG
>Ga0209536_100016903_pt1 | contig 10358 bp, 7 predicted proteins | sample DeeMarSeWOR28_12_FD_187461 | JGI IMG/M metagenome (GOLD analysis project Ga0209536, IMG submission 187461) | Marine sediment microbial communities from White Oak River estuary, North Carolina - WOR-2-8_12 (SPAdes) (version 2) | ecosystem: Environmental > Aquatic > Marine > Intertidal zone >... | reverse complement strand
CTGTCTACAACCGCCTGCGCGTGGCCGTGGGCAGAATCCAGCACGATCACGTCAGCACCCGCCGTGATCAAAGCCTCAACCCTGGCATCCCGGTCAGGCCCTACTCCAACCGCAGCTCCCACCCTTAAACGTCCCAGGCTGTCCTTGCAGGCATTTGGATACTTCTTGATCTTCATGATGTCCTTGATGGTAATGAGACCGAGCAAATCCCCCTGATCATTGACCACTAAGAGTTTTTCGATCCGGTTCTTGTGGAGGAGCACCTTGGACTCTTCCATGGAGATGCCCTCGGAGGCAGTGATCAAGTTTTCTTTGGTCATCACGTCGGCCACTTTCTGGTCAAGATTGGTCTCGAACCGGAGATCACGGTTGGTGACGATACCCACCAGTTTTCTCCCATCCTCGACTATGGGGACCCCGGAGATACGGTAGCGTTCCATCACCTCAAGCACCTCGAAAATCTTTTGATCTGGGTGCATGGTGACCGGGTCCACGATCATTCCGCTCTCCGACTTCTTGACTTTGTCCACCTCCCGGGCTTGGCGCTCAATGCTCATATTCTTGTGAATGATGCCGATGCCCCCCTCCCGGGCCATGCTGATTGCGGTATTCGCCTCGGTGACCGTATCCATGGCCGCACTCATCAGCGGGATATTCATCGAGATGTTGCGGGTAAGTTGAGTGCTGACATCCACCTCATTGGGCAGGACTTTGCTGGCCGCGGGTAGGAGTAACACATCATCAAAAGTGAGTGCCAAGGGCATCTTGTTCTCTTGCTGGCTCATAGGGAATCCTCATGTCAGATGGTTGAGACGGACTCAAATCAAATAAGGAATCCGAGCCCAAAGGACCCGACTTCACGCTACCCCCCTGAGGGGGCTTCAATGGACTTTCCCTGTGGCGGGACCCTCCCGGAGTGTTGGAGTGGTGAAGTATGGCAAAATATCAAATTCTAAGCACCAAATCTTAGGGTGTTGGGTGTTCCGCCGGAGGCGGATCAGGTTTTAGGCTGAGAAAGAGAAACCTCTGAAACCTGAACACTGAAACCTTAGTAATGGTGATTTGGAATTTCTGTTCTTCCAATACTCCAGGACTCCAACACCACTAAACCTGTTTACTGGCAAAGCCATTGAACTCTGACCTGGCCCAGCGGACCAGGCTTTCGGTGTCGCATAAGGTGTCTAAAGTTATCAAGAAATAAGTCCATCTACAATAGGAATTTCGGATTCAAGATTGCAGGTTGCACATTTGAGATTGCATATTCCACATTGATTTGGCTGCTTTTTCAATATTGGAACCGAAAACCGAAATCTTAAATCTAACCGAGGCTTTCACAAAGTTCGAAAAACAACCCTTCCAGCAGCCCGGCATCGCTGACAGTGAATTGGCAAAAGCCGAAACGCTCCATCAGTTCCACGGTCACCAGCGCACCGGCCAGGATAATATCCTCCCGGCCTGGTTCCAAGCCCGGAAGCTTGCGGCGCTCGGCGATGGCCATCTGAGCCAGGCCGTCGCACTGCTCCTCAAGCCACCCTCTGTCCAAAACTTGACCGTTGATACGGTCTGGATCGTATGCCTGCAGTCTGAGATGCATGCTCGCCAGAGTGGTTGCAGTGCCTGCCGTCCCCACCCAGAGAGTTTCGTGGAGATTTTCTGGTAAGGAAAGCCTCTTCAATACTCCAGAAACTTGCCGGCGCAGTCTGCCACACGCCTCGAACCCTGGGGGATCCTCCTGCAGAAAGGCCTCAGTCAGGTGGACCACCCCCACAGGCAGGCTGAGACTTTCCACAGGATTGCTGCCCTGTGCTGCCCTCCAGATCAATTCGGTACTGCCCCCACCGATGTCAAAAACCGCCATGGGACCTTCAAAGCTGGGGATGACAGAAGCTACGCCAAGGAGAGAAAGCCGGGCCTCATCAGATCCGCTGAGAATGCGAATCCTCAGACCAACCTGATCCTGCACCATATTAAGGAAATGGCCGCCGTTGCCGGCCTCCCGCACCACGGCCGTGGCTCCGGCCAGGTATTCTGAAACACCTCCCTGGCCCATGAGGTCTCCGAATTCCTTCAGGGCAGCAATGCTGCGCTCTATCGCTCTGGGTTGCAGAGTTTTGGTCGGCAGGAAGCGCTCTCCCAATCGGGTAATTCTCCGTTCCACTCGGGTAGGTCGCAGGGGCGCAGAGGAACCGGGTTCGGCAATGAGCAGCCGAAGGGTGTTGGAGCCCACATCTATGGAAGCGAGCCGCTGCATCCAGTCGTTGATCACGTCCTCATTTGAGGCAGGATTGAATACAGATCAATAGCAGATGCGGTGCAATATATCAACTGAATTGATTGAGACAACCGTCTTCTGGGGGGCAGTGCCCACCCTACCTGTGCTGAACGCTAGCCCTGTTGGCGAAGATACTGTAAGAGCTTTGCGATGCGAAGTGTTATTCAGGCGGAGTGATTACGCTCAAGTCAACAGCTTTGGGATTAAGAGGAGGGGGAGGAGAATCGCTCAATTTATGTGCTTAAATAAATTTCAGCGATTCTCGTGCATGAGATCCTACCGATTTTCTGCGGGCGCGGATAAACTTCACCCCTGCCGGACGGGCGGGGCCACAGGTTAAGGGCGGGCTTTACGCCCGCCCCCAACGACCGTGAGAGCCTGTAAGTCGCTCTTATTGGGTTCTCAGAATCTGTAGGTCAAGTTGAGACCAAAGATATGTGCGCCGCCGTTCTTGAATTCTCCGGTAATTCTGCTAGCGCCGGCGGCGGCTAACAGGGGGGAAGGATCACCTTTCGTATTATTCCATTTCCGCTCTTCGTCAACCAGATAATTGTAGGCAAAGTCCACGCTGAGACTCTTATAGTGGCCGCTTGCCCCAAAACAATAAAGCTGTCGGTTGCCGGAGGGCAACAAAGGGCTCAGGGTATCGTCGGGTACGGTTTGCTCGTCGTAGGCAAAACCGGCTCGCACATCCAGCCAATCGATCACCGCATACTGGATGCCGAAGCGGTACGCCCAGGCGTTTTCCCACTTGAACTCCTGTGAAAGACCGGGTTGACCCAGTACCGGGTCCTCGAAAACGGCCGTAAGATCCTCGAAAGTGGACCACTCGGTCCACTGGGCGTCAAATTCAACCGTCAAAGGCCCCCAGGTGTAGGCCAGTGCCAGATAAGCGACGGCAGGACTGGTTATCTTGGCGCTCAAACCGGTATTCACGATTCCGGGGAAGGGATCGAATGGTGGAACTGCTTGTGGCGGTATTTGGGGGCTAAACTCGGCCGTTCCGGAAAGATCATGGTTTATCTGGCTGCGATAGGTGGCGCCGAACCTGAGGTTTTCCGTGATCCAAACCAACAGGGCCACATTCCAGCCCCAGTTCCAGTCGTCGCCCTCCAGGTCCGTCTGAACTTCACCGGGCCCGAGGGTTGGGATGCCAAACGGGTTTGGAAGCCATTCAATGAATTGGGCAGAGTCTGCCTCGATCTTGAAGTATTGGAACACCGGGCCGAAGGCCAGACTGACTCGCTTATGAGGTCTGTAAGCGATGACCGGGTTCAGTGAAATCGTCTTGATTTCCACGAACTGGCCGCCCAGGAGGTTTCGGCCTTCCCAGTCGTCCGGCCAGTCGGTGGCCAGGCCGAAGTTGGAAAATGTGCCGAAGCCGAAACTCACCTTGTCACTGAATTTATGCGTGATGTAAGCATTGGGGATAAAATAGGTCTTATCCTCCATGTCGGTTTCCTGTCCAACGTAGGACAGCGGAATTCCCGAAGTACCGTTACTCTTGAATGTGGCAGTCGGGGTAACGGTGTTGAAGCCGACGGAAACCTGGGTCCCTTCCAACTGGACGATGCCGGCCGGGTTGAAATAGACGGCCGTGGGGTCATCCGCTTGGGCGACGAAGGCCCCCCCCATGCCCAGGGCCTTGGTGCCCAACTCATTGAGGCCATAGCCGCTTGCGAAAACCAAGGCTGGGAGAACAAGTAGACTGAGTGCTCCCAAACCACATGCAAACCAGCGCTTCTTCATTCCCCTTCTCCTTTCTCCCCGGGTTCATAAGGATGGTCTCCTCCACTACCATGTGATGGTCCAAATAAGAATTGAATAACGCTTGTGAGGTACGGAAAAAAATGCGGGTGGTTGGTGATGATTTTCTCTTATCAGATCAGCCAGGAAAATGTCAAGAAAATTGCCTGTATTAAAGCGATTTCGACCGTTTTTACCTATATAAGATAAGGTGGGACCAAGGGTTTACTCATCAGTTGATCTTACAGTCTCTATTCTTCTCCCAAGTTTTCCACTTTTAACAACCCGCGTGCTGATCCCAGTAAGGTCAGAGCCCCTGGACTCCCCCGCGTCCCCACTTCCCCTCGCCCCACTGCTAGCCGTTGGCGCGTTCATCCAGAATCTGACCCAGGCGATCCTCGTATAGCGCCATGGTGGAGGGCTCTACCAAGCGCACTTTGGCCGGGATCCCCAGGCTCTGCTCCAGCTCTCTTCTCAGCGTGTGTACCAGGTGTTCCAGCATCTTGATTTCGTCCGAGAAGTGGCTCTCGTCCACCCGCACCCAGATCTCTAACAGATCAAGGTCCTCCAGCCTCCGGACGAACCCGACATAGGCCGACAGACTCCCGTGGCCCAGGCGAGACATGATGCCCCTGATAAGCTGCGGGTGCAGCTTTATCCCACGGATGACCACCAGTTGGTCGGCCCGCCCCTTGACAGGTTCCATGCGGGCAAATGAACGGCCGCAGGAGCAGATGTCTGTGGTGAGGGTGGCCCGGTCGCCCGTTCGGAAACGGATCAGGGGAAATGCCTTGGCCGTCAGGCTGGTGAGGACCAGTTCACCGACCTCGTCGGGTGGAAGCTGTGCACCGGTTTCAGGATCGACCACCTCTGCAATGAAGTGGTCCTCGTTGATGTGCAAACCCTGGCGCTCCCGACACTCATAGGCGATACCCGGACCTGGCACCTCGCTGAGGCCATAACCGGTTTGAATCTGGATGTGCAAAGCCTCTTCCAGGCTGGTGCGAACGCTTTCACTCATGGGTTCGCCCAGCAGCAATGCTCTTCGCAGCGAAAGGCTGTTGGGGTTAACGCTCATCCGGGTCATCTCTCGCACCAACTGCCTGGCGTAGGAGGGGGTGGTCACCAGGGTCGAGGTCTTGTAGTCGTGCATAACCATGACTTGTTTGGGAACTTCCAGGGGGGTCATGGGAATAACCGAGGCCTGGATCGCCTCTGCGCCACCCTTGAAGTCTCTGGCCCAGTTGGCAAGGCCGGGATCAAAACAGATCTGAATGATATCCTCCGCACCTACCCCGGCAGCGGTGAGACTGCGCGCCACCATCTCCTTCCAAATTCCCAGATCCTTTTTGGTGTAGCCGCTCACCGTGGGATTGCTTCCGGTGCCGGTGGCCGTGTGAATGCGGACTATATCCCTGAGCGGCACAGCGAACAGGCCATAAGGGTAGTTCTTGCTGAGATCCTCCCGGCTGGTCAGCGGCAGTCTGTCGAGGTCATCCAGGGAGCGGACGGCCGAGGGTTCCACACAGGCGGCTCCCAGGCAATTGTGGTAAAAGGGGACATTCCTGTCAGCCCGGTTCAGGGTGGACTGGAGTCGCTCCAGTTGAAGCTGGGCCAGTTCGGTCCGGTCTTGACACTCCATTTCCGGGTTCCAAATTTGCACTTTACGACCTACCTTCCGTGAATTCACGATAATCCCGGCCCAAATAGGCCCGTTTGACGTCGTTGTCTTCCAGAAGCTCCGCGGCGGTTCCTTGGAGAATGATCCTTCCCGTCTCCATCACGTAACCGCGGTCGGCAACCTTCAGGGCGGCCCTGGCGTTTTGCTCCACAATGAGAATGGTCAACCCCTCGTCGCGCAGCTGCACGATGGTGCGAAAAATGTCAGCGACAACCCTCGGCGCCAACCCCATGGAGGGCTCGTCCAAGAGAAGCAGCTTGGGGCGGGACATGAGCGCCCGGCCGATGGCCAGCATCTGCTGCTCTCCACCGGACAGAGTACCGGAGATCTGCCGCAACCGCTCGGCAAGCACCGGAAACAGGGAAAAAACCATATCCATATCCTGATGAATAGAGCCCTTGTCCCGCCTGCCATAACGCAGGTAGGCGCCCATTTCGAGGTTCTCCTGTACCGTTAGCGGCTGAAAGATCTGCCTGCCCTCAGGAACCTGGCAGATGCCGAGGCGCACCACAAACTCCGGGGGTTGGCCATTGAGGCGAGTGCCCAGGAAAAAAATCTCTCCCTGCCGGCAGGGAATCAATCTGGAGATGCAGTTGAGTAGGGTGCTCTTCCCAGCCCCGTTGGCGCCAATCAGGGTCACTACCTCACCGGGTTTCACCGACAGGGACACGTTGTCCAGGACCCTGATCCGGCCGTAGAAGGTTTGCAGGTTGCGAATCTTAAGCAATTACACACCCCCAAGAAACAACAAATGGGAAGGCACAGTAAATCCGCCTGTGGTGGACCGGTTGCACGGCGCGCACATCCTGAGGAATGATGCGCGGGGCTTGGGACGCTGGGGTGACGCAGGGTGCAGTGCAATCCCGTTTTTGCAAGACAAATGGACTTATTGCGAAGCCGTCAAGCAATGGGGTCTTCCCCCAGGTACGCTGCGATCACCGCTGGATTTTGCTGAATTTCTCGAGGGCTGCCCTCCGCCAGAGTGCGGCCATAGTCCATCACCAGTATCTCGTCGCAAATTTCCATGGTCAGGCTCATGTCGTGTTCCACCAACGCCACCGTAACCCCGGCGTCACGAATCCGACCAATCAACCGGCCCAGGTCGCGGGTCTCCGCAGCGTTCAGACCGGAAGCTGGTTCATCCAGCAACAATAAACGGGGTTCGGTGGCCAGGGCCCGCCCAATCTCAAGCACCCGTTGAAGTCCGAACGGTAGAGAAGAGCTGGGACTCGCGGCTCGATCTGCCAAGCCTATGAAGCCCAGAATATCCATGGCCCTATTTCGGATACGGCCTTCCTCCTTTCGGGCACGGGACAAGCGAAAGGCAGCACTGATGAAACCGGCCTTGGTTCTAGGATGACGGCCCACCATCACATTTTCCAAAACACTCATCCGTTCGAAGAGCTCCACGTTCTGAAATGTCCGAGCAATACCGCGTTCCACCACCTGATGGGGCGCCAGCCTGTTTAACCTTTGGTCGTCAAATTCGATGCCGCCTTCATCGGCGGCGTAGAAGCCGGTGATCAAATTGAAAAGAGTGGTCTTGCCGGCGCCGTTGGGACCGATAATCCCCTTTATCTGACCCGATTGTACTGCGAAGCTCACTTCACGGACAGCATGTATGCCCCCGAACGACTTGGAAAGTTTGTCAGCTGTGAGGAGTGGTCTTTTCATCTATTCCGGCACTGGGTGGAATATGGGAAAACCTTTTACATAGTCATTGTCCTGCCTGCCAATGGTCGCTCAGCTCGCCGAACCTGATGCCCGTGCTACGCTACGACGAAAAAACCATTTTCCCCAGAGGTCCAGGACGCCCCGGGTAAGCCCCTGGGGCATGAAGATCATCACCACCATAAGGATAAGTCCAAAAATGAGAATATCATAGTCGTGAAAGACGGCCAGCACCTCCGGAAGTAACGTTAAAGTAGCAGCCCCAAACACCGCGCCCCAAATACTGGCCATACCGCCAACCACGCACATGGTAACCAGCTTGATTGAGAACATGAAACCGAAGGAGCCGGGACTGATAAAGGTGATGAAGTGGGCGTAAAGACTCCCGGCCACCGAGGCATAGACAGCACTCAGGGCAAACACCCAGATCTTGAGCCGTGAGGTGGAGATGCCCGTTGCACGCGCGGCCGGCTCACTGTCATGAATCGCACGCAATGCCCTGCCGACCCGGGAGTCAACGATATTGAGACTGACGGCAATGGCCCCTAATGTAGCTCCCCAAACCAGGTAATAGTAAGTTCCGGGCTCATCGAGCACTGCACTGCCTATGTTGAGAGTGGGGATGCCCACCAGACCAGAGGGGCCGCCGGTTAGCCCGACAAATTCCTTGAAACAAATTTGAACAATTATGCCAAAACCGAGGGTGGCCATGGCCAGGTAGTACCCGGTGAGTTTGAGTGCGGGCACCCCCACCATCAAGGCCACCACCACGGTGAGAACTATAGCCGCCAACATCGCAAGCCAGGGCTCCACCTGGTAAGTGGCGGTGAGAATGCCGGAGGTGTAGGCCCCGAGTCCAAAAAAAGCCGCATGCCCCAAGCTGATCTGTCCCGCATAGCCCATCAACAGGTTGAGACCAACCACCAGCAAAGTGTGTATGCCTATAAAGATCATGACATTGAGGTAGTATCGGTTTGTTACCACCAGCGGCAACAACGCCAGCAGCAGGCCGAAGCTACCCACTTGGAACCATTTGTATTTCAGAACCCGAGCCAATCCCTTTACTCCCATAAACCAGGGCGAACCTTCCAAAAGCCAGATCAAATATCAACGGGCACAAGGCGTAGGGCGCAAGGCGTCAAGTGCAAATCTAAGCGCAGAGAGCAAAGTATAATGACAAGTCACCTGTTGCCCTGAGCCTTAGGCCCTGTGCCCTTTCCTTTATCAAAATCTCTTAATTTCCCTCGGCCCTAACAAGCCGCTGGGTCGCAAAAAAAGTACCAGAAGCAGTACGAAAAATGCGATGGCATCTTTGAACCCTGAACTGATGAGACCGGCGCCCAAAGCCTCCAGCACCCCCAGCAGAAAGCCTCCGAGTATGGAACCCGGACTGCTTCCCAAACCACCCAGCACCGCAGCGCAGAAGCCTTTGAGTCCAAGCATGATCCCCACATCGTAGCCGCATAAGGTGATGGGCACAATAACGATGCCGGCAGCAGCTCCAATGGCCGCACTCAGGGCGAAAGAGACCAGGACCATTCGGTTCACACTGATTCCTACCAGACTGGCGGCCCGCCGGTTGAAGGCGCAGGCGCGCATGGCCTTGCCCGTTATGGTGTGTTTATAGAAAAACTGGAGAGTCGCCATGACCAGCACCGTCACCCCCAGCACCCAGAGGCTCTGAGGCACCAAAGTGGCGCCCGCCAGGTGGATTGGGGTTGAACCTGTAAAAGGCCTGAGGCCAAAGGAGTCCTTGCCCCACAACATCATGGCCACACCCCTTAGAAAGATGGACGCGCCCACGGTGATGATGATGAGGGTGATGGGGTTGGAGCTCTTTGCGGGACGAATGGTGAACCGCTCCAAAACGATGCCCACCAGGGTAACTGCCAGGACCGCCAGCAGAAAACTCAGCCCCAGGGGCAGGGGGCCGATGCTGTCCAGAGCAATTGCTGCCATGCCGCCGAGCATGACAAACTCACCCTGGGCGAAGTTGATCACCTCGGAGGCATTGAAAATTATGGTAAAACCAAGAGCAATCACCGCATAGATGGCGCCATTGGTGACACCAGAGATAAGGTACTGGAGAATCTGGCCGCTAAAGTCCATGGTCATTAGCTCATTAAGTCATTACGCTACGTTGTCGTTTGTGGTCATTCATTGGTGCGACCCAATAACCTAATTGGCAGCGAAGCTAAATGACGTGAAGCATAGTGACTAAAAGACGCCTTGCGTTAACACTCTACCGTTCACTCCTTCACCGATTGCCCGGTTGATGCTTTCTGGCTCTACTTTACAACCTGCCAGTCGCCGTCCAGTATCTTGACCATGACAAAGGCCTCTTCTTTGTTGAGGCCATTGTGATCCTGAGGTGAAAAGCGAAAAATGCCGCTGACACCTACGTAGCCGGTAATCCTCTCAATCTCATCTCGAATCTTGGCCCGATCATCCCCAACTTTTTCAAGGGCCTGGGCAAGAATCTCCAGGCCGTCCCAGGCATAGCCGCCAAAACCTGAAACTTCCATGCTATACTTGCCCTCATAATTGGCAATGTACTTCAAGAGTGTCGACTTCTGAGCGTCGCTGTCCGGCAGGTTACTGGCAACAAGGATTTTGCCGGCCGGTAGTATGATGCCCTCGGCTGCCTCCCCGGCGAGCTCGATGAACTTCTTGGAAGCAACTCCGTGGCTCTGGTAGAGGGGGGTGTCGATACCGAGCTGCCGCATGTTCTTAGCAATCACTGCCGGCCCGGGATTGGTCCCCCAACAAATGATGGCCTCCGGTTTGAGAGTGCGAATCTTGGTGAGCTGGGGAGTCATGTCCGTGTCTTTCGGTCCGAATCTTTCGTCGGCAACTATTTTATAGCCATAGTCCGATGCTTGTTGGAGCAACTGCTGCCTGCCACTGGCGCCAAAGGCATTACCTACAGTGAGAATGGCAATCTTCTGGATTCCCTGACCTTGCATATATTCATAGATCTTGGCCACT
>Ga0209536_100016902_pt1 | contig 10359 bp, 9 predicted proteins | sample DeeMarSeWOR28_12_FD_187461 | JGI IMG/M metagenome (GOLD analysis project Ga0209536, IMG submission 187461) | Marine sediment microbial communities from White Oak River estuary, North Carolina - WOR-2-8_12 (SPAdes) (version 2) | ecosystem: Environmental > Aquatic > Marine > Intertidal zone >... | reverse complement strand
AGGTGTGCTATGAGGCCCTGTTTAACAGAGAGACACCCTGTCCCTGGTCGGTGATGGATAAGATTGATGAGGGGGGCGCCTGCTTCATGCAGGAGTATCGCCTGCCTAGGAAAGGAAAAATCTTTCAGGTAAGAAGTATTCCCATCAGGCTGGAGGACGGCTCCACCGTTGCCATCATCGGTGCAGGGCCGCTCCTGAATTTCATGATGATCACCACGACCGCTATTGCATAGATAATACATAGACCAATGAGCGGATAAATCAGTGCAGGAAACGCCGCAAAGATATTTGCCAATCTGGCGAGAGCGAAGGTTGTTGTAAACGACATCATCCAGACGGAGATAAGTGCCGACAAGGCAAATCTTGCGTTCATGATTGACATATCCGATTTGGCCGCCGCCAAAGAAGCCGTTGGACAGATGAAGGACGAGGTGAATTGCGACAGCGTTTTCGTTCGTGACGATATCGCCGAGGTCTCTGTAGTCGGCGTAGGAATGCGAAGTCACTACGGCGTCGCAGAGAAGATGTTCGACGCTCTGGCCAAGGCTGAAGTCAACATCGATTCTATCACGACCAGTGAGATCCGGATCAGTTGTGCCGTGAATGAAGGCGAGGCTGAGAAGGCTCTCGAGGCCGTATGCGTAGTGTTCGAACTGGACAAAGCCTCCGTACAACGCACGTCGTGACACCGACTACTTCTTGCTGACGGCCAAATGAAGGGGCGAGGTGACAGATCTGCGTTCCCAATGAGCAAACGCGAGACGGGCTAGAGGTTATACTCTTTGATTTTTCTGTAGAGAGTTCGTTCGCCGATACCAAGGATTTTCGCCGTCTTTTCCCGGTTTCCGTTCGTCTTGGCCAGGGTCTCTTCGATGGCTTGCTTTTCCAGCTCATCCAGTGAGACAGCTCCCAGACCCGCCGTCGGCCGGCTGCCCGCTGCCAGTTGCCGTCTCTGCGATATTTCCGGGGGGATGTCCTGAACGTCCAGCCGATCGCGATCGCACATGACAACCATCGTTCTGATGGAGTTTCTAAGCTGGCGAATATTGCCCGGCCACTCGTATTTCCCCAGGACAGCCATTGCCGCGTCGGTAATGCCGGTTACTTTGGAGCCAACCTCCGAGGCGGCCTCCCTGAGAAAATGGTCGACCAGTTCCGGCATGTCATCTATTCTGTCGCGCAGTGGCGGCAACGAGATGTTCACCCCCTTGATTCGGAAGTACAGATCCTGCCTGAATTTTCTCTGTTCTATCAATTCCGGGAGATTCTGATTGGTAGCGCTGATTATACGAACATCCACTACAGTCTGCTTGTTTGAGCCGACCGGCACGATCACTCCGTCCTCAATTACTCGCAGCAACTTGGCCTGAGAATTGGGTGCCATGTCACCGATCTCGTCCAGGAACAATGTCCCTTTGTCGGCCACTTCGAAGAGCCCCTTCCTGTCGTTCGACGCACCCGTAAAAGCCCCCGCGACGTGGCCGAACAACTCGCTCTCCAACAATGTTTCGCTCAGGCCGGCGCAGTTTACAGGCCTGAACGGCTTGTCCCAGCGAAGTGAATTGTCATGAATGGCCCTTGCCAGCAGATCCTTGCCGGTGCCGGACTGCCCCTCAATGAGGACGGATATGTTGGTCGGCGAGACACGTTTGAGAACCTCGAATATCCCTTCCATAGCAAGGCTCTGGCCCAATACGCCATCGAATTGGAAATCTTCCGACCCACTCTCGGGCTTGTGTGCACTGCGGGCATGGACAGCCACCGCTTTGTCGCCGGCACGAGTCACGAGCGTGCGGAGTTGACCGATGTCAATTGGCTTGACAAGATAGTCATAAGCGCCAAGCTTCAGAGCTTCTTTGCACGTGTTAATGCTGGCATGAGCCGTTATCAGAATGACCTGCGTCCCTGCGTCACATTTCTTGGCTTCGGTCAGCACGGTCAACCCGCTGACGTCGCCTCCAAGTTTAAGGTCGGTCACAACAACGTCTATCTGCTGCGTGCGCAAAATCTCCAGCGCATCATTGCCGCTGTAAACGGCGATTGCCTTGTCGCATTGCTTTTCGAGCGACTCCACAATACCGTCAGCGTGATCACGCTCATCGTCGACAACCAGGATTACGCCCGCCTTCTGACCCAAATCAAAACCTCACTGGACCCGGATGGGGAGTCTGATGACAAAAGATGTCCCCTTGCCGGGCTCACTGCTAACTGTTATAGACCCGTCGTGCGCTTCGACAATCTTCTTTGCCGTCGGCAAGCCAAGCCCGCTGCCTTGCGGACGAGATGAATAGTACGCGTCGAACACGTGCGAAAGCTTGTCCGCCGGAATACCGCTGCCAGTGTCGCTGATCTCAATGACAGCTTCCTTGTCCCGCCGATCGGTTCTTATCATCAGCTCTCCACCACCGCTCATCGCCTGCTGGGCGTTGATGAACAGGTTCAATATCACTTGTTTTAACATATCCGCGTCGAGTTTGCAAACGAGCGGCTCACTGTACAGTCCCTGCCGTATGGTAACGGCATGAGTTTGCGCCTGTGGCGAGTAAAAATCGACCATTCCGCTGACAAGATCGTTGATGTCAACACTGGCCAACTGCAGCTCGGTTCTGCCGACATAGTGCAGGAAGCCTTCCAGTATCTGTTCGAGTCTATCAGTCTCCTTCTCAATAACGGCCAGTTTCCTCAGTGCTCTTGCCAGCCTGCCGTCATCTCCATTGCCGCCGGGTCCGGCCGAATCGGCACGACTGAAGTCCTCTAAATCTTCGCCGACAAGTCTAAGATTAATCTTAACCGTGGAAAGGGGATTCTTGATTTCATGGGCAAGCCCACCGGTCAACTTGCTCAACTCTTCAAGCTGTTCGAGATGACTGCCTGCACTTTTTTTAGTTCCGGCGACCTTCCTACGCAGCAAAAGCACAGTAGCCGTCAGTAGGCCAACAACAAAACCGCCAACAAACCGCAGCAATTATTTTTCCTCTGCCTTTTCCTTCTTCTTTTTTTCAACAAGTGCGGCTTTACGCGAGAGTTTCAGCCTGCCCTGGTCGTCGATCAGTATCAGCTTAACCGTTATCAGGTCGCCCATTTTGCAGACGTCCTCGACGTTCTTGACGTAACCATCGCTCAACTCGCTGATATGGCACAGCCCCTCAACACCCGGCACGATTTCAACGAAAACGCCGAAATCCTTTACGGATACCACTTTTGCGCCCTCGTATATCCGCCCAACTTCAGGCGGCGTGGTAAGGGCCTCGATGATCTCCTTGGCCTTAAAGTGCCCATCGCCGCCGAGGCAACTGATATAGATAGTGCCGTCCTCTTCAATCTCAATGGATGTGTCGGTCTGCTCCTGGATGCCCTTGATCATCTTGCCGCCCGGGCCGATCACCTTGCCGATCAACTCCGGGTCAATCTCCATGCTGATCAGCTTCGGCGCGTAGACGCTAAGCTCGGACCTGGGTTCGCTGAGGACTTCTGCCATCTTTCCGAGAATCTCCAGCCGTGCGACTCGTGCCCGCTCCAGAGCCTCCACCATGATATCATGGGCCAGGCCCTCAGCCTTGATGTCGAGCTGTATTGCCGTGATGCCGTCCACGGTTCCGGCGACCTTGAAGTCCATTTCCCCATAGTGGTCTTCTTCACCGGCAATGTCGGTCAAGAGCTCGTGCCGGCCGTTTCCGTCGCTGATCATGCCAATCGATATCCCGGCGACTGGCTTGACCATCGGGACGCCCGCGTCCAGCAGAGCCAGCGTGCCGCCGCACACCGAAGCCATGGAGCTGGAACCATTCGATTCTGTGATATCTGAGACGACTCTGACAGTATAGGCAAAGTCCTCGTCGGAAGGTCTCATGGCCTCGAGAGCCTTCTCCGCCAGCGCGCCGTGGCCTATTTCTCGGCGGCCAACGCCGCGCACGGGTCTCACCTCGCCAACCGAGAACGGCGGGAAGTTGTAGTGCAACGTGAAATTCTGAGCGTACTCATCCAGCAGGCCGTCGATGATCTGAGCATCTCTTACGGTCCCGAGCGTCACGCTGACCAGCGACTGCGTCTCGCCTCGCGTAAACAGGGCCGAACCGTGAGTTCTCGGCAGGATTCCCACCTCGCACGTGATGGGCCGTATTTCGTTATAACTTCTGCCACCGGTCCTCTTGCCCTCCAGAAGCAGTTTCTTGACAACCTGCCCCTCCGCATTTCCGAGGATTCGCTTGACCAGAGCCTTTGTGGGCCCGGGCTCGCTTGATTCCTGCGTTTCAGAGCAGTATTCCTCGACAATCTGCTCGAACAGTTCTTTTACTGCGGTACTGCGCTGCTGCTTGTCGGGCAGTTGTTTCAGCTCGTACAGCTTATCCGACACCTGCGAGCAGATCTTCGACTCCAGTTCTTCGTCAGTTTCGACCAGAGGTATTTCCTTCTCGACACCAACCTTCTCGCGGAGTTCCTCGATCATTTCACAGACTTCTCGAACGGTCTTCTGCGCCACGGCGATCGCATCGGCGATGACATTCTCCGGCAGCGCCTTTGCACCGACCTCGATCATGTTCATCGCATCTTTGCGCCCGCCGAGAAGCAGACTCAGATCGCCATCCTCGACCTGTTTGTGCGTTGGATTAACTACAAATTCGCCGTCCACCCTTCCCAGTCTGCACGCTCCGGTCGGCCCCTGGAACGGAATCTTACTTATTGTAAGGGCGGCACTGGCGCCAATCATCGCCAGAACGTCCGGATCGTTTTCACGGTCCGCGCTCAGAACGTTCGCTATTACCTGAACTTCCTGGAAGTAGCCTTCGGGAAAGAGGGGCCGGATAGGCCTGTCAATTTGCCTGGCTGTCAGAGTCTCCTTGGTACTCGGACGTCCTTCGCGCTTGATAAAACCGCCCGGAAACTTACCGGCCGCACTCTGTTTCTCACGATACTCGACACTCAGGGGGAAGAAATCAATGTCATCGAATCTCGGCGGCGCCGTTACGGCTGATACTAGAACGACGGTGTCTCCGTACTGGACCACTACAGCGCCGTCTGCCTGCCTGGCAATCTTTCCCGTCTCGATGGACAAGCTCCTGCCGCCAATTTGTCGTTCAACTCTACAAAATTCTGTCATATGTTACCTCGGTAGGTTCTGCGGCAAGAGATCCTCGGCTCCGGCTCGCCAGTGCAGCACACGTGATTCGTATTCCGGTGCCCGTACTATTTGCGTAAGCCGAGCCGGGAGATAATCCCCCGGTAGCGTTTGACGTCCTGGTTCCTGACGTACTTGAGCAATGCCGACCTGGTACCGACCATTTTCAGCAGACCACGCCTGGATGCGTGATCCTTGCGGTGAGTCTTCAGATGCTCGGTAAGGTCGTTAATCCGCCTCGTCAACAGAGCAATCTGCACTTCCGGTGAACCAGTATCGCCCTGGTGCAACTCGAAATCGCCAATAATCTTCTCTTTTTCCTGCGTCGTCAGCATCTTTCGGACAAACCCTTTCTAACATGCCCTCGGCAAATCACCTAATATCACCTAAATCAAACTCAGCACTCTAACCTGATATTCCGGCACATGCAAGCCTTTTCCATCACAAATAAAAAGAATTTGCCTTCCGGGAAGTCTGAGGAGCCACTTTGTCACGGTCGTTCAATGGCCCACCGCTGCCAGCCGGACCACAGTCATCTCCGGCCAGCTTGATCCGGATCGCCCGGCGTTTTGCACTCAAGAAACGCTTCGAGGATCTCCGCAGCAGCGACCGCATCGAGTCGTTGCCGCATCTGGCCTTTGGTGAAGTTGGCCGCGGCGAGTCTCTCTTCGGCGGCGAAACTGCTCAATCGCTCGTCATGCGGAATGACAGGAACACTCAAAATACCCCTCAATTGGTCGGCAAACTTCAGAACAAGACGCGTTTGGGCACTCTCAGAGCCATCCATGTTCAAGGGCAGTCCGAGCACGACGGCCTCGACGTTCTCAGCGTCGATCCCCTCGGCAATCTTCCTGAGAAGCTCCTTTTGCCCGTGGATCGTCTTCAAAGGGGAAGCAATCGTCTCGGCAGCGTCACAAATCGCCAAGCCGGTGCGCCTCGTCCCATAATCTATTGCCAGATACCGCATAATCGGCTGTGCTGGGCCGGATGCTGCACCCTCAAAGGAATTTCTCGCCCCCGTGTTCTCTTATCAAATCGAGTAGCTCTTTCAGTCGCTGCGTCTGGTCGATATGGCACACAAGCGTGGCATCCGGGCTGTGGGCCACGACCATGTTCTCAAGGCCGATGGCCGCAATCAGATGGCCTTGGTCCTCCGTAACGATGATGCTGTTGCTGCAATCGAACAACTCGCTCTGGCCGGCAACAACCACGTTGTTATTCTTATCTGAGCTTATGATATCGGCCAGCGCAGCAAAGGACCCCATATCCAGCCAGCGGCAATCCAACTTTACGGCCTTGACCCTCTCGGCCTTTTCCATTACGGCGTAGTCGATACTGATCTTGGGCAGCTTTAGGAACCATTCCTGTAGCGACTGTTGTTGGCTCGGACCATCCCAATCCGCCTGAATCCTGGCCAAGGGCTCGGTGGCCTCCGGCAGGAACTCTGCCAGATTGGCAAGAATGGCCCTGGCTTTCCAGACGAACATGCCGGAATTCCAGAAGTACTGCCCTGTTTCGAGGTATTTCCTGGCCGTGTCCTCATCCGGCTTCTCTCGGAACGCCTCCACCGTGTAGACGTCGTTCCGGCAGTTGGGGTATTTCTCGCCGTCGACACACTTAATATATCCTAGCCCCGTGCTGGCAAACGTGGGCTGGATGCCGAAGGTGACCAAATCGGTCGGATTGCCGTTTATGTACGCCAGCGCATCGCTCAGAGCCTGCTGAAGCACCTCGGCCGGCTCGATAATCTGATCGGCCGTGACGACCGCTATTGTCGCCTCCGGATCGTATTTCATGAGTATGGTCGAGACCAAACCGATCGCCCCGGCAGTATCGCGAACCGCGGGCTCGGCAATGACATTGCTCGCAGGCAACTCGGAGAGGTTCTCCCTCACTACGTCCGCATAGCCGGCGTTTGTCAGGACGATGATGTTTCTAGTGTCGAACATTGGGCTCAGCCGCTCAAAACATCGCCGAAGAAGTGTTTGACCGTCAAGGAGTTCCAGCACCTGCTTAGGACGCTTTTCCCGACTCAGAGGCCAAAGTCTCTTGCCGGTTCCGCCTGCCATGATAACTGCGTAATCCATTCTCTGCCCCTTTTTCCGCTATCTAGTTTTCGAGATCCGTCAGACCAGGTAATCCTCGTCGAAATCCGTTTTCGCGTGAATTTCCTCCTCGAACTGTTTATAGGTGCAGTCAGATGTGTAGTCACCCGTTTTGCCCATCAGCGCGAAGGTGGCATCCTTACCCAACTCCACGGCAGGTTGATTATAGGGGTCGATATCAAACAATGCCCCAACAAACGAGGTCGTTGCCTCGTAGAGAAGGATGAACTGCCCGACAGTATAGGCGCTGATCTCATCGAAGTGGACCGTAAGACATGGACGTTCATCGTTCAGCAGCGCATATTCAGTGGCCTTCTTCTCATCGTTGAGCAGTTCACTCATTCTCTTGCCCGCAAGATAGTCCAACTCCGGCGCACATTCAGGCACAGGCCCCATTACAAGGTCCTCTCTGTCAAATCCCTCGACCTGGAGGAATGTGAACAGTTTGTCGTTCGGGCCTTCTCGGTAAAGCTGCACCTGACTGTGCTGGTCGGTAACCCCCAGCGCCTTGACAGGTGTCGGACCAACCCAAACCTCCTGGCCGGCCAGATTAACTTTCTTTCCGAGACTTTCGGCCCAGAGTTGACGGTACCAGTCGGCCATGTCTTTCAAGGCGTAACTGTAAGGCATGATGACCGAATTCCTCTTGCCGCAGTTGTAGAAGTGGTAGTTGATCGCCGCATTAATCGCGGCAGGGTTGTTCTTGAAATCGCTGCAAGTCACTCTCGAATACATGTCGCGAGCACCTGCAAGCATCGAATTGATGTCGATTCCACACATGGCAGCGCTGAAGAGACCGACCGCGCTCAGGACTGTGAATCTACCCCCGACGTCCTGTGGGACCTCGAGCAAAGGCAAAGTAGGTCTGGCCGCTTTGGCGATTCTGTAAAGTGTGCTCGTTGGCCCTCCGGCGTCAGTCTCGAAGCCCGTCGTTATGACAACGTGATCAGCCAGGTATTGTGGCCCCCTCTTGTCGAGCAGATCGCGGATTACAAGAAACTGGGCAGCAGTCTCGGGCGTCCGACCCGACTTACTGATGAAGTTGAAGATGGTCCTGTCGAGCTGATTTTCGATGTCCTTGAGAAAAGAACCGAATTGATCGGGATCGACGTTGTCGAAAACGAAGATGCGCGGATTGTCACCTCGCTGCTCTTGGCTGAGATTGTACATGTACGGATTCAACGCCGTCTGCACAGCTATGTTGCCAAGCGCCGATCCGCCGATGCCGAGCACTACCAGATTGTCACATCGCGCTTTCAACTCGCCCACAAGTTTCAGGACGCCGGCGGCAATATCCTTGTTCGCCGGGAGGGTCCCATACACGGTTCGCGTGATATCCGGGTGCCTATTACGCCCTATAATTTCTCCGGCTACTACCGGGATCAGCGGCTCGACCCTAGCACTCAATTCGGCAAATTGCCGGTCGGTGACACCGTGCTCGTCGCCGATTACTTCTGCCATCACGTTCTTGAAGTACAGTTTAATCTGGGGTTTGGACACTCGCGCGTTCCTTTCGCAATTCTTGTTGAATCTCGTCAGTCATTTCTCTCTTCGATTGCCGCCGGAGCGCCGAAGTACTTCTTCAGGCGTGCCGTGTCAAACTTGAGTTGGCGGTCGTAGGTGTAGATTCTGTTGGCTTCTCGCTCCACGTCCGTGAGTTGCGTGTAGCAGTAGCCGGCTATCTCGGGATGGTTGGTAAGGATCAGCGTAAGCCTGCCGATCAACTCCTCGACCTGCTCGGCGCCTTTGCCATATCCCCACCTGCTTATGCTATCGGCGGCAGGTTCCTTTGTGGCGTGCTCCCGGGTCCAGAAAGTGCCGCCGTACTCGTCCACAACATAGGGCTGCCCTTCGTAAGGTGCCGAAATCTCCGGAAAGCAAACAGAAACGTCTTTGCCATCGTGTATGACGGAGGTGCACCTATGACGAAAGATATCGGGATTCTGATTCATGCTTCCAGCCGGACCTCCGTTGCTTTCTGTGTGCTCTTGTCCAGCCCGAAAGTACCAGTCAGATCGCGGCCGGCTACCCGAGCCGTCACTTTGTACTGACCGAAAAAACCTCGGAATCGAGCCTTGCCTCCGGATTCCACCGTCACCTGCGTGTTTGTCCACCATTTGCCCTTGATCAGGCGCTTCAATTCTTCGTAGGCGGACTTGGGCGTCATGTCGTCGCGCAGAAGACCGGCGGGCGCTCCCTGCCATGCGTTCTGGTCCGTAAAATCCCACCATGTTATTGCCTCTACGGCAGGATGTGAGAATAGAATGCTGTAGAACTCGACTACGCCTTTCGCCTGCCGAACTTCGCCCTCCGGCGTGCTGGTCCAGCGAAAATTCGAATCTCGGCGGCTCTTCCGCAGCTCCCAGCCCTGCTTGCCCGAAACAAGCGTCGTTTCCGTAAAATGCAGGGGCTTGCCGAATTTGGCGAACCGTTCGCATACATCCCATGTCTTCTTAGGTGTCCATTTGCCGCTGTGCATGTGCGACTGAATGCCGACCACGTCGTAGAACGGTTTGCCCGCATCGTCGAGCAATCTGGAGATGATCTTCTCGGCATACGAGGGATCCGTGCGGTAGTCGTTGATCAGCAGCGTAGCTTTGGGATTGGCCTGGCGGGCTTCCTTAAAGGCCTCAAGAACGTACTTGTTGACGCCCATCTTGCGGATGGCCTCGGTCAGGATGGGCGCCTGCTTCTTAAGCTGCTCGCGGTCGTAATGGGTCGCCTCGTTCACCACGTCCCAGATATCAACATCGTTCTTGAATCGCCGGACGCATCTACCGATACGCTTGAGTTGGGCTTCCATGGCTCCTTCCGGGTCGTCCCGAAGCCAGCGTGGATCAACATAGTTCCAGGCCAAAGGATGGCCCTTAGTAGTAATCCCACGACCCTTACACCAGCGTACTATCTCATCAGTTCGCTCATCGTCGGGCCTGCCCCTCTGTCTTTCATAGTTCCACCAATAAAACGGCAAGGTCGCGAAGTTCAGAAGCTCGTCAAAGTGCTTCTCGTAGGCGGCGTTATCGTCCGGCGTTCGGCACTTGTGCAGCTTGAAGATGTTGCACCCAAACAGGAACTTGTGCCGCTTCTGCTCTATCTTCACGGCCAGATTGCCGACAAGCGGTTTTCCGTCCGGCCCGA
>Ga0209536_100016901_pt1 | contig 10359 bp, 10 predicted proteins | sample DeeMarSeWOR28_12_FD_187461 | JGI IMG/M metagenome (GOLD analysis project Ga0209536, IMG submission 187461) | Marine sediment microbial communities from White Oak River estuary, North Carolina - WOR-2-8_12 (SPAdes) (version 2) | ecosystem: Environmental > Aquatic > Marine > Intertidal zone >... | reverse complement strand
GATCTATATCACCATCGAGGGTTATATCCGGGAAAAGCTGCGGCACCACGGCTATCAGGAGGTGCACACCCCGCAGGTGATCGACCGCAGCCTGTGGGAAAAATCCGGGCACTGGGACAAGTTTCGGGCGGACATGTTCACCACCCACTCCGAGCATCGTGAGTTCGTGGTCAAGCCCATGAATTGCCCCGCGCATATCCAGATCTATAATCACGGTCTGAAGAGTTACCGGGATTTGCCGCTACGCCTTGCCGAGTTCGGATCCTGTCATCGCAACGAGCCGTCGGGAACCTTGCATGGCCTGATGCGCGTGCGTAACTTTGTACAGGATGACGCCCACATCTTCTGTACCGAGGATCAGATCCTCGATGAAGTCCTGGCATTCACGGATCTGCTCTATGAGGTGTATGCGGATTTTGGATTCGATGAGGTGCTGGTCAAGCTGTCGACCCGCCCGGAGCAGCGCGTGGGCGAGGAGATTCTCTGGGACAAGGCCGAAAAGGCCCTGGAGGATGCCCTGGAGCAGAAGGGGCTGGCCTGGGAGCTTCAGCCCGGCGAGGGCGCGTTTTATGGCCCCAAGATCGAGTTTTCCCTGAAGGACTGCCTGGAGCGCGTCTGGCAGCTCGGCACCATCCAGCTCGATTTTTCAATGCCGGCGCGTCTGGGGGCGCACTATATCGCAGAAGACGGCAGCAAACAGGTGCCCGTGATGCTGCACCGGGCGATACTCGGGTCACTCGAGCGGTTTATTGGTATGCTGATCGAGCACTACGAGGGCAGGTTCCCTGTCTGGCTGGCACCGGTCCAGGCGGTGATCATGAATATTACCGATCGGCAGGCAAAGGCGGCCGGTAAGGTTGAACAATTGCTGAAAAATCAGAATATCCGGGCAAGTTTGGACTTGAGAAATGAGAAGATCGGTTTTAAAATCCGCGAACACACGATTCAGCGTGTTCCCTACCTGTTGATTATCGGGGATCGGGAGGCTGAATCGGGTGCCGTGGCCGTGCGTACGCGAGACGGTAAGGACCTGGGGGCGATGCCCGTGGAGAGTTTTATCCAGGGTCTCAACGCCGAAATCGCGAGCCGCGGCCGTACTGTTTTGGAGGGCTGACACATCTCTGCTGTAAAAGAGAAGTACCGCGTTAACGAGCGAATTCTGGCTCCCCAGGTGCGGGTGGTAGGAAAGGATGGGGAGCAGGTTGGCGTTATTCCTATCGAGGAAGCACTCGATATGGCGCGACAGGCCGACCTCGATCTGGTCGAAATTGCACCGCAGGCAGAGCCGCCGGTGTGCCGGGTGATGGACTACGGCAAGTTTCGCTTCGAACAGAACAAGCGGCTGCAGGTAGCTCGCAAGAAACAGAAACAGGTGCAGGTCAAGGAGATTAAATTCCGGCCTGGTACTGATATAGGGGATTATCAGGTAAAACTCCGCAACCTGGTACGTTTCCTGAATGACGGGGACAGGGTCAAGGTGACCCTGAGGTTCCGCGGCCGCGAGATGGCGCACCAGGAACTGGGACGAGACCTGCTCAAGCGGGTTGAAGATGACCTTGCACCGTACGGTGTCGTCGAACAGTTTCCACGGATGGAGGGTCGTCAGATGGTCATGGTGCTGTCTCCCAAGAAGTAAGGGGTGAGGGGTAGGGCGTCGGGAGTGAGGGCGAAAGTTCCCTCACTCCCGACGCCCCATTCCCGACCGGAATTCAACGAATACGGAGTCAGGACAATGCCAAAGCTAAAGACAAATCGTGGTGCGGCAAAGCGTTTCAAACGAACCGCTAACGGCCGTTTCAAACGCACCCAGTCGCACCTGCGCCATATCCTTACCAAGAAGAGCAGCAAGCGGAAACGCCAGTTGGGCAACCCCGCAACAATTCATGATGCCGACGTCGCAGCCGTGCGGCGGATGCTCCCTAATTAGTTTCAGTGAGGTAATCGGATATGGCACGGGTCAAACGGGGTGTCGTCGCGCACGCACGGCACAAGAAGGTACTGGACAAGGCGAAGGGCTACTATGGTGCCCGGCGCAAAGTCTATCGGGTTGCAAAGCAGGCGGTCATCAAGGCGGGACAATATGCCTACCGCGATCGCCGCCAGCGCAAACGTCAGTTTCGAGGCTTGTGGATCGCACGGATCAATGCGGCGGCGCGCGAGAATGGTCTCTCCTACAGCCGCCTTATCAACGGGCTGAACCACGCCGGTGTTGAAATCGACCGTAAGGTGCTGGCGGATCTGGCGGTATTTGACAAGGCTGCATTTGCAGCGATTGCCGAGCAGGCCAAGGCCAGTCTGGCGGCTTAACCGCGATCACCATCAGTGCACGGTTAACTGTCCACTGATGCATGAGATGTCGATGCAAGGGGAAGGCCGGCAGGGCTTTCCCCTTTCTTTATGGTCGAAGGTGGGCTCTGCACAACCGGTCCCTCGCGCATACCGCGCGGGCGGTGAGGGTCAGTCGCCCGCGGGCGCATCGTGCAGGGCAACATAGACCGGATATCAGGCAACAGTGCAGGAACGTATCGAACAGCTGGTCAGCGAGGCAGAATCGGTCATTGGCAACGCCGCTGACCTGCAGGCGCTGGACGAGATTCGGGTGCAGTACCTCGGCAAGAAGGGGCTGCTGACCGAGGAGTTGAAACAGCTCGGAAAACTGCCTGCTCAGACCCGTCGCGAGGCCGGGCAGATCATCAACCGTGCCAAACAGGATGTCCAGGGACAACTGGACGCCCGGCGTGCAAGGCTGCAGGCAGCGCAACTGGAGCGGCGGCTGGCGGAGGAGGCAATCGACGTTACCCTCGCGGGGCGCGGTCAATCGCCCGGCGGCCTGCATCCGGTTACCCGCACCTTGATGCGCATTGAAAGACTCTTTGCCCACCTCGGGTATGAAGTCGCCGAAGGTCCGGAAATCGAGGACGACTACCACAACTTCGAGGCACTGAATATCCCGCCGCATCATCCGGCGCGTGCCATGCATGATACCTTCTATTTTGACGAGCACCGGGTCTTGCGCACGCATACCTCGCCCGTCCAGATTCGTGTCATGGAGTCGCGTAAGCCGCCGCTGCGCATTATCGCGCCCGGTCGTGTTTATCGCTGCGACTCGGATCTGACGCACACACCGATGTTTCATCAGGTGGAAGGTCTGCTGGTTGACGAAGCGGCGAGCTTTGCAGACCTGAAAGGCACGCTGGATGAGTTCCTGCGCAATTTCTTCGAGCGGGATCTGGGTGTTCGTTTCCGGCCATCCTACTTCCCGTTTACGGAACCCTCGGCCGAGGTCGACATGCAGTGTGTCATCTGCGGCGGTGACGGCTGCCGCGTCTGCGGTAACTCCGGCTGGCTGGAGGTGCTTGGCTGCGGCATGGTGCATCCCAGCGTATTTGAGCACGTCGGCATCGACAGCGAAGCGTACACCGGGTTCGCATTTGGTATGGGGGTAGAACGACTGGCGATGTTGCGCTACGGCGTGAACGATCTGCGGCTGTTCTTCGAGAATGATTTGAGGTTCCTCGAGCAGTTCAGGTAACCGGGCAGATGCGGGAGCAAAGATAAAAGATAAGTGAGAAGAGGCCGGTCGCGGGCGGCAGGCCGGGAGCGTTGCGCAGCTTTTTTCCCTTATCTGTTATCTTTCCTCTTCCATGTGAAGCGTAATGAAATTCAGCGAACAATGGCTGCGCGAGTGGGTCGACCCACCCATTACAACGGACCAGCTCGCCGAACAGTTGACCATGGCCGGGCTGGAGGTGGATTCGCTCGCGCCGGTCGCTGGCGAGTTCAGTGGCGTGGTGGTGGGCGAGGTGCTGGAGGTCAATCCCCACCCGGATGCAGCCAGGCTGCGCGTGTGCCGTGTCGATGTGGCGGAGGCTGATGCGCTGCAGATCGTATGCGGGGCGCCCAATGTGTATGCCGGCATGCGCGCGCCAACGGCTCGGGTGGGCGCCGTGCTGCCCGGGGGCTTCAAGATCAAACGAGCCCGCCTGCGCGGCGTGGAGTCGTTCGGCATGTTGTGTTCCGCCCGGGAGCTCGAGCTGGCCGAGGCCGCCGAGGGTCTGATGGAGCTTCCGTCGGATGCGCCGGTCGGCAATGATATTCGCGACTACCTGGCGCTTGATGATGTGGTCATCGATGTCGACCTGACACCCAATCGGGGTGACTGTCTGGGGATTGCGGGGATCGCGCGCGAGGTGGGTGTACTCAACCGTTTGCCAGTGACAGGTCCCGACATCCAGCCCGTCACAGCATCCATTGCGGACAGCTTTCCGGTGACTGTCGCGGTACCCGAGGCATGTCCCCGCTATCTTGGCCGCGTCATCGCGGGCGTCGACACAACGGCGAAAACGCCTTTATGGATGCAGGAGAAGCTGCGGCGCAGCGGCATTCGCAGCCTGGGGCCGGTCATCGATGTGACGAATTATGTGCTCCTCGAGCTGGGTCAACCCATGCATGCCTTCGACCTGGATCGGCTCGAGGGCGGCATCCACGTGCGGATGGCACGCAGCAGCGAGACGCTGGTCCTGCTGGACGGGCGTGCGGTAGAACTCGATGTGGATACGCTGCTGATTACCGATGCCGGCAAGGCGCTGGCGCTGGCCGGCATCATGGGCGGCGAGAGTTGCGGCGTGTCGGATGCCACGCAATCCCTGTTCCTGGAGTGTGCGTTCTTCACTCCCGAGGCAATCGCGGGTCGTGCGCGTCGCTACGGAGTGCAGACAGATTCGTCGCACCGCTTCGAGCGAGGTGTGGATTCGGGACTGCAGTTCCGGGCCATCGAGCGGGCGACACAGTTGCTGCTGAGTCTGGTCGGTGGCGAGGCCGGACCCGTCATCGATATCAGCGATGCCGCCCGGATTCCTCAGGTCACGCCCATTCCGCTGCGCCGAACGCGGCTGCGGCGTTTGCTGGGCATAGACCTGCAGGACGAGGAGGTCGTCGATATCCTGCTGCGGCTGGGAACACAGGTAGAGTCTTCGGACGAAGGCTGGGCGGTGGTGCCACCGACGTTTCGTTTCGATCTTTCGATAGAGACGGATCTGATCGAGGAACTGGGGCGGGTCCACGGCTACGACCGCATTCCGAGTTCACTGCCTTCGGGCCATCGCTCCATGGTCCCACAGCCGGAGGCCAGGGTTGCCGCTGAGCGCATCAGTGAAACGCTGGTCGATCGCGGATACCAGGAAGCCATCACGTACAGTTTCGTTGACCCCCAGATCCAGTCACGCGTCGATCCCGAGGCTCACGCGGTATGCCTCAGTAACCCGATTTCCTCGGAGATGTCGGTCATGCGAACCAGTCTCTGGCCGGGGCTTCTGGGTACGTTGCAGTACAACCAGAGTCGTCAGCAGAAACGGGTTCGAATCTTCGAGAAAGGCCTCAGGTTTATAGCGCATGGCACTGAATATAAACAAGATGATGTTTTATCTGCCGTAGTGTGCGGCAGTCTGTATCCCGAGCAATGGGGGCTGCCGCAGCGACCGGCGGATTTCTACGACGTGAAGGGCGACGTCGAAGCACTGCTGGCACTGGGCGGTCGGCGGAATGCCTTCAGCTTTAAGGCAGAGACACACCCGGCGCTGCATCCGGGGCGTGCTGCACGGATCTTGTGCGATGACCGGCCGGTTGGCTGGCTCGGCAATCTGCATCCCGAGTTGGCCAAGATGCTGGAAATAGGCGATGAAACCGTACTTTTCGAAATTGAAATGGCGGCAATCGAGCGTGGAATCGAACCGAAGTTTCATGAACTGTCCAGGTTTCCCTCGGTTCGGCGGGATATCGCCATTGTCGTCGATGAGGCGGTTTCGGCCCGGACAGTCCGGACGACGGTGCTTGCTGCCGGCGGGGACTGGTTGCGTGAGCTTCGGGTGTTCGACGTCTATCAGGGACAAGGAATAGAAACGGGACGAAAAAGTATCGCCTTTGGCTTGATATTACAGGATTCTTCACGCACACTTACTGACGAGGATGTAGACGGAGTCATCGCGCGGGTGACAGCGTCTCTGGAAAAAGAACTTGGGGCTACCTTGAGAGACTAAATTATGGCGCTCACGAAGGCCGAGCTGGCAGAAAAGCTTTTTGAAGAACTTGGACTGAACAAGCGGGAAGCGAAAGAGCTGGTCGAGTTGTTTTTTGAAGAAATACGCGCCGCGCTGGAACACGGAAATCAGGTGAAGTTGTCCGGCTTCGGGAATTTCGACCTGCGAGACAAGAATCAGCGTCCGGGCCGTAATCCCAAGACCGGTGAGGAAATTCCGATTTCCGCACGGCGTGTGGTCACGTTCCGTCCGGGACAAAAACTCAAGTCACGGGTAGAAGCGTATGCTGGAAGCGAGCAATAACAACGTCTTGCCCGCTATTCCGGGCAAACGCTACTTTACAATTGGCGAGGTCAGCGAACTCTGCGGGGTAAAACCGCATGTTTTGCGCTATTGGGAGCAGGAGTTTCCGCAGCTCAAACCGGTCAAGCGTCGTGGCAACCGGCGCTACTATCAGCGTCACGACGTCATTATGATTCGCCAGATTCGCAGCCTGTTGTACGAGGAGGGGTTTACGATTGGCGGCGCGCGGCAACGGCTTTCCGGTGAAGAGGCGAAAGAGGATGTCTCCCAAAGCCAGCAGATCATGCGACAGATGCGTACCGAACTGGAAGACGTGCTGAAGATTCTGAGACGCTGAGAACACAGAATCCACGCGCCAGATTCACGCGCGGATTTCCGGCGGCCTCAACACGATACAGTGCGCCGCGCTGACAGACTTCAAAGACGCTGCAATGCCGCGGGCAACCGCGCTTTTCATCAGTCCGTATTCTGGCGCCTGACTTCCAGTTTCCGACGGCAAGGTTCCTCCGCAACCCGCAATGCGCTATCATGGCGTGCCTTTACCGCCGAGTGGGGGTTGTGCCTTTTTACTGTACGGGGCGTAGCGCAGTCTGGTAGCGCACCGCAATGGGGTTGCGGTGGTCGGAGGTTCGAATCCTCTCGCCCCGACCAACTATAACGGGTCGGGCCGGCACGTTCCGACGACAGGTCCCCTCCACGTAGATTCCTGCTGTTGGCCGCATACGCGGTCGTCCGGTAATGAACTGATCCTGTGTCAGATTTTCCGGCGCCGGTCCCCGAGTAACCCGACGAATGAGCGAAACCAGCAATACTGACGACCTGCGAATTGTCGAGATCCGGGAGGTGGTTTCCCCGGCGCGTGTGCGCGAGGAGATTCCAGTGACGGCTGCCGCGGCACGGACGACGATCGAGACCCGTGCGGCGATACACCGCATCCTGGCGGGTGAGGATGACCGGGTGCTGGTGGTGGTTGGGCCCTGCTCGATACACGATCCGCGGGCAGCGCTGGATTATGCCGGCCGGCTTAAGGGTCTGCGCGAGGAACTGGAGCGGGATCTGCTGATTGTCATGCGGGTGTATTTCGAGAAACCCCGCACCACCGTGGGCTGGAAGGGGCTGATCAACGACCCGCAGCTCGACGGCAGCTTCGAAATCAACAAGGGCTTGCGTATCGCCCGCAAACTGCTGGTCGATCTCAATGAGATGCAGGTTCCGGCGGGGAGCGAGTTTCTGGATCTGGTCAGTCCGCAGTACGTCGCAGAACTCGTCAGCTGGGGCGCCATTGGCGCGCGGACGACCGAGAGCCAGGTGCATCGGGAACTGGCATCGGGGCTGTCCTGTCCGGTGGGTTTCAAAAACGGAACCGACGGTACGCTTTCGGTTGCAGTCGACGCGATTCGCGCCGCCTCGCATCCGCACAATTTTCTGTCACTGACCAAGGATGGCCACTCGGCGATCTTTTCAACCGCCGGCAATGAGGACTGCCACATCATCCTGCGCGGCGGAAAGCAGCCCAACTATGACGCCGCAAGTATTGAGGAGGCGGCCGCGGCGCTGCGCGCCGCGAAGCTGCCGGAACGCATCATGGTTGATTTCAGTCATGCCAACAGCCTCAAGGAACCCCAACGGCAAATGGATGTCGGCCGCGATGTGGCGGCCCAGATCGCACAGGGCAATGAGCAGATCATGGGCGCCATGATCGAGAGCCATCTGGTGGCGGGCAGACAGAATGTCGTCCCGGGGGAGTTGCTGGAATACGGCAAGAGTATCACGGACGCCTGTATTGGCTGGAATGAAAGTGAAACACTCTTGAGGATCCTGGCCGCTGCGGTGCAGCAGCGTCGTAGCCGAGCCTCGCGCGCGGCTGCACAGTGAGTCATCCGCCGGACAGACAGATTTCCATCATCATCCCGGTTCTGAATGAGGCGGAATGTCTTGGCGCGAGCCTCCAGGCATTGCAGGCGCTACGCGGGCGCGGGCACGAAGTCATCGTCATCGACGGCGGCAGCGGGGATGGCACGACCGAGCAGATCGTGGGCTGCGCCGACCGCGTGCTCGAGACAGGCGCCCGACGCAGTGTGCAGATGAATGCGGGCGCGCGGGTGGCAAACGGGGAGGTGTTCTGGTTTCTCCATGCGGATAGCCATATCCCTCCGGACGCCGATCGGCTGCTGCTCGATGCCCTCAGCAACAGCGGGCGTCAATGGGGCCGGTTTGATGTGGCACTCTCCGGGCGGGGTTTGCCCTTTCGCATCATCGCGACAATGATGAATATCCGTTCCCGGCTTACCGGCATTGCCACCGGTGATCAGGGCATCTTCGTGACACGCAGGGCCTTCGTGCAGGTGGGCGGGTTTCCGTCTATCGCGCTCATGGAAGATATCGCGATCAGCCAGGCGCTGAAACGCATCGGGCGGCCACTGTGCCTGAGACAGACACTGGTCACGTCCAGCCGGCGCTGGGAGCAGGCGGGCATCCTGCGCACCGTCCTGCTGATGTGGGCCCTGCGCCTGGGTTATGCCCTGGGGATAGACCCCATGCGGCTGGCAAGGCTGTATCAGCGTTCCCCGGGGTAAGGGCGGGCGTGCCGGTATCGCGTCGTCTGCTGATTCTGGCCCGGGCGGCCCGACCGGGCGAGGCCAAGACGCGACTCATCCCGGCCCTGGGTGCCGAGGGGGCAGCGCTCCTGCATGAGCGTCTGACGCGTCATTGCCTGGAAACGCTGGTGCCATCGCGGCACTGGCAGACAGAACTGCACTGCGAACCCGATATTGATCAGCCCTTGTTCAGGGCGGTCGCGCAGGATTTCGGTGTCGAGCGGTATGCACAGGCCCCCGGCGACCTCGGTCAACGCATGTTCGAGGCGCTGTCCGGCGCATGTCGGCGGACGCGGTTCGCGGTGCTTATCGGTACCGACTGCCCCTCGCTGACGGCCGATGACGTGCAGAGCGCTTTCGATCGGCTCGAGGCCGGAGACGATGCCGTCATCGGGCCTGCCGAAGATGGGGGTTATGTTCTGATCGGGTTGCGGCGTGTCGATCCCGCCCTGTTTACGGGCATTGCCTGGGGCGGCGATGAGGTGCTGGAGGCGACACGCAAACGCCTGAGGCGTCGCGGGTGGACGTGGTCCGAACTCGAAGTACGCTGGGATGTTGACCGGCCGGCGGATCTGGCGCGGGTCACGCAGACACCCCGCTTGAAATATCTGCTGCGTGGCGTGCGGTACTGACCGCACTGACGCCGGCGGCGCCCGCCCGCCACGGCGCCGTGCCCTCGGATCTTTCGTCCATGCGCCTGGCTGCAGGTGCCAGGGCAATTAGCCAAGTAAACGCCGGATGGTGTATGATCCGCCGCTTGTCGAGGTCTGCAACGCTGCGCATACGTCATGCTGGAAATCAATCCTATCCTGAATCAGATCAAAGATCTGGAGGTCCGGACACAGGCCCTCAGGGGGTATCTTTGACTTTGATTCCAAACGCGAACGCCTGACCGAAGTCGCTCGGGAACTCGAAGAGCCTGACGTCTGGAGCGACCAGGAGCGTGCCCAGGAACTCGGACGGGAACGGGCGCGCCTGGAAGAGGTCGTGCAAACCCTCGGCAATATGGGGGCGAGCCTCGAGGACGCATCGCAACTGCTCTCCATTGCGGCGGAAGAGGATGACGTGGAAACCGTCGAGGCCGTTTCCAGGGATCTCGCCGAGCTTGAGAACGAAATCGCGGTGCTCGAGTTCCGGCGCATGTTTTCGGGTCCGATGGACGAGAACAATGCGTTTCTGGATATTCAGGCAGGATCCGGAGGTACCGAGGCGCAGGACTGGGCGGAAATGCTGCTGCGCATGTACCTGCGCTGGGCGGAGCGGCACGGTTTCCGTGCGGAACTGATCGAGGTGTCGCCGGGCGAGGTTGCCGGGATAAAAAGCGCGACGGTCAAGGTTGAAGGCGCCTACGGGTTCGGCTGGCTGCGTACCGAAACCGGTGTGCACCGGCTGGTCCGCAAATCGCCCTTCGATTCGGGTAATCG
>Ga0209536_100016900_pt1 | contig 10359 bp, 10 predicted proteins | sample DeeMarSeWOR28_12_FD_187461 | JGI IMG/M metagenome (GOLD analysis project Ga0209536, IMG submission 187461) | Marine sediment microbial communities from White Oak River estuary, North Carolina - WOR-2-8_12 (SPAdes) (version 2) | ecosystem: Environmental > Aquatic > Marine > Intertidal zone >... | reverse complement strand
GTTATCACACAACTTGCTATCGTGGTTTTTGTCGTTACCAGTATGCTGGCCATGGGCCTTAGCCTGACCATCCCACAAATTTTACAACCACTCAAAAAACCTTTGTTGGTTATTCTGGCTTTGGTAGCCAACTTTGTACTGGTCCCAGTTTTAGCCTATATCATCATCCGGATCTTTCGCCTTGAACAAGGCTTGGCCATCGGTTTGATATTGATGGCAACTGCTGCCGGTGCGCCTTTTTTACCCAAACTCGCCCAAGCGGCCAAAGGTGATATGGCTTTTTCGGTGGCTTTGATGGTGCTGTTGATGGTTGTCACTGTTGTTTTTCTGCCCCTGGTTTTGCCCTTGTTACTGCAAGGGGTTGAGGTCAACCCCTTGGAGATTGCCCAATCATTGGTGATCTTGATGTTGATTCCCTTAGCAATTGGTTTGTTTTTAAAAGCCCATTACGAATCGACAGCAGCCTCACTCTATCCACATATGTCCCAAGCCTCTAGCACAACCTTTATGCTGATGATTGGCGGACTGTTGTTGCTTAATTTCCGCAATATTATTGGGATAATTGGTGGTGGAACCCTCATAGCCATTCTCATCTTTCTGGCAGTCTCATTTGTCATCGGCTTCTTCTTGGGGGGCAAGGAGGGCAATATCCGCTCGGTGATGGGCCTGGGTACAGGCCAACGAAATATATCAGCAGCGGTGGTGGTAGCTGGTCAGAATTTTAGCGATGATCCCACCGTGCTGGTTTTCATTATTGTGGCCGGTCTGATTGGATTGGTGCTGCTTATGCCGATTGGGGGAGAACTGGGCAAACGCAGCCTTGCAACCGGCGAGGATTGAAAAATTCTATTTTGACAGATTGGATCTATTGTTAGGCAAAGCTTTACCAATTATCAAAAGAAAGGAAGAAACTATCATGGCAAATAAACCAAATATCGTATTCATGCTGGGAGATAACGTAGGCTGGGGCGACCTGAGCTGCTACGGCGGCTTAGTCCCCACACCGCGCCTGGACAAACTCGCCAGCGAGGGCATCCGTTTTACCAACTTCAATACTGAGGCGCAGTGCACCCCAACGCGCGGTGCCCTCCTAACAGGCCGCATGCCGATAAGAACCGGAACTTACAAAGTACCATTACCTGGCGAACCCGGCCATTATGGGCTGTCGCCATGGGAGTACACGTTGGCGGATCTGCTGTCAGACGCCGGCTACGCTACCGCCTGTTTTGGCAAGTGGCACATTGGCAACGTCCCGGGGCGGATCCCCACCGATCAAGGTTTCGACGAATGGTGGGGTATTAGCGAGAGTTCTGACGAGGCCGATTACACCTCCCATCCGATGTACCCACCCGAGTTCAAGCGCCCCAAGATCAAGGCCTCCGTTAAGGGTCAACCCTTCGAGGAGGTTGATGACTTCAACCGGGAGACGCGGCCCTTTATGGACGAAAAGATCACCGAGAAAACCATCGACTTCATCCGTCGCTGCGCTGCGGAGAATAAACCGTTCTTCACTTATGTCCCTTTCACCAACGTGCACCCACCGATGCTTCCTCACCCGGACTTTGAAGATGCTACTCAAAGCACCAAAGCAGCCCCAAAGAGCATCGCCGAGCTCGATCATCGCGCCGGTCAGATTCTAGACGCGCTCGATGAACTCGGTCTCACCGAGGGCACCATCGTCGTCTGGGCCAGCGACAATGCTGCCGGCACACTACTTAGTGAGCCGATGGGATCAAGCGGATACTGGCGCGGCACATTTGGTGGCGGCTGGGAAGGATCGATCCGCACCCCGGCGATGATCCGCTGGCCGGGGCACATTCCAGCCGGCGTCGTCACCGACGAAATCATCGCCACGTATGATTGGATGCCAACCCTGGCGGCCCTCATTGGTGAGTCAGACCGCATGCCGGTAGATCGACCGATTGATGGTTTGGACATGTCGACGTTTATGCTTGGGCAGAGTGATACCTCAGGTCGGGATGACTTCGTTTATATGGGCACCGACGGCGAGGTGATCTCGGTAAAGTGGAAAACGATGAAAGTCCACTTCCGGTACACCGAATCCACCTCGTGGATTGCTCCGTATATCAAACCCCAAATCCCGATGGTCTGCGATCTTGTCTCCGACCCCCACGAGACGATTGATCTCATGCAATCCGACTTGACCCTCGCTTGGGTCATCGGCGCGGCCCTGAGACCGGTGATCGCGCTCAATCAGAGCGCCCAACAGTTTCGCCACGTTCAAGTCGGTGAAGAAGATTTCAACGGCTATGAATAGGTGATTGTAAGATCGCATAGGAAGGTTTTTTATGTTGCGATTTCTCAAATCACTTCGTTGGAGCCCAAAGACCTTTGGTCCAGACCTGGGGTCAGGATTGACTGTCGCCTTGGTCAGTATTCCCGAAGGTATGGTTTACGCCATGGTTGCGGGAGTAGACCCGGTATATGGTCTTTACACAGGTATGGTAACTACGATAGTGGCTTCTCTGACTGGTAGCACATCGCTAATGGTCGTTACCCTCACCAATGCGCTGGCTTTGGTCACTGGTGAAACCCTGGCAGGATTAGGCGGCGATGTGGACATACGCGCATTATTCACCCTGACCCTGCTGGTGGGCCTGATCATGTTTGTGCTGGGTGTCCTGAAACTCGGCAGCATCATCCGTTTTGTGTCCAGGGAGGTGATGAGCGGTTTTATCTTCGCCACCGCATTGTTGATCGTCCTGGGTCAGTATGCCGAGTTGGTGGGTTACGAATCCTCCCTTGAGGAGGCCAATAAACTGATCAAGGCGATCGACATCACATTTCACATCGGGGAGTGGGATATTTACACGACCATTGTCGGAATTGGTTCGATTATCATCCTGCTATTGTTGAAACGGATCCGGGCTATTGAAAAATTTTCCGACGTGCTCATTATCTTGATTTCGTCCATATTTGTGCTGATTATTGGCTGGTCTAGTGTCGAACTGGTAGGTAATATCGCAGATGTCCCCAGCGGATTGGATGCTATACCCACACCGGTTTTACCCGACCTGAGTCTGATCCCCGCCTTACTGGCTGGCGCCATCGCTGCATCGGTCGTGGGCCTGGCGGAAGGTTCTGGTGCTGGTTCCGCGTATCCGAACCCCGATGGCTCAAAATCGAACATGTCGCGCGATTTCACTGCCCAAGGTTTAGGCAACTTGTTGGGCTCCTTCTTCCAGGCCATGCCGGGCGGAGCATCGCTCTCACGAACAGGCTTGAACGTGAGTGGTGGTGCAAAGACTCGTTGGGCCGGGGTATATTCCGGTATCTTAATATTGGTAACGATCATCCTCTTCGGCTCTTACACTGAGTTGATTCCCATGTCTTCTTTAGCTGGATTGCTGATCGTGATCGGTTTTGGAATCATGGTCAAAGAATCCCGTGAATTAGCTTCGGCATGGAAAGTGAATAGGGTGGCGACAGCTGCAGCCTTCGTGACCATTATCGTGGGAGTTTTCGAAGATCTGACTGTAGCAATTTTTTCAGGTGTAGTCCTGTCACTGCTGTTATATACTTTTGAATCAGTTAAACAAGTTAAGGCTGTGGAACTCGTTCAAACTGATGATGGTTCCTGGGAAACCAGACCTGCACCCGATAAGCTGATCTCAAATCAAATCACTGTATTCCAGATCTACGGCAACCTCTTCTTTGCCGATGTTTATTCCGCAGATGATATATTGCCTTCCTATGAGGGTGTAAAAAATGCCGTGCTGATATATTCGATGCGTGGGCGAGAATCACTTGACATAACAAGAATTGATTATATGAAGAATCTTGCGCAAAAGTACCAGGAGAACGGCAACCTCCTGATGTTATGCGGAGTGGAGCAGAACGTTTTGAAGCAAATGAAGGCTGGTGGGCTGTTCGAGGTTATGGGTGAAGAAAATGTGCTGCCCATTCAACCCCGTATTGGAGGTGCTCTTGAGCAGGCTTACGAGATTGCACAGCGCTGGATTTCGGAAAATAAATCATCTCTTCACAACTGATCTATGAGCAGCTAAATGAGAACATCGGAAAGAACACCACGAGGAACACCAAGGTGCTTTAGAAATGAAGATCTCCTTTAGCCGAAAAAACCTGGCCTCTGACCTTGGAGCGGCAGTTACGATGGCGATTGTGGCCATCCCGGACGCGATCGCCTCGGCGCTTCTGGCAGGTGTCAACCCTACCCACGGTTTCAATGCCCTGATGGTCGGCACTCCGGTGGGCAGTTTGTTCACCAGCTCCGCATTCATGAATATCGGTCTGACCGCGGCCATGATGATGGCTGTAGCAGACGGCCTAGCCGGAGTCGAAAGTGGTTCGATTGTTACTGCATTAGTGACCCTGTCCGTGATGATTGGCCTGTTCCAAATCCTGTTGGGCTGGTTCAAACTGGGCGTGTTCGCCCGCTTCATCTCCAACGCGGTGATGGTCGGCTTCCTGACCGGTGTAGCCACGGTTTTGATCCTGGGTCAGCTGGGTGATTTGACCGGGTATCAAAGTCAATACAGCAATAAAGTGATGCAAGCTGTCGACCTTGTTACCCACCCAGCTGAGATCGATCTATCTGCCACGCTGATCGGTCTCGGCACCATTGCTTTGATCCTCATCATGGCGCGGACCCGCTTAAGGAACTACTCTCTGGCTATCGCCGTACTGCTTTCATCACTGGCCGTGGCATTGTTGGATCTGGACAGTGTTGCCTTGGTGGGAGATACCAACCAGATCCTTGGCACCATCCCACTGCCAGCACTGCCGGATTTGAGCATGGTGCGCTCTTTGCTGCTGCCGGCAGTGGCAATTGGCTTGCTGGGCCTGATCCAAGGCGCAGGTATCAGCCAGACCTACCCCAACCCCGATGGTGAATATCCCGATCCTTCTGGTGATTTCAGGGGACAGGGCATCGCTAATACAGTCTCCGGTTTCTTCCAGGGTCTGCCTCTGGGCGGCTCCCTGGGCGGTACCGGGATCGTGATCAGCGCCGGGGCTAAGTCCCGCTGGGCGAACGTGTTCATGGGACTGCTGGTGGGTGTGTTTGTGCTGCTGTTTGCGAATCAGGTAGAAAACGTGGCCATCCCGGCGGTGGCTGCGGTGCTGATCGTTGCCGGATATGAAACCTTTCGCTTTGAAGCGATCAAGGATATCCGCGATGTCAGCCGTTCATCTATGCTTGTGATGGGTGCAACCTTTATGGCCACGCTGGTCCTACCCATCCAGGAAGCGATCCTGGTAGGGATCGTGCTTTCCATCCTGGATTTCGTTTTCTCCGCATCAAAGGATATCCAGGTTGTAGAACTGGCTATCACTGATGATGGCAGTTTTGAAACCAGACCTTTACCAGAGAAATTGGAAGACAACCGCGTGACTATCCTGTACGGTTGGGGTGACTTCTTTTTCGCTGGGGCGCGCACCATGGAAGATCTGCTACCCCAGGTTCGCGATGCACAGCGGGCAGTCGTTATTTTGCGCCTGCACGGTCGCATCCAGATCAGGAGTACATTTATCATTGTTTTGGAACGGTACGCTCAGAAGCTGCAGGCCAGCGGTGGGAAACTGATCTTGTCTGGTGTTAGTGAGCGGGTTAAAGAACAATTGGAAAGAACCGAAACCACAGAAACCATCCCTGATAGTGATATTTTTATGGCCACTACCAAGTTAGGTGCCTCAACCAAATCAGCCTTTCAAGCTGCCGAGGCCTGGCTGATTGATGAAGGATTGGACAAGTAGATGAGCCAGTCTTATGTGTTCGATCAAATATTCGAGTAGTAAGGAGTAGAAAATCATGTCAAAAAAAGTCAAGATCATTATCACCATAATGGTCGCCATCAGCGGTTTCACTGTCCTTGTTGCCCTGGCAAATGAAGCCGCGACCACAATATACTTCCCGGCAGTCTACCAGTATGTTGAACCGACTGCCACTCCGGACCCTCAAGTCGAGGTCGCTGGTTTTCACCCTTCAGAAGATCCGCAAGATGATTATGTGACATTAATGAACACCTCTGGTAGCACAATCGATCTGACCGGCTGGTGGCTCAAAGCGGAAAACCAGAGCGGGCGCTACGATTTCCCCAGCGGCTTCATGCTCGGGGCTGGAGCCAGTGTCAACGTGGTCAGCGGAGTGGGTACTGACTCTGCCACGCATCTCTACATCGGTGCACCTTTCTCTCTGTGGACGGTGCCCAACAACTGTGTTTATGTGCGTGATGCGGACGGCAATCTGCAGGATTCGGCGTGTGTCAGCGATGAACCCAGCCCCACAGAAACCCCCTCACCGAGTGTTTATATCTCCGGTTTCCACACCTCTTCCAACCCACCGGATGATTATGTGACTATCTACAACTCGACTACCGGGTCGTTCAACCTGACCGGCTGGTGGATGAAAGCCGAATCGGAGAGCGGGCGTTACGATTTCCCAACCGACTTTATGCTCAACGCGGGTTCCTCAGTCAACGTGAGGAGTGGAGTTGGCACCGATACCCTGACAGACCTCTATATCGGCGGATCTTATTCACTGTGGACAATCCAGCACAACTGCGCATACCTGCGCTATTATGATGGCACTCTCCTGGATAAGGAGTGTGTTAACTGAAACCATCAGTGTGGACCGGGACATCCCGGTCCATACAAATTGATTCACTCATCAACTATTCATCAGGACAATAAATCCTGCTATACAGGGAATAGTTACTGCAGTTTACCTTAGCGAACTACAATTTACGAAAGGAGCATGACAATGACTTATGGCCCAATCGACTTTATCGCGATTGAATTCAAAACCGATCAGCTGACCGGGGAAAGCCTGCCTGCTCTGCTCGATCTGGTCGAGAAGAAGATCATCCGTGTGATCGATCTGGTCATCATCCTCAAGGATGATGAAGGAAAATACAATGTGCTTGAGATAGAGGAACTGGCCCCCGATGTGCTGGCCATCTTCGATCCGCTCAAGGTGGAGATCAGCGGCATCATCCAAATGGAAGATATTGAGCTGATCGCCGAGGCGATGGTGGACAATACTACCGCCGCGCTTTTGTTGTTTGAAAACCTGTGGGCGATCGAGTTCGGTGAAGCTGTCACTAAAGCCAGTGGAAGCATGGTGATGTTTGATCGCATCCCATTCGAGGTCATCAACGAAACCCTAGAACTATTTGCCCAGGCTGAAGCATAGCCAGATTCAGATTTTTATTCGATACCAATTACCAGGAGGTTGAAATGCCTAGAGCAAGAAGAAGAATGAGAAGAAGAAGGATTGCCCGTGTCGCAGTCGGATCAGCGGTCATGGCTGGCACTGCCGGTGCGGTACACCACCACCAGGCAAAGAAATATGCCCAAGAGGACTATGAGCAACAGCAAGAGATGTACGATCAGCAGATGGAGCAGGAGCAATATGCGCCTCCTCCAGTGGAAGCCCCCGAAGAAGATGATCTGGTTTCGCAGCTCGAACGCCTGGCCGCACTCAAAGACCAGGGCATCCTAACCGAAGAGGAGTTTGAAGCCCAAAAGGCTAAACTGCTTGGTATGTAAGAATTCACCCCATATACTATTGTGGGTATGTAAACTGATTATTCAAGATTCTTAAATTTAACATAAGGATGATATGTAAGACCTTTCATGATTGTTCCAGGAATTTCTATATGAAGAAACTGATACCGTTACTACTACTATTGTTTATGCTGGTTTTGACTGCTTGCGCCAGCCCGACTCAATCACCACCCACAGCTGCTCCGACAGAAGTGCCGCCAACACAAGCTCCATCCGAAATTGAACCAACTCAAGTTCCAACTGAAGACATACCGACGGCAACTCCAGAGCCAGTCCCAGGCGATCCAGCAGAACTTTTGGGTGAGCCGGATGGAGTCGACACATTCGATAATACTGACAATTGGACCTTGTTTGATAACGAATGTTTCAAATCCGAGATCGTGGATGGCAAATACATCATGACAGCCAAAGGTTTACCGGGGATCGTTTGCTGGGAGGTCTCTTGGCCAGTAATCAAGGATTTCTACAATGAAATTACCATTGACATGTCAGAACAGTGTCAGCCAGATGACCGTTTTGGTTTGCTCTTCCGTGCCCCTGATAATCTGCGCGGTTATTTGTATGGGCTGACCTGTGATGGCCGCTACACAATGACCATGTGGGATGGTGATTCGACCACGGTGATCGTTGAGCCTGCTACAAGTGAAGTGATCAACACTGGTCCAGATGCGGTAAACCGCATCGGGGTGGTTGCCTATGGCGGCAGCTACTTCCTGTATGCGAACGGAGTCCTGCTAGCAGAGGCGCAGGATTTCACTTTCACCCAGGAAGGCATGCTTGGTCTATACGTCCGAGCCTCCTCAGATCAAAGCTTCGTTGTTGAATATGACAATCTAGGGGTCTGGGTATTAGGTGATCAGTATTATCCACCTACCACATCCCCTCCTCCAACCGAACCATTACCACCACCTGAATCTGGAGCAGCGACTGTTACCACGGTTACCTACGTCAATGTTCGCAGCGGGCCAGGTCTTGAGTACCCGATCTATTTCGTTGCTGCACCTGGTGCGACTGGTCAGGCAATCGGAATCTCAGCAGATGGTGCCTGGTATGCGGTAGCACTGCCGACGACAATATCTGGTACCGGGACCGGTTGGGTTTCGGCGTCTTATGTGATACCGGCGAATACAGAAGGTCTTCCAATAATTTCTGCGCCGCCTCCTCCCCCTGATGTCGAACTTCCACCTCCGGATGCTTTAGCTCCAACGGTGACCAATTTTGAACCGATCAATGTACGCAGTGGTCCCGGGAATCAATATCCCAGCTATGGAGTCGCACCAATTGGCTCGACAGCTCCAGTGATCGGAATTAGTGCAGACGGTATCTGGTATGCGGTAAGCATTTCAACTGATTACGCTGCTGACGGCATTGGCTGGGTGCACGGAGATTATGTCACTTTATCGAATCCATCTGGAGTCGAAATCCCAGTCATCTCAAATCCTGAGGAACTACCACCTGTAGCGCCGCCGCCACCGGCTGAGGGTGCACCCACCGTGACGGCCTTTGACGCGATTAATGTCCGCAATGGTCCAAGCAATCAATGTACCAGCTATGGTGTTGCATCGGTCGGCGCTTCGGCAGTGGCAACTGGCATCAGCGCGGATAGTGCCTGGTACCAGATCCAGATTTCGACCGAATATGCCCCAGACGGGATCGGTTGGGTGAATGCCAATTATGTCACCACGAGCAATACTGAGAATCTTCCTGTGGCTCAATCGTCGTACTGCCCGTAATGGAATGGTGAATCGTTGGTCAATAATTTAAATTGATCATAGGTAACGACAGTGTCACTTGACGATTCTATGTCTTCAGACTAAGATTCTGAGCATGTAGCCCGATGGACCGTACTCCCCCGAGAAATCGGGAAGGAAGCGGTTCGAGTTTCGTCCAATACCGTCCACAAAAATCGCTTGGTATGCTTATCGAGCGATTTTTTGCTTCATTACGCTTTGAGCAAAGGGGAAAGTTGGATCAATTGGAAATAGAAATTGGATCTTTTGCTTGAATATCAGTTGATTTTTGAACCACCCCACAGTTAGTTTTGAATATGCTTGCAATTTCCAGGAAGTTGGTATACAATAACGATATATATCATTGGTATATATATCGAGAGGTGTAAGATGGAAACAGCAAAATTATTCATGAATGGCAGAAGTCAGGCGGTCAGACTTCCTAAAGAATTTCGCTTTGAAGGAGATGAGGTGTATATCAAGAAAGTGGGGGATGCGGTTATCTTGATTCCTTATCACACCCCGTGGGACACGCTTTTAGATAGTCTGAAATTGTTCTCGGCAGATTTTATGGAAGATCGCCAACAACCCCCTATCGAGGCTCGTGAGGGTGCGTTCACATGAAATATATGCTGGATACGAATATCTGCATCTACTTGATCAAGCAACAGCCGAGGGAAGTGATAGATAAATTCCAGGGAATTGCTCTGGGTGAGATTGCCGTATCTACCGTGACTGTGGCTGAAATGATGTATGGGGTGGCAAAAAGCCAGTATAAGGAAAAGAACAAAGCTGCGCTTCAGGCATTTTTGGCACCTCTGGAAATGGTTGATTTTGATTTCGCGGCAGCACAACAATACGGCGTAGTACGAGCGCATTTAGAAAAAACAGGAAAACCAATTGGCGCTTATGACTTAATGATCGCAGCCCATGCACTCAGCCTTGGTTTAGTTTTGGTTACAAACAATGAGCAGGAGTTTCAACGCATTCCTGACTTAATTGTTGAGAATTGGGTTAAGAAATAGAAGAATCAATGTTGATTTAATGGCCTATGACAACCATGCTTTCGAGACACATTACC
>Ga0209536_100016899_pt1 | contig 10360 bp, 9 predicted proteins | sample DeeMarSeWOR28_12_FD_187461 | JGI IMG/M metagenome (GOLD analysis project Ga0209536, IMG submission 187461) | Marine sediment microbial communities from White Oak River estuary, North Carolina - WOR-2-8_12 (SPAdes) (version 2) | ecosystem: Environmental > Aquatic > Marine > Intertidal zone >... | reverse complement strand
GAGCAGCTATACATTGAACCTTCGCTGTGCGTTGGCGATAGCTGTGCCGTCTGCCAGCAGCTATGTCCCAAAAAGGCAATCGGACCGCAGCCGGAAACACCGGTTAAGGCAAAGAAATGAAATCAGTTAATCTACTGATTACCGGCGCCGGAGGCCAGGGGATTATCCTGGCCAGCGATATTATCGGCGAGACAGCTATCGCTGCCGGATACGATGTAAAGAAGACCGATACCATAGGCATGGCCCAGCGCGGCGGCAGCGTGCTCAGCCACATGCGCATCGCCCAGAAGGTATGGTCGCCGCTTATCCGAGAGGGTGAGGTCGACCTGCTCCTTGCGCTGGAAAAACTGGAGACAGCCCGGTGGGCCAGCTATCTCCGACCCGGTGGCATCGCCATCGTCAACAACCACGCCCTACCCCCACTATCGGTAAGCCTGGGCAATGCCCGCTACCCCACTGATGATGAAATAAAAGATATTTTAAAGCAGGTTACAGACCGGGTATACTTCATTGAAGGCACCGAACGGGCTAAAGAACTGGGCAACATCAGGACACTCAATATCTTTATGCTCGGCTGCGCCTCGCTCTTCCTGCCATTTGATGCCAGCACCTGGGAGGATAGTATCAGCCAGCGTCTACCGGAGAAAGTCAGACGGATAAACCTCACCGCTTTTGACCGCGGCAGAAAGGAACTCGATAGTGTCCATATCAGCAAGAGTTAAGGAAAGTATGTCCAGTGGCTCCTGGATTCGCCGTATGTTTGAAGAAGGCGCCATTTTGAAAAAACAGTACGGAGAAGAAAATATATTCGACCTCTCACTGGGCAACCCTATTATGGAGCCACCTGCCGAATTCTTCCGGGAACTGAAAGAAATAGCCGAGCATCCCACGCCCGGTATGCACCGCTATATGAGCAATGCCGGCTACGCCGAGACCAGAAATGCTGTAGCCGAGCAACTTGCCAGGGAAACCGGTATTAAATTCACCGGCAAGGACATCATTATGACCCACGGGGCGGCCGGCGCGCTGAATGTCGTTCTGAAAACGATACTCAACCACGGAGACGAACTTATAATCTTTGCCCCCTATTTCGCCGAGTACGTTCACTATGTCGACAATCACTATGGAGTCTCCCGCATCCTGTCCACAGATGAGCAGTTCGCTCCCAGGGTGGATGAACTGGAACAGTCCATCAACAAAAAGACGAGAGCCGTGCTTATCAATTCGCCAAACAATCCGTCTGGCGCCGTCTACAGCGAAGAGCGCCTGCGCGCCATCGGCGATGTTCTCCGCAAGAAGGAAACCGAACTCGGGACGCACATCCTGCTCATCAGCGATGAGGCCTACCGCAAGCTTATCTACGATGGCCTGGAGTACCCCTTCCCGGTGCATCACCACCAGAACAGCATAATCACCACATCCCACTCGAAGGACCTGGCCCTTCCCGGGGAGCGAATCGGCTATATAGCCGTACATCCGGAATGCCACGAACAGGAAGAACTGGTAAATGGCTTCATTCATGTCAACCGGACGCTCGGTTTCGTCAACGCCTCGGCCCTGATGCAGCACATCGTGCGCCACCTGCAGGGCATTACCGTATCGATAGACGAGTACCAGCGAAAGAGAGATTTCATATACGACAACCTTTCCGCAATGGGTTACTCTATGGACAAACCACAGGGCGCATTCTATTTATTTCCCAAAGCCCCCCTGGAAGACGACGTAGAGTTTGTCCGGGAGTTGCAGAAATTAAAGGTGCTGACCGTTCCCGGCCGGGGCTTTGGCACGCCGGGATATTTCCGCATCGCCTACTGTGTTGAAGACGCAGTGCTGGAAGGCTCGCTCGACGGTCTGCGCGAGGCCGCCCGGAAATTCGGACTGGCTAAGTGAGGACAAAACATGCCAGAACAGGAGAACAAAGCAACCGACAACGTCAAGGAACTGCTGGCCGAGGCCAGAAAGGAGCCAATCGCCTCTTTTCTGAACATGCAGTTGCTGGAGTTACAGCTGGGGTACGCCAGAGTGATGCTCAAAGTGCTGCCCGAGTACGAGAACTTCAACGGGGTGACCTTCGGTGGCATCACCATGGCGGTGGCCGACCAAGCCTTCGGCTATGCGGTGAATTCGGTGAATCGCCCCAACGTCGCTTCGCAGTTCAATATCTATTTCATAGCTGCCGTTAAAGCCGGCGATGAGCTCACCGCCGAGGGGCGGGTGGTGAAGAGTGGCCGCAGGGTGAGCATCGCCGAGATGACGGTGACCAACCAGGACGGCAAGCTCATCGCCAGGGCCACCGGCACGACGATACCGCTGACCAGCAGCCATTCAAAATCAACCGATCCCTGATGCCTTTATTGACAGCTCGATTTTCATTATGGTAAACTTCGTCCATATTATGAGCCTGATTCATAGCTATTCGGGGAACGCGAAATTCGTCTTTACCGGGCGCACTGGGGTGCGCTTGGGGGGAAGCAAATATGCATAGTTAATTTTTACTGGAAACAGTGTATATGGTATAAGATTATCTCCCCCGGGCGGGAGGTTTTTTATTAGAAAGAGACAACATGATAGCCGAAGTCCCGGACACCATACCCAAGTTAATCAGACGCAATTACGAGCGGTGGACACAGAGAAACGCCATGGCCATGAAGAATTTCGGCGTCTGGCAGCGCTATAGCTGGCAGGAATACTATGATAAAGTGAAATATTTCTCCCTGGGTCTGCTCAGCCTCGGGATGGAGCCGGGCGATGTCGTCTGCATCATCGGGGACAATGAGCCGGAGTGGTTCTGGAGCGAATTTGCCACCCAGGCAGCACAGGGAATCGTCACCGGAATATTCGTAGACTCCATCCCGTCCGAGGTTAAATACATAGCTGAGCAGTCGGGAGCCAGATTCGCCATCGTCAACGACCAGGAGCAGACAGACAAGTTCCTTGAAATCAAAGAGGAGCTGCCGAAGCTCAAAAAGGTCATATACTGGGACCCCAAGGGGCTGAGGAACTACGATGACCCGATTCTGACTCCCTTCACCGAGGTCATCAAGCTGGGCCGGGAATATGAGCAAACGCATAAGGGGCTGTTCGAACAGAATATAGAGCAGGGTAAAGGCAGCGATATTGCCTTCCTGTACTACACATCCGGCACCACCGGCTTGCCCAAAGGAGCAGTGCTCACCCACCAGGCGCTTATCACCACCGCCCAGGCTTTCATCGACCGATACCCGCTTACCGAAGACGATGACCTGATTTCCAACTTCCCGGCGGCCTGGGTCGGTGACAGCTTTTTCGCCACCATCCCCCACCTCCTCAGCGGGGCAAGGCTCAACTTCCCCGAAGAACCGGAGACCATCGCCGAGGACACGCGGGAGGTCGGCCCCAATTTCGTCATCTACGGTCCCCGCCAGTGGGAGAGCCTGGTGCGGGATATACAGGTCAAGATGATTGACGCCCACCCACTGAAGCGCTTCGTATATCACCTGTTCATGCCTGTGGGCTACAAGATAGCCGATTTCAACTTCGCCAATAAAAAGCCAGGCTTATTCTGGCGCCTGCTTCACGGCTTCGCTTATTTTCTGCTCTTTCGCCCCCTGAAAGACCGGCTCGGCCTGAGCAATGTCAGGTTTGCCGTAACCGGTAGCTCTGTGCTCAGCCTGGACACTTTCCGCCTTATCCACGCCATTGGCATCGAACTGCGCCAGAACTACGGCAGCACCGAAGCCGGGCTTATATCATCGCACGGCAAAGGTGAAATCAAATTTGAAAGCGTGGGGCGCCCGGCCATCGGCACGGAAATACGCATTACCGACGAGGGAGAGCTTCTGGTCAGAAACAAATGCCTGTTCAATGGCTACCATCAGGATGACAAGAAAACCACGGAAACACTGATTGACGGCTGGTGCCGTACCGGCGATGCAGTCAACATTGATGATGACGGGCACCTGCTCTTCATCGACCGCATGGACCACCTGGGACAGCTGCGTTCCGGCATCAAGTATGCTCCTCAATACGTTGAGGGCAGGCTGAGGTTCAGCCCCTACATCAAAGACGCCATGGTAATCGGCGGCAAGGATAAGGACTTTGTCTCCGCCATAATCAATATCGACTTCGGCATGGTCGGCAAATGGGCCGAGCGAAACCATATCCCATATACCACTTTCGTTGACCTATCGCAGAAAGAGGAAGTGGCCGACCTCGTTAGAAAAGATTTGCTCAGGGTGAACGGTTACCTGCCGGAGCCGGCAAGGGTGCAGAGGTTCGTCCTCATGCACAAGGAGTTTGACGCCGACGAGGCAGAGCTGACCCGCACCCGGAAAATCAGACGCGAGTTCATGGAGGAAAGATATAAAGACCTGATTGAGTCAATGTACAAAAACGGCAACGAGATAAATGTCCAAGCTCCGGTAACCTACCGTGATGGACGGAAGGGCTTCGTGAGTACAAGTATCAAGGTAAGGGATATCTCCTAGAGAGGCGTTATGTCAAATGACTGAGCTTTTACAGTATATAATCACCGGCGTTGCAGTAGGCATGGTCTATGCGCTAATAGCTCTTGGCTTCGCCCTCATCTGGAAGTCAAGCAGCGTGGCCAACCTTGCCCTAGGGCAGATTGTGCTCATATCCTCCTGGTTCACCTACGCCATGCTGGTGCAAGCTCAGTTCCCGCTCTGGCTGGCATTCCCGCTGGTCATCCTGTTCGCTCTGGGGCTGGGCTGGACCATTGAGCGCCTCGCCCTGCGCCCCCTCATCGCCCAGCCTATTCTGGCGCTCATTACGGTGACGCTGGGCATAGGCTATTTCATCGAGGGCGTGGCCACCTTCATCTGGCCCTGGAGCGTCGATGCGCTGCCCCGCCTGTTTCCCAGAGATGTCATCCACATCGGCACGGCGGTGGTTTCTCAGGAATATGTCTGGGTGGTCGGCATCTGCCTATTGGTATTCGTTCTCCTGACTCTGTTCTTCCGCTACCACAAGATGGGCATTGCCATGAGGGCTACTGCCGACGACCAGATGGCCGTCCAGGCCTGCGGCATACCGGTGACCGCCGTTTTCTCCAGGTCATGGATGTTCGCCTGCGTGGTGGCCGCCATTGGTGGCATACTGATTGCCAGCATCGGTGGCATTACCCACGGACTGGTGGAGACCGGCCTCAAGGCATTCTCAGTGGTGATTCTGGGCGGTCTTGACTCATTCCTTGGCGCCATCATTGCCGGCCCGATTATCGGCCTCTGTGAGAGCCTTGGTGGCGGTTACCTCACTCCGTATCTCTGGGCCGGAGTGAAGGATATTATACCGTTTATCATCATTATTATTGTTATGATAATCAAGCCTTACGGGCTGTTTGGAGAAGTGCGCATCGAGAGGATATAGTATATGAGTCTACCGAGCGGCATACGTAATTACACCTACGCGCAGGACATGGCCATCCTGCGTACCAAGACACACTGGGCGCTGTTCATTGGCTTTCTGGTGCTCCTGTTCACTTCCCCGATTTACTTGAGTAATTACTGGCTCAGCGTGGCCAACCTCATTGGCATCACGCTTATCGCTGCCACCGGTCTGAATTTGCTGGTCGGCTACTGCGGGCAGCTTTCCATCGGCCACGCCGGCTTTATCGCCGTGGGCGCCTACACTTCAGCAGTACTGACCAATAGATTCGAACTGCCCTTTCTGGTGGGGCTAATCTGCGCCGGACTTATGGCTGGAATCATCGGGCTCATCTTCGGCCTACCATCGGTGCGGGTCAAGGGCTTTTACCTGGCCATCACCACCATCGCCGCCCAGTTCATCATTATCTGGGTAATCAACCACTGGTCAGTGACCCATGGCTTCACCAACATAAGCGTACCCCTGGCTACAATCGGCGGCATTGCTTTCAGGAGCGATGCCAGTCAGTTTTACCTAATCATGGGCATCGCCGCTCTCTGCACGTTCTTTGCCAAGAACCTGGCAAGGACACGGGTCGGTCGGGCTTTTATAGCCGTCAGAGACAACGACCTAGCAGCGGAGGTGATGGGAATCAACCTTCTTTACTACAAATTGCTGGCCTTTTTCATCGGCTGCTTCATGGCTGGAATCGCCGGCTCGCTGCTTGCCCACCACTGGGGCACTATGAACGCCGAGTTTTTCAGCCTCAAGGAATCGATATTATATATCGGTATGATAATAATCGGTGGTCTTGGTACAATCTTAGGCCCTATCCTTGGAGTGGTCTTCATCCGCCTGCTTGACAGGGTACTGACCGGGGAAATTGTTCCCTGGCTTGAGGGAAATATTGCACTACCCGCCGGATTCGCCAGCGGGGTTACACCAATGCTATTTGGCCTGGTCATTGTTCTATTCCTGATACTTGAGCCGAGAGGTATCGCCCACCGCTGGGCGCTGTTTAAATCGGCATATAGACTCTGGCCTTTCTCATACTAGCCTGAAAAAGGAGGTATAGGCTATAATGTGATATTCTGAAAAAGACATCACGCAATACCGAAAGGAGGAAGTAAAATGAAAGACAAAAGATTATTGGTGGTAGCGGTAGTTGTCTGCCTGGCTTTAGTTCTGGCAGTGGTCCCGGTTCTCAGCGCCTGTGCCGGTACCGGCGGAAAAACGATAAAGGTGGGTATGTCCACACCATCGACCGGCAAGGCAGCAGAAAAGGGCGCGCCTATGGGGCATGCCAACCTCGATGCTATTGAGTACGTTAACGCCGAGCTGGGCGGCGCCGGCGGATACGAAATTGAGGTGGTATGGCTGGATAATGCTTATGACGCCTCCAAAGTGGTCATCAACGTTAAGCAGTTCATGGATGAAGACTGTGTCCTGTTCACCACCGCTTCATCGGCAATGATGTCCGCCTCTATGGAAATCGCCAACCGCGCCGGTTTCCCGGGCATCGCTTCCTTTAACGCTCCGATACTGCACCGCCCACCGCAGCATATTTACGGGCAAATGCCTGACTACGGTGACGACTGGGTGGCTTTCGCCAAATACTATATGGAGAACGTCTGGAAGGGACTCGGCAAGCCCAAGATGGCAATGCATCTGCTTAATAATTCCACCGGCTATGGAGCCCTTGATGCCGCCAAGGCTGCCGCCGAGGAACTCGGCATCGAGATTATCTCCACTGATGAGCACAAGGCAGATACCACTTCGGAAATGGACTCTCTGACCCGAATCAAGGCGGCTAACCCCGATGTTCTCTATATCTCCAGCACGCCGGCACCGACCGCTGTCATCATCAAGAACGCGGTTGACCTTGGCCTTTATCCTGGCGTCACCATTGGCCTCGGCCACGCTGGCATTACCAAAGCACTTGTGGATATCGCCGGAGACGATGTTGTGGAAGGCGTCTACGGAGTGTTCCCCACCGTGAACTGGGGTGACAATGTTCCCGGTATGGCCAAGATGACAGAGTACTGCCAGAAAATGCATCCTGATGACTACGGTAATATGGACTATATTACTTCCTGGGCACAGAGCTTAATCGTAGCCGAGATTCTTAGACTTGCGGTGGAAAATGCCGGCTACGACGTGCTGGCCAAGGGCGGGGAGGAAGCATGGCAGGCAGTGGAGACCCAGGGCATTCAGAAGCTGAACAACTTCGATGTCGGCGGGCTTCACGGCCCGGTGAGCTACAGCCCCGGAGATAACCGCCTATCGAAATCGGTTAGACTCTTCCAGATACAGAGTGGCGAAATCGTCCCGATAACCGACTGGATTGAAGCTCCTGTGGTTAAATACGAGGAGTTCGACTGGTTCGGCCAGTAGTTAGAGTAGACAGGGGGTGCTGCCATGGCGGCACCCCCCACAAAGGAATAGCTATCTATGCTCAAGCTCAACAATATTGAGGTTACCTACCTCAATGTGATAAGAGTGCTTCACGGTGTTTCCTTGGGCGTGGAGGATGGTGCCATAGTAACCCTTCTCGGTGCCAACGGCGCCGGCAAAAGCACCACCCTCAAGGCAATTTCCGGCCTGCTTCACGTCGAGGAGGGTGAGGTAACCGACGGCAGCATCGTCTGGAACGATGACCGGATAGACCGGAAAGGTGCCGAAGAGATAGGCAAACTGGGCATCATTCAGGCGCTTGAAGGCCGCCGTGTTTTCGGGCACCTGACCGCAGAGGAAAACCTGATGGTTGGTGCCTATCAGCGCCACGACCGCTCTGCTGTGAAAAATGACCTTGAGATGGTCTATCACTATTTTCCCCGACTGAGAGACTTGCGGCGCAATACCGCCGGCTACCTCTCCGGAGGAGAGCAACAGATGCTAGTCATAGGCCGTGCCATGATGGCCGCCCCCAAGCTGATGATGCTTGATGAACCGTCGCTAGGTCTGGCGCCGCTACTTGTAGAAGAGATTTACGACATTATCAACCGTTTCAATATAGAGCAAAAAACATCGGTACTGCTCGTCGAGCAGAACGTAAGGATAGCGCTCAGTATCGCCCATTACGGCTATGTCATGGAAAACGGTCGCATAGTTCTCGATGGCACGGCAGATTTTCTCAGGAATAACGAGGACGTAAAGGAGTTCTACATGGGGCTCTCCGCCATGGGAGCAAAGAAAAGCTACCGCGAGGTAAAGCATTACAAGAGGCGCAAGCGATGGCTGTGAAGAACCGACCTGACGAATTTTTCGACGACCTTGAAACGATGCCGCCGGAAGCGCGAGAGAAATATCACAATGAGAAGCTAGCGCAGACCGTAGCCCACGCCTACCGTCATGCTCCAGCCGTAAAGGAACTGTTTGACCGAGCCGGAGTAAACCCGGCGCAAATTAAGACGGTAAAGGAACTGGAAAATCTCCCTATCACCAGAAAAACCGACCTCATCGAGCAACAGAAAGCTCATCCACCATATGGCGACTTCTCTGCCATACCCCCAAAGGAGATTGACCGTGTCTTTACCTCTCCCGGCCCCGTCTATGAGCCAATACAGCATGAAGGCATCCAGTGGTTCGCCAAGTCCTTCTGGGCCGCCGGCTTCAGGAAGGGAGACATAGTGGTGAATACTTTCACCTACCACCTTTCTCCCGCGGGCTTACTGTTCCATGAAGCAATACGGGACTGTGGTGCTACCGCCGTACCCACAGGTACCGGCAATACTGACATCCAGGTTCAGACCATGCAACACCTGCAAGCCACCGGCTTCGTCGGTACGCCGAGCTTTCTGATGACCGTGCTCCAGCGGGCGGAGGAAATGGGGTATGACATTCAAAAAGATTTCAACCTGAAACGCGCCTGGTTCACCGGCGAGATGCTGGCACCATCTTTGCGGAAAACGTTTGAGCAGGACTACAAAATAGACACCTATCAGGCCTACGCCGTCACCGAGAGCGGAGGCGCCCTTGCCTACGAGTGCCACGAGAAATCAGGGATGCACCTCATGGATGAGTATCTGATTGAAGTCGCCGACCTGGAGACGGGCAAGCAGCTTGGACCAGGGGAAATCGGCGAAATAGTGGTGACGCCGCTGCACAATCGAAACTGGGGCCTTATCCGCTTTGGCACCGGCGACCTCTCCTCATATACCACTGAACCATGCCCCTGCGGTCGTACTGCAAACCGCCTGGCCGGCATTCTCGGCCGTGCCGGCGACGCGGTGAAAGTGAGAGGCATGTTTGTGGTTGCCCGCCAGGCAGAGCAGGTCTGCCTAGGCTTCAATCCGGTTGCCCGCTTTCAAATCGCGGTGACCCGCCGCGGGCAGCGCGACGAGATTAATCTGAAGATTGAGCTCAAACATGAACTGAACAGCGAGGAAAAGAAGCAGCTCTCCGTTGAGCTGGGTCAGCAATTCCAGAACATCTGCCGGATAAAACCGGACAGCATTGAGTTTTTCCCCCAGGGAACGATATCAGAAGAAAAGCCGAAAATCATTGATGGACGGACCTGGGAGTAAATCAGCTCACAGGTCAGCGTTTTTCCTCGCCGAGGTAAGCCGCGATAACCTGCGGGTTGGTCCTTATCTTGTCGGGAGTACCTTCCGCGATTTTCTGCCCGAAATCAAGCACCACGATTCTGTCCGCCAGGTCCATCACCACTCCCATATCATGCTCCACAAGGACTATGCAGTTCACGCCGTCACGGAGAACCGGTGAATCGGCATACGTTTCTCCCTGCCCCTCGAAAATGTCAACGATAAACCGGGCGATATCCTCTTTCTCCTCCAGGTTCATGCCGGCCATTGGTTCATCGAGCAGCAGCACTCTGGGTTCTATGGCCAGAGCCCGCCCCAGTTCCACCCGCTTTCGCATACCGTAGGGCAACATACCAACGACTTTTTTTCGTATCGGCTCAATCTCCAGGAAATCAATGATGTCCTCCACAGTCTTGCGATGCCTGACTTCCTCATTATGCGCCGGCCCGAAA
>Ga0209536_100016898_pt1 | contig 10360 bp, 10 predicted proteins | sample DeeMarSeWOR28_12_FD_187461 | JGI IMG/M metagenome (GOLD analysis project Ga0209536, IMG submission 187461) | Marine sediment microbial communities from White Oak River estuary, North Carolina - WOR-2-8_12 (SPAdes) (version 2) | ecosystem: Environmental > Aquatic > Marine > Intertidal zone >... | reverse complement strand
CATTTTCAGCCAAAACTGTAAAGTTTCAGGAAATTGAAAAAATCGTATTGGAGAAACCAACTTTAAGAAAAGGCAAATATAGATTCTGGGGCACCGGAGCCTTTACTCATTGGTTTCCATTTGATGATCAGAGAAGTAAAAGAGATCTAATTTTTATACTGTTCCGGAGAAACAAAAAAATAAAAATTGGTTTCACCGTGGAAGACTCAAAAAAAGTAGTGGAGTTACTTAAAGGAAAAGTTACCTTATTTTTTGAGAATCAATAATTATAATAAATTTAACAAACAACTCAACATAAATATTTTTTTATTGAACTTTTCCCCATTTTCATTTGTTGATCAATAAATGCCGGATAGGGTATCGGTTTATTTGTAACTTTTATAATTTCAGGTTGAGAAAACTAAAATTTAAAACACAGCAAAATTAAAATGAGAGCAATTGTATACTATAAATATGGACCACCAGATGTTCTTCAGCTCAGAGAGGTAGAAAAACCTGTTCCGAAGGAAAATGAGGTTCTGATAAAAATTCATACTACGACTGTTACAGCAACGGACTGTACTTTTAGAAAGGGTGAACCATTTTTTTCCAGGTTATACACAGGTCTTACAAAACCCAAAAATCCTGTGCTTGGAAGTGAATTCGCCGGGGAGATTGAATCAGCAGGTAAAGATGTAAAGTTATTTAAGAAAGGGGATCAGGTTTTTGGTACAACTCCCGGTTATGGTGCTTACACTGAATATTTATGTCTGCCTGAAAAAGGAGCAACACTGGCAATAAAACCTTCCATGATATCATATGAGGAAGCGGCTGCCTGTGATGGATTCTTAACAGCCTTACCCTTCCTTAGGGATAAAGGAAAAATTAATAAGGGAAACAAAGTCCTTATCAATGGAGCTTCTGGAAGTGTAGGTTCGGCTGCGGTACAGCTTTCCAGGTATTTCGGAGCAGAAGTCACCGGAGTATGCAGCACTGCAAATCTGGAATTGGTGAAGTCTTTAGGAGCCGATAAAGTAATTGATTATACTAAACAAGATTTCACTAAGAGTGACGAGAAATATGATATTATATTTGATTCTGTAGGTAAGACTTCTTTTTCAAACTGTAAAAGAGTATTGAAGCAAAAAGGAATCTTTCTTGAAGCTGGTATTAAACTGGCAGTTTTACCCCAGGTATTGTTGACTTCAATGCTTGGTAGTAAAAAAGCAATGGTTATGGCAACAGGTCTAAGACCACCGGATAAAAGAACCCAGGATCTGATATTTATAAAGGAGCTTATAGATACCGGAAAGATAAAACCGACGATAGACAGAAGATTTCCGCTGGAACAAATCGCCGAAGCGCACAGATATGTTGATAGAGGGCATAAAAAAGGAAATGTCATCATCACATTGCAATAAAATATTACTTAGCAAACTTCCAGGTAAAATTGAACAAATGAAATTCAGTTTTACTATGGTGATTAAATAGGATCTCATAAAAGTAATTAAAATGGATGTATTTTCAGGCATAATGATTGCACTGGAATTATGCCCGGTTTTATGTAGGTTTACACGAGTAATTTTTTGAATAATAAAAATTTAAAGGAGTAAATGTTCGGATTTGTAAAATTAAACGGGCGGAACAAATTAGAAAGAAATATCCGTCACGATCAGAAAATGAAAAGAATTTTTTTCAACATTATCTATGGGATTTTGGGTTTTATACTTCTGAATGTTATCCTTTACACGCTTTCATCATCTTAAAAGCGCCTTTCTTCAGACAATCATAAATTATTTAATTGAACCGCAATCAGCATTGCTTTATATTTGAGCAAAATTTCTGATAAAATGAAAAAAAACAGGGTTTACATAGAAACTTACGGTTGCCAGATGAACCTGGCTGATACTGAAATAGTGCAGGGAATTCTGCAGAACAACGGTTACAGTCCGTCCCAAAACGCCGAAGATGCAGATGTGATTTTGGTTAACACCTGCAGCATTAGAGAAAATGCTGAACAAAGGATTTACGGCCGACTTGGAAACTTCAAAACAATAAAGGATAAAAAACCTGATGTTGTTATTGGCATACTGGGCTGTATGGCTGAACGGCTAAGAGAAGACCTTATCGGGAAAAAGAAAATTGTTGATGTAGTTGTTGGTCCGGATGAATATCGCAGACTTCCTGAATTAATTGACCTTGCTTTTAACGGTGATAAAGGAATCGGAGTTAAGCTTTCCAAAACCGAAACTTATGATGACATAATTCCCCACAGAGAAGAAGGACTTTCAGCATGGATCTCGGTCATGCGCGGCTGCGATAAGTTTTGTACATTTTGTGTCGTTCCATTTACACGTGGCCGGGAACGAAGCCGCTCGCTTCAATCGGTGGTTGAAGAGGTCATACAACTTTCTGAAAGGGGATTTAAAGAAGTTACACTGCTGGGGCAAAACGTAAATTCTTATACTGATAACGGAAATGATTTTTCGGATTTGCTCGCCGCCTGCGCAGAAGTAAATCACTCAATGAGGATTCGATTTACAACTTCTCATCCGCAGGATTTATCGGATAAACTGCTTTATACAATTGCTGAAAATAAAAATATATGCAACTATATTCATCTTCCGGTTCAATCCGGTTCTGATAGAATATTAGAATTGATGAACAGGACTTACACAATTAAACATTATCTGAACTTAATTGACAGGGCAAGAAAAATCATCCCGGGTGTTAGTTTTTCAACAGATATCATTGCAGGATTTCCAACTGAAACTTATGAAGATCATATAAAAACGCTCGATGTTATGAGAGAGGTTAAATACGATGGTGCTTTTATGTTCAAGTATTCACCAAGGGAAGGAACTAAGGCTTTTAGAATGACCGATGATGTTTCTGAAGAAACTAAAACAAAACGTCTACAGGAAATAATAAATCTTCAGCAGCAAATTTCATTCGAACTAAATCAGACTTTAATTGGAAAAGGAGAAACAATACTTGTTGAAGGCTTCAGCAAAAAATCAGATCAGTTTTTATCCGGCAGAACAGACAGCAATAAAGTTGTAATTATTCCTTTTGATGAAAAAATTAAGCCGGGCGATTATGTAAAAGTAAAAATTAATCGTGCAACGTCTGCTACTCTGTTTGGAGATTATACTGGTTTCGATAAATTTGTTGAAGAAACTATTTCATTAACCGGCTGAAACGATTAAGAGTAAATAATTTTTCCGGAAATAAACCGGATGGTAAAAATGTTAAAGCTTAAACTAAATCTGTTATCATTTCTGACCCTCATTTTTATTTTAATGATTTCTGCAGAAATTCTTCCACAGGAAATTGACATAGTCCCATACCTGAAAAAAATTGAAAGCGGCAATGTGGAAGAAGTCAAAGAAGATTTGGTTGATTTAAAAAATGAGTATCCGGATGATCCTTCTGTCATGTTTTTAGATGGTGTGCTTACAGAAAACGGACAGCAGGCAGTTGTAATATACCAGGGAATCTTAGATAACTTTCCGCAAAGTAAATATGCCGATGCAGCACTTTACAGAATATTTTCATATTACTATGCTTTAGGTTTATATGAAACGGCAAAGGAAAAGCTTAAACTGTTGATTATAAATTATCCTGCCTCACCCTATATAAAAATTGCAGAACAAAACGTTCTGCCGGGCGGTGAAAATATTTCAGTAACTGAAGAGACAAGCGTAGAGCAAAATGGACAGACCCTTCCTGAGCAAAACTATAATTTCACAATTCAGGCAGGCGCATTTACAAATTTTGAAAATGCAGTTTCGTTAAAAAATGATCTGGAAAAGGCAGGTATACTTGCAAGAATTGGTGATAAAAATGTTGGCGGTACCACATTTCATATAGTCTACGCCGGGCAGTTTATCACCAATGAAGATGCAGAAGAATTCCTTAAGATAATTAATACGAAATTCGATCTTGCAGGCAGGGTTGTTCCAATTAACTGGTAATTATTTTGAAAGTAACATTCGTAGGAACCGGTTCCGGAAAAACCAATCTTAAAAGATATCACTCTTCTTTATTATTCTCCTTTAATGATTACAAATTGTTGATCGACGCCGGCGATGGTATTTCACGGTCTTTAATAGAGGCAAAAATAGATTTTAATTCTATCAACGGAATTTTATTTACACACCTTCATCCCGATCACTTCTCAGGTCTCGGTGCATTGATTGTTCAAATGAAAATGTTTAATAGAAAAGTTCCACTCGAAATTTATGTTTATGAAAATTTTGTTCAGGAAGTAAAAGACTATTTGATTACCTGTAACCTGCTTTCTGAAAAAATGGATTTTGAAATCGTTTACAATCCCTTCAGCGATAACAGGGAATTTGTAGTTAGTAAGGAATTGAAAATTTTGCCCAGGGAAAATTCACATTTATCAGAATTAAAAAAATACGATAAATATTATAACCGGACTTTTTACAGTGCCAGCTTCTTATTTTCTTACGAAAATAAAAACCTGATTTACACAGCAGATATCGGCTCACGAAATGATCTTGAACTATTTAAAGACTTTAAATTGGACATTTTAATTTCGGAAATAGCCCACATCACCCTCGTTGACCTTTTTGACAAAATAGATTTACTCGGTTCACCTAAAACTTATATCACACATGTCCCGTCAGATGATGAAACTGAAATCAATGGTTTCCTAAATAATATGGCAGAAAAAGGCAGAATAGTAGAATTAGCTTATGATCGCCAAATAATTGAATTCTGACAAAATTTCCACTCTCTTCATCCCATTTTCTATATTTAATTTGTATTATTAAATGTTTATTTTTGCCCCTGCGTCAGTTTGTCATTCCTTAAAAATTTGATTTAAAATGAATCGAGACGAATTCAAAAAAAAACATGGGATAATTGGTGTATCGCACCAGATAAATGATCTTGTTGATATAGTCCTGCAGGTTGCAAGTTCCGATATCACAATATTAATTTATGGTGAAAGCGGTGTTGGTAAAGAAGTTTTTGCACGTGCGATTCATGAATCGAGCAGAAGAGCAAAAAAGGATTTAATAAGTGTCAACTGCGGTGCTATTCCGGAAGGAATTTTAGAGAGCGAACTATTCGGGCATAAAAAAGGTGCCTTTACAGGGGCGGTTGATAACAGAAAAGGATATTTTGAAATTGCGAATGAAGGTACTTTATTTCTTGATGAAATAGGTGAAATGCCTTTAACAACGCAGGTAAAATTATTACGTGCGATTGAGTTTAAGGAATTTATGAGAATTGGTGCTGAAACTGTGACTAAAGTTGATGTTCGGATAATAGCTGCAACAAATAAGGATCTTCAAGAGCAGGTTGATGCAAGACGTTTCAGAGAAGATTTATATTTTAGGTTGAAAGCGGTTACTCTACAAATTCCACCACTCAGAAAAAGAAAAGAAGATATTGCTGAGCTTACAAATTATTTTCTAAAAAGCTATACTGAAAACAGTAATCTTATCCAGCCCAAAATTACACATCAAGCTCTGAATATTTTACAGGATTATGATTGGCCTGGAAATGTAAGAGAATTGAAAAATACTGTTGAAACAGCCATTGCTCTGAACAAAAGTGGAACACTTGATGCAGATTCATTTGCCTCTTTACTTGTTGAAAAGCAGGAAAATGCATATTCACGTAACCTGCCGGTTTTTTTGAGAAAATCTCCGGAAGATGCCGATAGAGAATTATTATACAGAGCACTTTTCGAAATAAAAAAAGACCTGATCGAATTAAAAGATTTGGTAATTCACAATAATCAGATAAATCTGGCTAAAAAAGATGATATTAAAAGAGATACGCTCTCACTGGATGAGCTTGAAAAAATAACTATAAAAGCGGCTTTGGATAAAACCCGCGGAAATAAAAGGAAAGCATCGAAGCTGTTAAATATAAGCGAAAGAACACTTTACAGGAAAATTAAGCAGTACGATCTGAATCCACCCGAAGAATGAGAGACAAAAGCATGAATCTTATAAAACCCCTAATTCATCTTATCCTGGTTCTATTGTTTACCACTGGCTCGTTACTTAATTTTAGTCGTTGCAGTTACTCTTTTACTGGTGCATCGGTTCCGCAGCATCTTAAGACAATTGCTATTCCGGTTGCAGAAGACAGAAGCCCGGCTGCGATTCCGGGAATGAGAGAGCTGTTAACAGATGATTTGATTCAAAAATTTATTGATGATAATTCATTACAGGTAGCTGAAGGTTCAACTGCTGATGCAATATTAGAGTGCGTAATTACAAATGTAACAGATGCACCATCAATAGTCAGTGCAGGAGAGCAAATTACTTCAAGAAGATTAACAATAACCGTTAAAGTAGTGTATAAAGATTTAGTAAAAAAGATAAACATATTTGATCAAAATTTTACCAATTATGGTGATTACGTACCAGGTGGTAGCATAAACGACCGTGAACCTGCAATTGAACAAGCTATAGATTATATCACTGAGGATATTCTTCTTGCAGTTGTTTCGGGCTGGTAATTAGGAGGAGATATAAATGGACGAAATTGTTTTAGTAAGTTATTTCATCGCGCTTTCAATTCTATTCTTTTTTGGGTTGCATGGATTTTTACTTTTGTACTATCATCGCAAGTACAAGGACAATATCATGGAGCCAAAATCTGAACTGGAGGAAATTCCATTGGTTACAATCCAGTTACCGCTCTTTAATGAGTACTATGTTGTCGAGAGATTGATAAATTCAGTCTGCGAGATCGACTATCCGAAAGAAAAAATGGAAATACAGGTGCTCGATGATTCCACGGATGAAACAGTAGATCTTGTTGAAAAAATAGTAAATGAAAAAAAGGCGGATGGTTATGATATTGAGCACATCAGGCGTAAAACACGCGAAGGCTTTAAAGCCGGGGCACTTAAAGAAGGATTAAAAAATGCTAAGGGTGGTTTTGTTGCAATTTTTGATGCCGATTTTATTCCGCAAAAAACCTTTCTAAAAAACACTCTTAAGTTTTTTGCCGATGAAAAAATTGGTATGGTTCAAACACGCTGGGAGCATTTAAATGGAGATTATTCACTCTTAACACGCGCACAGGCTTTGGCACTGGATGGACACTTTGTCATTGAACAAACAGTTCGCAACAAAGCCGGTTTATTCATAAACTTTAACGGTACGGGAGGTATATGGCGCAAAAGCTGTATTGAAGATGCAGGTAACTGGCATGCCGATACTCTTACCGAAGATTTGGATCTTAGTTTTAGGGCGCAGCTAAATGGTTGGAAGTTTATCTTTTTAAAAGATTACACTTCACCCGCTGAACTCCCCTCAGAAATTAATGCCTTAAAGTCACAACAATTCAGATGGACAAAAGGCGCGATAGAGACTGCGAAAAAAGTCTTACCTCTTGTTTGGAAATCAGCTGTACCGTTGAGAATAAAGCTATACAGCACATTTCATCTGACAAATAATATTGTATTCCCATTTATTCTTCTTGCAGCAATTTTAAATGTTCCTTTAATTTTTATAAAGAACAGCGGCGGTCATGAAATTTACTTTGCGTTCATGTCTGTCTTTGTTCTTGCATTTATAAGTACATTTTTGTTTTATCTATATTCACAAAAAGATATTCATCCCGACTGGCGAAAACGAATAGTCCTCTTTCCGGTTTTTATGGCCGGAAGCATGGGATTTGCTTTAAATAATTCACGTGCAGTTTTTGAAGGTTTGCTTAATAGAAAGAGTGAGTTTGTCCGCACTCCAAAATTTAAAGTCGTTGGCGAATCCGATACATGGATCGGGAAAAAATATTTGAGTAAAAAAATAGATTTTGCAGTTATTGTGGAACTCATTCTTGCGATCTATTGCTTAATAGGTGTCGCATCAAGCATTTACTTTTTGGAGATTGCTGCATTACCATTTCAGCTTCTGTTTTTTATTGGATTTTCTTTCGTTTCAATTACTTCGCTGAAGCACGCATTTGCCAGAAAGTGATTTTTTAATGCCGGGAATAATAATCCTTGAGTGAATTTGAGAATAAAATAAACTTCCTTTCCTCATTTAAAAAAGAAACTCCTCTATTTTTAAGAACTGCGCAAAATTATATTCTGCAAAATGATTATCAAAGTGCAATTGTAATTCTTAAAAAAGGATTAAAAAAGTTTCCTGAACACCCTGTAGCTCACATTTTATTAGGCAAAGCATTCTTACTTGATCGCAATTTGGAGCTTGCCGATTCAAACTTTAAAATTGCTGCTGATCTTCTCCATTCTAAAAAAACATACGATTACTATTTAAAAGAGGTCAATAGTGCAGATAGGTTTACAGTAAATCGTGAAGGATTTTCAAAAAATAAAAGCAACCCCGTAGATTTGCAGGACCATCCTAGCGGAACTGTAAATACTCAAGAAAAATCAGAAGAAAAAACGGTGGAAGATAGATTAGAACAACTTGCAGAGATGCTTTCCTCTGCCAAAATTCAGCGTATAAAAGAAAACGGTATGCAAAAATCAGATACTTTTTACGGGATTCCTGAAAGAAGTAAAATAATTTCGGAGACTCTTGCAGAGATCTATTTATCGCAGGGCGAGCGAGGTGAAGCAATTAAAGTCTATGAACGACTAATTAAAAAGAATCCTCTTAAAGAAGGTTATTACTTAGAAAAAATAAAACTAATACGATCCTCATAAAATATTTTATTAAATTTTTTCTTCCATTCATAATCTTTCTCACCGTATGAATGAAATTTTAGCAAATAATAAATTACAGAGAGTATTTTATAAGCGAGAGGTAACGGTTGTTGCTAAAAATTTGCTTGGAAAAATCTTAGTTAAGAATGATAAAAAATGTACATTAGCAGGAAAAATTATCGAAGTTGAAGCTTACAACGGAGATTTTGATGAAGCAGCCCATTCATTTAAAGGTAAAACAAAACGTACAGAAATAATGTTTAATGAAGGTGGATATCTATATGTATATTTTACTTACGGGACACACTTTTGCTGCAATGTAGTTACAGGGAAAAAAGAGCAGGGCACGGCTGTTTTAATAAGAGCAGTAGAACCTTTGATAGGTCTGGATGCAATGATTAAAAATAGGTTTGGAAGAAAATTGAAAAATGAAAAAGAAATTTTTAATCTTACCAGCGGACCGGGAAAAGTAAGCAAAGCTTTTAATATCACTACATCATGTTCCGGACTGGACCTTTTAGGTAATAGAATCTTTATACTTGATAGTAAAAAAATAAATGAAAAGGTTATTGGTATTTCAAAAAGGATTGGAATAACACGTTCAGTTGATTTACCTTGGAGATTTTTTATTAACGATAATCCGTTTCTCTCAAGAAAATGAATGCACCTAAAAATTTATTAATTGTAAGAACCGATAGGATCGGCGATGTGATTTTATCACTTCCGCTTGCGGAGATAGTTAAAAGAAAATATCCCGGTTGCAAAGTATCATTTCTCGTTAGAGAGTACACAAGCTCTTTGGTTGAAGATAATCCCTTTATTGATCATGTTTTAGTATTGAGGGAAAAAAATAACAAAATATTAATTAAAGAAAATATAAGTGCGCTCAAGCAAAAAAATATTGACACCTGCATAATTGTTTATCCTACATTCCTCTTAGCTCTCATGATTTTTTTATCAGGGATAAAAAATCGGATAGGAACCGGTTACCGGTGGTATTCCTTTTTTTTCAACAGTAAAGTTTTTGAGCATAGAAAGTATGCTGAAAAGCATGAACTCGAATACAATATTGGCTTGTTAAGGCAAATTGGAATTAACGAAAATGTCTCACCGGGCAATATAAATTTTCATTTAAAATTCCATGAAGAGGAAAAAGATTTTATTAAAAATCTTCTTGAAAAAAATGATGTGAGTTTAAAGAATAGAATAGTTATTATTCATCCCGGAAGCGGCGGCAGCTCTATTGATCTGCCAACTGCAAAAATGATAGAACTGACACAAAAAATGAGTGAAATTGAAAATCTCCAAATCCTGATCACCGGAAATAAATCCGAAGCAGAACTATGCAAAAAGTTTGTAGTGAATAAATCTGTTAAAAATCTTGCAGGAAAATTAAATCTATCGCAGCTAAGTGCATTAATCAGCGTTGTAAATCTTTTTATATCGAACTCAACAGGACCGATTCACATAGCTGCCGCACTGGATAAATATGTAATTGGGTTCTATCCAAAAATTTTATCGTGCTCAATGGGGCGATGGGGACCATACACAGAAAAAAGGACAGTTTTCATCCCAACAATTGATTGTAGCAATTGTTCACGAGAACAATGCGAGAAATTAGACTGCATGAATAGTATTGATATTGGCAGAGTATTTGACGAATGTAAAACAGTTCTAAAAATTTGTTAAATATTCGGAGTTAAAATAATA
>Ga0209536_100016897_pt1 | contig 10360 bp, 10 predicted proteins | sample DeeMarSeWOR28_12_FD_187461 | JGI IMG/M metagenome (GOLD analysis project Ga0209536, IMG submission 187461) | Marine sediment microbial communities from White Oak River estuary, North Carolina - WOR-2-8_12 (SPAdes) (version 2) | ecosystem: Environmental > Aquatic > Marine > Intertidal zone >... | reverse complement strand
ATCGTTGATCTTGAAGGGCTAATGTAGGCTAGGAGGGCGGGGGGAGGGATTCGAACCCTCGGAAGCCTGAGCTACAGGATCTTGAGTCCCGCCCCTTTGGCCACTCGGGAACCCCCGCCCACCCATTAACACAACCTAAACAACTTAAAATGTATTCGTCAACTGTCCCAAAACAAAAAAGAAAAAGGGAACTAAAAGGGGAGCCTCTTCCCGTCTATCTCCAGGAGCTGCTTCCACTGCCCGTTGACCCGGGACTGGATCTCTTGGGACTCCTCGTCCGTCAGGTGCCTGAACCGCCTCTGCGGCCCCAGGGCCTCCCCCACCGGCTTCAGCTCCCTCGGCTTGTACGTCAGCCTGAAGTCGCTGCCTTCCGTGATCTCGAAGAGGGGCCAGATACCGCTCTGCACCGTCAGCCTCGCCACCTTGATGGTGTCGCTGGGGCTGAAACCCCAGCCCGTGGGGCAGGGCGACTGGACGTGGAGGAACTTGAACCCCTTCAGCCCCTTCGCGTACTCTATCTTCCCCACCAGGTCGCTGGGGTAGGCGATGCTCGCTGTCCCCACGTAGGCGACGTCGTGGGCAGCCACTATGAAGGGCAGGTTCTTCCTCTTGGTCCTCTTCCCCCGGCGGATGTCCGATGCAGGCGTCGTCGTGGTCTGGGCGTACTTGGGGGTCGCCCCGCTCCTCTGGCCCCCCGTGTTCATGTAGGCCTGGTTGTCGGCGCAGATCCAGAAGACGTCCTCGTTCCGCTCAGCGGCGGCTGAGAGCCCCTGGAGGCCGATGTCAGCGGTCCCGCCGTCCCCGTAGAAGGCGACGACGTTCATGTCCTCTATCCCCCTCGCCGCGAGGCCGTTGGTAATCCCCGATATGAGGGCTCCCCCGCCCTCGAAGACCGTCCCCGTGCTGAACAGGGGGATGTTCCTCGACAGAGTGATCCAGATGCACCCCGGCACCAGGGTGAATATGGTCTTCCTCCCGAAGGCTTTGAACGCCAGACGGGCCAGGACGGCGTGTCCGCAGCCCTGGCAGCTCGTGGATCCGCTTGTGACGATCTCCTCTCCGGCCATCTTTCCTAATGGTACTGATTTACTCATCTAGTTCACCTCACACCCACTCCACGAGGGGCTCAACCGGCCCCCTCGCGGCCTTCAATGTCTTCTCGGCTATCCTCTTGACCATCCCGGGGGTCACCTCCTCCCCCGATAACCCCGTGTGGAACCCGATGGCGCTAGGCTTGTCGTCCACGTCGTAGAGGGCGGACCTCAGCTCGTTGAAGACGACTCCCCCGCTCCCGATGGAGATGTTCCTGTCGATGACTCCGAAGGCGTTGTACCTCTTCGCCATCTCCCTGAACTCGTCGTGGGGGAACGGCCTGAAGGACTTCAGCTTGACGAGCCCCACGTCCTTCCCCTCCTCCCTGAGGGCGTCGATCGTGGGCCTGGCGGTGCTCGCGATGGTCCCCATGGCGACGATGACCGCCTCGGCATCCTCGCAGTTGTACTCCTCGTAGAGGCCGCCGTAGCTCCTGCCGAAGACCCTGCCGAACTCCTCGTCCACCTCCACTATGACCTCCTTGGCGGCCATCATGTTCTCGTGGTGGTCTATCCAGGCCTTCTGGGTGCCGTATCCACCGGCTCCCCTCGCCTGGTTCGCCCTCCACTCCTCGATGGTCATGTCGGGGTGGGGGGCGCTCCTCCCCTTGAAGGGCGGCAGGAAGCCGTCCACCAGCTCCTGGTCCGGTATCTCCACCGGCTCCGCCGTGTAGCTCAGTATGTATCCGTCGAGGCCCAGCGCCACGGGGAGGTAGACCCTGTCGTCCTCCGCTATCTTGTATGACATGATCACAGTGTCCAGGACCTCCTGGTTGTCCTCGCAGTAGAGATGTATCCAGCCCGTGTCCCTCTGAGCCATGAGGTCCGTGTGGTCGGGCTGCATGCTCTTGTTGCTCCTGTGGACCACCGCCATCACGATGGGCAGCCTGCACCCCATCATGGGGTGATGCATGTACAGTAGGCCAGGTCCGCTGGTGGCCGTGAAGGTCCTCGCCCCAGCCCAGGAGGCCCCTTGGACGGAGACCTGGGCGCTCATCTCTGACTCGACCTCGATGAACTTGGCGTCCAGCTTCCCCTCCGCGATGAAGTCAGCCAGGTACTCCACAATTGTGGTCTGGGGCGTGATCGGGTACGCCGACGCAACCTGGACCTTCGAGAGCACCGCCCCGTAGGCCACAGCCTTGTTCCCTACCATCAGTTCCTTGTGTCCCATCTCACTCACCTTTCTCCGACTCCGATTTCATCTCCACCGCCCCCACAGGGCACTCCTCTACGCATATCCCGCAGCCCTTGCAGTATGCGTAGTCGATGACGCTCTTGCCGTCGACCATCTCTATGCAGTGCTCCGGACAGTAGACCCAGCACATCCGGCATCCGGTGCACTTCTCCGAGTCTACGACGGGCCTGAAGGTTCTCCAGTCAGCCCGGGACCCCGCGGGAGCCTTTCCACCCGCAACCTCTGCGACGATCTTCGGGTCGCCCACCAAGGTCGCCTGGTAGGCCGCTTCGACCGCCTTCACGTTCACCTCCCCCAGCCTCCCCTTCCACTGCTGCTTCACCGCTTCGATTACCGACCCGAGCCCAATCTCACCTGTAGCCTTCGCGAAGGCTCCCAGGATGGCCGTGTTGGTGATGGGCCGGCCAAGGGTCTCCAGGGCGATGCCTGTGGCGTCGACGGTGGCCACCTTGAAGGGCTTGAGGAGCTCTATCTCGTCCGGGGCGACGGAGCTGTTCAAGATGAGCATGCCGTCGTCCTTGAGGCCCTCGGTGATGTTCACCGTCTTCCTGAGGAGGGGGTCGAGCACCACGACGTAGTCGGGCTCGTGGATGAGGCTCCTCCCCATCTTGTTCTTCTCACCGATCCTGACGAAGGCCGTCACGGGCGCCCCACGCCTCTCAGTCCCGTACATCGGGATCGACTGGCTGTGCTTGTCCTCCAGGAAGGCGGCGGTCGCCAGGAGCCTCGAGGCCGTCACGGCGCCCTGTCCGCCCCTCCCGTGGAGTCGAATCTCTATCATAATGGCTCAATGGTAAGGCCAGTTGTATATTAGACTGAGGGTTGACTAGGGGGGCGTCCCGGACGGGTTCAGTGCACTCCTTAAATATCTCCGGGGCAAATCCCATCCGAAGCCATGAAGATCTCCATCAGCCTAGGCGGGAGCCTCCTCACACGGGAGGGCACCCCGGAGACCTACAAGAGATACGCCCAGGTCCTCAGAAAGCTCAAGGAGAGAGGCCACACGCTCATCGTCGTCTGCGGAGGCGGGAAGCCCGCCCGGGAATGGATAAAGATCGCCAAGGACTTAGGCGCTGACTCCTACACCCAGGACCGCCTCGGCATCCACGCAACCCACCTCAACGCCCTCCTCCTCATCGCCGCCCTGGGCCCCGACGCCCACCCCCACATCCACCGCCGGGGCAGCGAGATCAAGCGCAACCTCGGGGAAAGCATCCTGGTCGGAGGAGGCCACCTCCCCGGGGCCAGCACCGACTACAGGGCCGTCCTATTCGCAGAGGCGGCGGGTGCAGACCTCATCATCAACGCCACGGACGTGGACGGGGTCTACGACAAGAACCCGTCAAAGCACCCCGACGCCGTGAAGTTGGATAAGATAACCTTCGCAAGACTGGAGAAAATCATTATAGCAAACACCAAGCAGGCGCCCGGGGAGTACGGGCTGTTCGACCTGAAGGCCGTGAGGCGCGCCAAGAAGCTGAAGATCCCCCTAGTGTTCATCGACGGGTCCGACCCCGAGGAGATCGTGAGGGCCGTCGAGGGGGGCCACGGTGGCACCGAGGTCCGCTAGAGCCAGGGCGCCTCCCTTATCAGGAGCATCTTCCTCTTCCCGTCGCCCTTGAACCCCAGCTTCCCCCAGAAGTCCTCGGGCTTCTCCCAGTGGACGTCGTCCAGGGAGACCGTCTCGTACCCCATCTCCCTCCACCTCCCTATGACCTCCCTCATCGCCTGGGACCCGATGCCCGAGTTCCTGAGCCTCTCGAGGATGTAGACGTACTCGACCCAGACCCCTTTCTCGACGTCCTCGTCTATGAAGGCGTCGATGAACCCCACCTTCTTCCCGTCCACTCTGATGTTCATTGAGAGGCCGCGGAAGACTTCAAGCTCGATAACGGGGGGCATCGGGGATTCTCCTTATGGTATTTCCGGGTGTATTACGGGTCCACCGCATTATTAAGGCGATGATGGTCCCCCGGTGGGTCAGTAACGTATATAACGCCTCGGACTGTTATTTGACCGTCAAGCGGAGCTGTGTCCCATGTCCGAGGAGAATCCTTCCCTTGCGCGCTTCCGGTTCCAGCGGATGCTGGAGATGCTGGAGACCAAGGAGGGACGGGGCACGGAGCTCATCACGGTCTACATCCCCCCAGGGAAGCAGCTCAGCGAGGTCATGAACGACCTCCGCAACGAGTGGGGCACCGCGGGCAACATAAAGTCCAAGACCACCAGGAAGAACGTCCAGGACGGCCTCACCAAGGTCATGGAGCAGCTCAAGCTCTTCAGGACCATCCCCCCCACCGGCCTCGTCCTCTTCGCGGGCACCATCGCCAGCGAGCAGCACGGCGTCGGCGACATGGAGACCTACACCGTCATCCCGCCGGAGCCCATCGGCATCTACTACTACAGGTGTGAGCACAGGTTCATCCTGGATCCCCTCTACGAGCTCCTCCGCACCGAGGACAGCTATGGCATCGTCATCGTCGACGCCAAGTCCGCCACGTTCGCCATGCTCAAGGGGAAGCGGGCCAACATAGTGAAGCACATCACCTCGGGCGTCGAGGGGAAGACACGGGCGGGGGGTCAGAGCTCCCGGAGGTACGAGCGGCTCAGGGACATGCACCTCAACGAGTACTACACCAGGGTCGGGAAGTACATCACCGAGATCTACCTGGACGTCCCCAACCTGAAGGGGATCCTCGTCGGTGGCCCCGGCCCCACCAAGGAGGAGTTCCTCAAGGGGGATCACATCCACTACGAGCTCAAGGACAAGGTCCTCACCACCGTGGACACCGGCTACACGGGCCACGAGGGGGTGAAGGAGGTGGTGGAGCGCTCCAGGGACTTCCTGAAGAACGTCCGCTTCTACGAGGAGCGGAAGCTGGTGCAGGACTTCCTCTACAACGTCGGCCAGGAGACGGGCCTCGCAACATACGGCGAGCGGGAGGTCATCCAGGCCCTCCGGAGCAACAACGTCCGAACCCTCCTCATCTCGGAGGCGGTGAGGCGGGCCATTGTGAGGCTCCAGTGCAGGGACTGCGGCGCCAAGGAGACCCGCATCGTCGACCTCGACGAGCTGGGGGCCTTCGAGGAGAATATTGAGGACCTCAACTGCGTGAAATGTAGCAACGGCAGCTACGAGGTCTTGGAGAGGGAGGACCTCATAGAGCATCTGGTGAAGCTGGCCGAGGGCACCGACGCGAAGGTTGAGATAATCTCCCCGGAGACCGAGGAGGGCGTCATGCTGATTAAGTCCTTCGGGGGCCTAGCGGCGGTCCTCAAGTACCGTCAGTTCCGATAGGGGGAATAGCGAAATAGCTGTTTGCTACGCGTGCTCAAACCATTTATATTGAAAATCACATGCAGAAAATATGCGTGGAAGGAGTCGGATTCTCTGATAGGGAGAAATTTCCGCGCACGGAAATGGGGAGACCGATGATGGAAAAAAAGGCTCTCGAGATCAAGGTTGCGCTTCAGATCCTGAAACCCCCGAGAACAGTCTTCGAAGCCATAATCGACCCGGAGAAAATGAAGAACTACTTCATATCAAAAAGCAGCGGAAGAATGATCGAAGGAGAGCAGGTGTGGTGGAAGTTCCCAGAGTTTGATGTGGAGTTCCCCATCAGCGTAGGGAAAATCGAGCAGGACAAATACATCTCCTACAACTGGGAGGTAGACGGAGAACAGCTCTTGGTGGAGATGACCCTCACTCCCGTGGAAGGCGATGCGACTGTCGTGACGATCACAGAGAAGAGCCGGGACAACGATGAGGCAGGTATCCAATGGCTTATGAGGAACACAGGGGGGTGGGCTGGCTTTCTCGCCTGTCTCAAAGCGTATCTTGAGTATGGGATCAACCTGAGGAAAGGCGCATACGATTTCATGAAAGAAACTTAACCCGAACACCCCTGCACAGCGCTTGTTCTGCGGATGTAATATACCTCGAAAGGTCTGGGATACTTCTTGTATGATAAATGAGGTTTGGAAAGGGGTAAAGTAAGATGTTCTAGAGGGAGAACCTCACAGTCGGGTATCCTTCCACCTCGTGCTCCCCTCCGTCCCCCTCGAGGACCTCCAAGTCCTCCGCCTTCAGGGTCGCCGAGATGTCCTCGATGCCCATCGCTATCATCTCCGCCTCAGCGGGATCGGCCGAGTATATTTTCAGCTCGTCCAAGGGCTTGTTGAGGGGAATCCCCATCCGGTTCTTCTCCTTCCTGACGTCCCTGATCACAGCAATGATCAGGTCCCCCCGCCTCTCCGCCTCCTCGTCGATGAGGGACTCATCGGCCTCGGGCCACAGGCTCAGGTGGATGCTGTCTGAGTCCCCATCGGCGTACATGTGGCTGTAGATCTCCTCGGTGAGGTGGGGGATCGCTGGGGCGAGGAGTTGGAGCATCCTCCGAACGGCGTAGTGCAGCGTCTGCTGGGCCGCAGCCTTCTCATCCCCCTCGGAGTAGAGCCTGTGCTTAGCTGCCTCGAGGTAGTGGTCGCAGAAGACGTGCCAGATGAAGTTCCGGGCTGTCTCCACGGCGTTCATGAACCTGCATGGCTCATACTCAGCGGTGGACTCCTTCACGACACCCTCGAGCTTGCTCAGGATCCACCTGTCCAGGAGCCCCGGTTCGACCTCCTTTGATGGGTCGTAGTCCTCGAGCCTCATGCTGGCGAACCTGCAGGCGTTCCAGAGCTTCCTCATGAACCTCCAGCCGTACTCGGCGTCGGCCCACCTGAACGGTATGTCCGTCCCGGTGCTCCCCCCCGTCGCCGCCCAGAGCCGGGAGGCGTCTGAGCCGTACTTGTCGAACACCTCGGGGGTGGCCACGAAGTTCCCCAGGGACTTGCTCATCTTGCGGCCGTCGGTGCCCAGCACCATACCGTTGATGAGCACCGAGTCGTACGCCGTCTCGTCGAAGAGGGCGAGGTGCCTCACCATGAGGTAGTAGGCCCATGTCCTGATGATGTCGTGGCCAGATGGATGCACGGAGGCCGGGAACAGGTTCCTCCAGTCCTCCCTGTCGGGCCAACCGGCGTGGATGGCACAGGTGAGGGAGCTGTCGAACCAGGTGTCCAGCACATCGGTCTCGCCCCTCCACTCGGCGCCCCCGCACTCGCATTTCCCCTCCATCTTGTCTACCCTGGGGTCCACAGGCAGCTCTTCTGGCTCCGCTGTCCGCATCCTCCCGCACTTCACGCAGTGCCACACGGGGATGGGGGTCGCGAAGACTCTCTGCCGGCTCAGCACCCAGTCCCAGTCCAGGGACTTGGCCCAGTCGATGAGCCTGTACCTCATCCAGTCGGGGTACCAGTCGATCTCCGCGGCCTTTTTCACCACCTCGTCGGTGAGGCTCATGGTCCTCATGAACCACTGGTCTGTGGTCACCACCTCGATGTGGGTGTCGCACCTCCAGCAGACCCCGACCTCCTGCTCCAGGCTCTCCGTCTTTCTCAGGAGCCCGGTACCGTCGAGGTCTTTGAGTATAGCCTCCCGGGCCTCCTCCACCCCCATGCCGGCGTACTCCCCAGCGGCCGCCGTCATAATCCCCTTTCCGTCGATGAGCTTGATCACGCGAAGCTTATACTTGGCCACCGCCAGGACGTCAGCCTTGTCACCGTAGGTGCAGATCATCATGGTCCCGGTGCCGAACGCCGGGTCCACGGCGTCGTCTGCGATGATGGCCACCTTTCGGCCTGAGAGGGGGATGCTCGCCTCCCCCCCGATGAGCTTGTTGAACCTCTCGTCCTCGGGGTGGACGCCTATCGCTACACAGGCGGGTATATACTCGGGCCTCGTGGTGGCGATGAGGAGGTCCTCCCCCTCCACGCTGAATGCGATGGTGTAGATCTTCCCCGTCCTCGCCTCCCGTTCCACCTCGGCGTCGGCTATGGCGGTCTCGCACCTGGGGCACCAGTTGATGGGGTGCTCCCCCTTGTAGATCATGTCCTTCTCGTAGAGCATGAGGAAGCTCCGCTGCACCTTCCGCATGTAGTCGGGCTCCATGGTCCTGTACTCGAGGCTCCAGTCGACGCTGCAGCCGAGGCGAATCACGGCCTCCTTCATGACAGCGATGTACTGCTCTATCCACTCCTCGCAGAGCTTCCTGAACTCGTCAGGCGGCAGGTCGCTGCGCCTGATCTTGTAGGCCTTCTCCACGGCGACCTCCGTGGGCAGCCCGTGGCAGTCCCATCCCTGGGGGAAGTGGACGTTGTAGCCACGCATCCGCTTGTAGCGGGCCCGCATGTCGAAGTAGGTCCAGTTAAGGACGTTACCCATGTGGAAGTCCCCGCTCGGGTAGGGGGGCGGCGTGTCTACCGAGTACCTGGGCCGACCGTCGTCACCCCAGTTGTAGGCGTATGTCCCGTTCTCCTCCCAGAGCCTCTCCCACTTCTTCTCATTCTCTATGAAGTCGATCTTGCGCGGCAGTTGCTTCATCTCATCATCACCTGTCCCGAGTACTCAAACGTGGACGGTTGAATGGGGGATTCGATGGACTCCCCTCTTATAATGTTGTCCGTCGTCCTCTGAGGCAGACTAATCAATGACTCGATGCGGCTTCCTTCACAGCTCCCCATCTTGGGGGGCAACAAAGCGATACCCCATGTACCTCTCTCCTCAGATAGTACTGGATACGAATTGAGGGATGCTCATAAAAACTTTCCTTTTTTGAACTACGTGCGCGCGCGTAATTAAATAAATATTTTCTCTCAGGACTATTGTGTGATATTGGTATTACAATAACTTTATTTCTGAATAGCCTATTGATATATCATGATATTAAATGGATAAGAAAAAATCCCTAAGTCTAGTTTTAATTTTACTAGCTTTAAACTTGGTCTTCGTTTCTGGAGTGTCTGGAACCGTAATAGTTGATCTAGTTATCTGTCATGAAGTAGATCTTGATACTCGTGAACCTATAGAGGAGGGTTCCGTGTTCTTCAATCACGTATCTGATATATTTGCTTGGGTACGATTATCCAGTATCGAAAACGGACAATCTTTACGTTTCATATGGAGTTCACCCGGAGGCGTTATTGTAGCTGATAATGAAATAATTATTACGTCGTCTGAAACTGATTACTGGGATCAATTTTTCATCAAAGGATATCTACCTGAACAAGATCCCGGTGAATGGAGTGTAAGTATCTATATCAATGGTATTCTTACAAATTCCAAGTTATTTAAAATACTAAACTACGAAGCGATAGAACTTGAAAATGATCTGGCTCTATTAGCTATTGAACGGTTATCCGAAGAGCTTGCGGAGCTTTACGGTAATTATTCTTTAATCCAAGATAGTATTGTATCATATCAAACAGATATTGCTCAGTTATCAACTAGTTATGACGAATTATTTACTGAATATTCGACAATACAAGAGGGATATAATACCACACAAAATGATCTGCAAGAATTACTTGTGGAGTACGGTAATATTCATGGCAATTATACAGCTCTTTCTGATGAATACGAGGCCCTAAGTGATGAACTATCAACCACGAAAAAATCTCTGAACAACACAAGAACTTTACTCTATGGTTCTTCGGGCTTAGCACTCGTGCTGTTGCTTGTGTCTGCTTATCTGGTAAATAAAGGGCGAGACTCGTAAAGTTGCATAGACCACAGTACACGTACCTCTAATCGCGCAAGCTCTTTCTTTCCTTTTAAAAATGTTATTTTAATACACATCCGTATGGTTATGAATTGTCTCGCGGGCGCGAATAGTAATGTGTGATTTCTCATTTCTCTCGGCTTCCCTGATTGTTATTTCATGATCAAGAGTGATATTCAAACCATCTCTCGCAGCGGCGATGAGCACCCCTATCTCAGCTTTAAGGTATGCGGCTTCCTCCTCAGGCCTTGCGTTAAGTATGCTTATTCCGAAGTGGGTGAGGACACCGCAGCTCGGCTTCACCTCCCCCTGTATCCTCACGGCGCGCGCGCGAATGCCTGTGTCCGACGAAATGTATGACTTAAATGGAGGCGCGTCGCGCGTCGAGGAGTTAAATATTTAACAAGGATGCTGTATCAGAGTTTTGCAGCGGGCCCGTGGCTTAGCATGGTTAAAGCGTTCGACTG
>Ga0209536_100016896_pt1 | contig 10360 bp, 3 predicted proteins | sample DeeMarSeWOR28_12_FD_187461 | JGI IMG/M metagenome (GOLD analysis project Ga0209536, IMG submission 187461) | Marine sediment microbial communities from White Oak River estuary, North Carolina - WOR-2-8_12 (SPAdes) (version 2) | ecosystem: Environmental > Aquatic > Marine > Intertidal zone >... | reverse complement strand
TTCCAGTTTGACGAAGCACAGTCTATTGCCCTTCTTGATGGGGGAATAGGCCCTATTGTTGTCACTGGTGTTCTTTCCCCTGATAATGGATCAGCAGCCGGAGACTTCTCTGGCACATTCAACAGCGTGTGGTATGATACATACACTGTAACATTTAGAGAAAACTTTGAAGCAGGTCAGCCTGCATCTAAGGCTAAGAATAAAACAGCCACTGGTATTTCATCTAACACTGTATTCTTTGAAGCAGCTTCTGCGCCTGATGATTTGACATCAGAAAACATCCGACTAACAATGGAAGAAGCTTATGTAGACAGTGCGCTTTATGACATACAACTAAACTACCAAGCATGGTCAGACTTTACAGGCTTCTTCTATTTCTTAGAAGTGCCAGCTACAGCAAGCTTGGTGTATATAGAAGAATTTGTAGAAGCAGACTTCACACTAGATAGTGGGCTTTATAAGATAGATGTGCCCAACATAACACATGGCCTTAACACACTAAATTTTATTGTACGTGTATACGAGCTAGATGCTGGCGACTATTATGCCATTGAGCCAGAAAACATTAGAATCAATACAATAAATGGAACACTAACACTAGAAGTAAATTCTACATTTGATGGCAGAATAATTATGTATGCTGCCCCAGATGAAGATAGTGATGTGTTCACCATACCCAATCCAGACCCAGCTCCAGGAAAAGATGCCAACACGATATACATTCCTGTAACAGAAGCATTTCATTTTGTGTCTCTATGGGCAGCAGAAACAGACTCCGTTGTAGAAGTAACTCCAGATGATGTGCGCTACAACCCTGCAACACAAGAGCTAGAAATTAAGTATATTAGCTATGAGTCTAATCCAGAAGTGATTACAGTGAACTGGGTGGAAGCTGACTACTTAGGCAATGTCATTGAAGTGACCGACTCCACAGCCACTTCCACCAACTACACAGACATCAATCCAGAGATCACTGTCTGGGGGATTGAGCATGACCAAATCTATAGGTCGGCTGCTGTAGCCGGAGGCTCTGTCCACCATATAGATAACTACAATTCTGATGATAAAGAAACTGTTGTTGTCGGACTGGGGGGAAATGTATTCCAAGCTACGCCATTTGAAGATGGTGCGGTGACATACAGCATGGCCACACTAAGGATGCGAGGAGCCAGCAGGGCTGTCAACCCAGATGAGGCTAACACTCCGTTAAAGCTAGCTCCTTTATTTGCCCCAACAAGTGCAACATTCACACGTACTAGAGGGCTGATTAAAGATAGCACTGTAGAGGGCATTTATGCTCGTGTCATTAAAGCTGAGTGGGTGAGTGGAACATTAGTGAATTATACGTTCCAATTTGAGAATGCAGTGGATTTGACAAATAAGATTGACACATATGATAAGCTAACAATAGATAACTGCGGATACGTTGTCAACAACGGAACATATAGAGTTACAGCCATCCCTGTAGCCAGTGGCACAGAAGTGGTGATTCAAGTGAATAACCCCAACCGCACAAGTGCAAGCAAGGATGAAGTGTTTATTGTAGCTAGTGGCAATGTCTTTACAGACAGGGTGTATGTGGCTGCCAATACAGAATTCATCGCTGGAGATGAGATAGGACTAGATGCTGTTTCCACAAGGCACACCGTGGTGGCTAGCAACCCTGGCCCTGTAGTGTCTTCCCTTTATGTAGACAACATCAAATCCAATCTGGCTATTGCCATCGGACTAAATGTATTTATTAGAAGAACAAGCTCTATCATTCCCCTACGCTTTGGTGCATTCTCTAATGTAGAAAATGTAGTGCGTGGTGACATGGTGAGGCTCACTGGATATGACCGACTATTCAGGGTGAAGAATGTTAACGTAGAAGACACAGACACTATCACTGTCACTGTCAGTGGTGGCCTAGGACTAATAAGCAGGCCCCTACACAAGCTAAACGGGGGAAGCCTATTCCAGCTATTTAATAACACCACTCTAGCTGGTGAGCATGTTGTAGGTGTTTCTTCAGATAAAGATAACATAAGATTTGAAGTGGATGCTCCAGACGGGACATACACTAATGTCAAGCTCCTTGGTAGAACCATAGAGATAGATGAGAGAGTGTTAGTGGAAGCAGGCCCTAACACCACAGTGGCAACAGTGGATGGTAGGTGGACTGTCATAGAAAATCCTCCCACGTCTACAGAGCGAGCTATCACTACTAAGATACACCACTTCGATGAAAACCCATATACAAATCAGCCATTCCTTAAGTCGGCTGTTGTAAATGATAGTATGTATTTCACCAACGGCTTTGACGAAGTGAAGAAGTTTGATGGTGTGTCTCTTATGAATGCAGGACTTCCCCCATTCCAGCCGTGGGCATTTATCAATGTTGATGAATCGCTCCCTGCTTTGCCTTCTGGCTTACAGGAGACAGTGGATTTTGGGGATAGTGATTTGGCTAAGAAATTCCTTAGTGTCCCCACTGGCATATTTAAAGATGGGCAAAGACTTAGGCTTTCAAGAACAGATGGCTCTGCTGCGGTGTACATCACAGTGGCAGAAACAGTGGAAGCTGCTGCCGGTAAGACAAATGCATATGATTTATATTTCCTTGAGGATTTGACAGCAGCACAGATTGCAGCTTTAAGCGCAAGCAATCCACAAGAGCTAACACTAACAGGCTCCACTCTCTACCGCTACTATGCCACCATTAGAATGATAGATAGGAATGGAGCAGAGATAGCCAGTGCTACACTAGGGAGCGAAGACTTATATGTAGAGACATATGCAGCCAGTGCAATAGAGGTGAAGATACTAGGACTGCCTGTCTATCCAGAACTAGACTACGATAGCATAGACATCGAACTCTACCGCACACTTGGAAGCAGCAGAGGAGTGGGAAGCTTCTACCGAGTGGCTAGAGAGCGTGTTCCTTATGACAACAGCACAGGATACATCACCGTCTTAGACACTGTCTTGGACGTATCCTTAACATCTGCTTCCTTTGACAAAGTGACCACCAACTTCACTGGGGGAAATCCTGGACTTACGTGGACATATCCCCCTAAAGCTAAAGCCCTTACAACAGCAGACAATAGGCTTGTCCTAGGCAATATAGCATCGCCTCCAAAAGCTGACATTGTATTCAGAAAGAATGAGAATACATATGATTTGTGCATGGGGGACTTCAATGGAAGCTATATTAGATTTACCAAGACAAACATCAATGATGCTTCTTCTAATGCAGACCTTGTCTTCTCTTTTGAGGGAACAAGGGAAGTGGAATTTGATCCCACCTCTGCAATCACCATTGGCACCAATCAAATTACAATAGCCTCTACAGCTCATGGACTAGTGGCTGGTCAGTGGATATATTTATTCCATAGAGATAAGACAGCTAATAACAGCTTAAGATGGGCAGGATGGTATAGACTTCATAGTGTCACCACCAATGCCTTTGTCATTAAAATAAAACACAGTGAAGATGCAGGGGCTGGAGCAGCTACAGATGTAACATGCTATGTTTCCTCCTCTGCCTCTGTTTCTGAGATCACCAATAGAGTGCCTGTGTGGATGGGACAAAATGCATACAGAGAAGTGTCTCCTAGCCAAGTGAACACCTCTACAGATGTATTCACCATTTCCCCCCATGGCTGCTTTACAGGAATGGCTGTGCGGTGGATTAGTAGTGGAAATCTTCCATCTCCGCTTGTAACAGACACAGACTACTATGTCATCTCTCTTAATGAAAGCCAAATCAAACTGGCTACAACATATGATAATGCTATTGCAGGAACAGCCATCAACATAACAAGTACAGGAACAGGCACACATGTTGTAAGCCCTGCTGTTTTGGATGGCAATTTTGGACAGCGTGAGTTTGACACGGTGCCTTTAGAAGCTCTTGTGGCCACTAAGCTTTCTGTAGCTATTAGTGCGGTGATGGCTTCTGAAGATCCAAGTAATGCCTACTGGCAGTCACAAGGAACATTCCCCAAGCCATGGCTTCTGGCTCAGTCAGGTCAGTCCTTTGGGCTGGGGGAAATATATGTACAACAGATGGATGCGCCTAATGGGGCTCTTAGTATTACACACACCGGCATGAGCAACAGAGTGAGTGTTTACATAAACAACCTCCTCTATCCAAATGGAACAACAGCCTCTACAGAGATTAAGCGATTCAACTCCAGGCTGGCATTCAGCTATCGTAAGGCATCAGAATTATTTGATGATGTATACAGCGATAGAGTGGATGGTACAAATGTTGTAGACATCAACCCAGCAGATGGTCAAGAGATAACAGCCATCATCCCATTCTTCGGTACATCAGTGTTTGGTGCAGCACAGTATGCGCAGTCTCTTGTTGTGTTTAAAACAAACAGTGTCTACTTTGTAGATATTGCAAGCAGGCAAGTGCAGAAGATACAGACACAAGGTCAAGGCTGTACAGCTCCAAATTCAATTGCCTTATCCACCAATGGTATATTCTTTGCTAATAACTCTGGCCTTTACCACCTAGACTGGAGCAACAAGATTACATGGCGTGGTAGGTTTCTTAATGGACTGTGGAAGACAGAGCTTAATAAGGATGCCATCTCTAGGCTCACAGGACACAACTACAGACAAGGAAGAAAATACAAGCTATCCTACCCAGTTAATGGAAGCACAGACAATTCTAAAGTGTTTGTCTATGATCACTCCAGAGAAGAGCTGGGACAGATGGGAAGCTGGACAGTGTATGACAATCATAATGCTACAGGATGGTGTAACCAAAGATCTGATGCATTCTGGGGGACAACAAATGGTAGGGTGATGAAGGTGAGAAACACCAACACACGCTATGACTACCGAGATGATGACCAACCAATCGCACAAAGCGTCACCTTTGGGGGAATTCACTACGATCTTCCTAACGAGAGAAAGATTACAGACAGTGTAACATTACAATTCCAGAATGATGTCGGCACTGTAACTGGAGTGGAAGTGTTGACAGAGCAGAGTTTATCTGGTATATTTAATAGTAGCGGCACTATCTCTATCCCAGAAGGTGACACAGATGCTACGATACGATTCTCTCTATCTGATCGCAAGGGTACACATGTTCGCACTAAGATTGTAAAAGAGCCTGTTCTTAATGAAAAATTCCAAATCAGCGCACTCACGTACGGTGTTGTTAGCATTGGCTCTGATGGTGTACCTCAAACTAATAAATTCAGAAGGTAGTGGCAATGGCAGTAACAACAAAAACATCTAAGATAAAAAACCCCTTAGATGCACTAACCCCAAAAAACTACACTCCAAATATAAAAGAGCTTCAAGCAGAAAACAACATTGGCTCTATTGAGAGCCCTATGGGAGCTTCTGCCCTACCAGAAGCCACGCCTAAACAAATAGACATGGCTGGCACACCTGCACAAAGACAAGCCCAGGTGAGTGAGCAGCAGAAGCAAGCAGCAGAGGAGGCAGCTAAGGCCAGACAAGCAGCAGCAGCTCCTAAGACATTAGAAGAAGCTGAGCGTTATGCTAAGCCTACAGCAGCACCACAAGCTTTTGAACAGGCAAGACAAAAGGCCCAAGCCCTGACAACGCTAGGGCCAGCACGAACACGTATTGAGTCGCTAATTGAAGACAGGCTCACTACCTTCGAGGCTCCAGAACTAGAGATCACTCTAAACGAAGATGCCATTATGGCCCTTCCCCCAGATCAGCAGGAGGGAGCTAGAACTGCTCTAAATGCTTTGATCGCTGCCGAGCCAGCAGGAAGGGAAGCAGCCCTACAGGATTTATACGATGTTGTTGGGGGAAGCCAGCTTGCCGATGTGGCTAGATTCTTTAATACAGACGCTAACACACTCGCCAATGTCCTCGCTCCTGTGGTGACACAAGAAGAAGGGGAAGTGAGAATAGAGCTTAATGAGCTAGATCTTACAGGAATAGACACAGCTTCTATTGCTTTAGCTCTAGGCATTCCAGAAGAATCTCTTCTTACAATGACCCTAGATGAGATAGATCAGCAAATCAATCTCATTGAACAAAGAGAATTTAATGAAATAGCAAATCTCACCGCACAGCTATCTGATCCCACTCTTTCTTTCCAAAGAAAGCAAGCCATACAGCAGCGTCTTCTCGACCTAGGAGCTAGTGGCTACATGGGCATCGAGCAATCTGTAGACATTCTACAAGAGCAGCTTGACGCTGAAGTGGCTATCGAAGTGGCTGGTAAGGAGTATTCTGTAGAAGATCTTCTTAGCGATGAGGGAATGAGCGAGCTTATTGCTGAGGCTGTTAAGGACGAAGACTTCCTAGCTGAGCTTAAAGACGATCCTAGATTTGCTAAAGTGGCTGAATGGGTGGAAGAAAATAGGTTTGCCCTAAGCAACCTAGTGGGGGAATACCAAACCACAGCTACAGCCTTCACAGACACACAAGATCAGGCTGCTTCGTTGTTCTCCTCTTTAGGGGAAACAGATGAGGCAAAGGCTTTATTAGCTTCTATGCTTGGTGTGGATGAGCTTCCTTCCTCTATCACAGCAGCAGAGCTAGAAGCATTCCAGAAAGCACTAGAAGACAACCCTGTCTATCAGCTAGCTCTTGAAGATGAATTATTCCTCGACGATCTATTGGCCAACCCAGAGCAAGCCGAGGAGATGTATGATCTTATTAGCAGTGTGCCTACAACAGACGAAGAGGGCAATCCCCTTTCCCCCGAAGAAGCACAGGCTGCACAACAAGCAGCTATAGACGATATGTATTCTTTGTATGAGAAACTAAGTGATGATCCAGCTCTAGCCTATCTGTTTGGCGAGGCAGCGTATTACACCGACTACGAAGAATTACAGAATATGCTGGGGGAAATAGCTAGATATGATGCCTTAGATGAAGGGGTGAGAGAGCTAGACAGCAGTCAGCTAGAACGATATGATTTGTCCATTGACCTTTTAGAAGACATAAACGCTGTCCTAGCAGACATGTCTGACCAAGATAAGGCTGCCACTCTTAGTGCAATTATTACAGACTTTGATGAAAGAGAAGCAGCCCGTAAACAATACTTGGATTTAAGCGCAGACAATGTCACCGATATGATAGGCCCAGGGGCTGGGTGGAATGCCATAGACATTAACATTGCCCTTAAAGATGAAAACATAGATCAAGAAACAAAAGACTTGCTTATTGCATTGTTTGATCACAACCAAAATGGTGTGGTGACAGACGAAGAGATTAACAGTGATAAGACAGTGGCAGCCTTTAAAAAGAACATCCTAGGACTCACCGGAAATGAGGATGCGGATAAGCGTAAAATTATTGAGGCCGGTGGAGACATTGATGTTGAGGCAGCAATAGATAAGCTAGCAGGTGGAGTTAATCCATCTGCCGACATAGAATTGGCCACACGCCTATCTGATGAGCGACAAGCATCTATTGAAGGTGTGGATGATTTTATTACAAGCATGGCTAAGACACTTGGCTTAGACTTTACTTCAGCGACGAGTGTGGCTGACATTAACAAGAAAATTGATGCTAAGATTACAGAGCAAGATAATAAAATATCAGAGGCGCAGGAAAGAATTGACACATACAACACCACGAAGGATGCTAATAAAGCAGCCATCGGGGACGCAGGGGCAGCTATCTTTGGTCTTAAGATGCGCATAGCTGATATCAAGAGTAAGATGAGCAAGTTGCCCTTTAGTGCGCAAGGAGCCCTTCAACGTAAGGCATACCAGGATGATATTGACAAGTGGAATAAAGCAATCAAAAAGCACGAAGCTAACATTGACACTGCAAATGATAGAATTAAGAAACTAGATAAACAAATCTCGGATACTAAAACAGAGCAGCAAGGATATCGTAACGTTAAGATTACAGTTAGTAATAAGAAAACAGAGTGGAACGATTTACTGACAGCACATAATACGTTAATGGCTCTTGATCCTGCGTCAATGACAGACGAAGAACTATACAACTATTATTATGGCCCACTTCCGGAAGAAACATCGGGTCTTAGTCTCAAACTTGCAGAGGGCCCAACAGGAGGCTCCACTCCTAAGCCAAAAAGTAATAGCGCAGCAGGACGAACCAAGGGCAAGCGCACTTCAAATGGGAAGAAGAAATAAATGGCTCTTATAGATGTATTAAGAAAACAGCAACAACAGAAGGCTATTCCCCCAGTACCTAGGACAAGCGTAGAGGCACTCAGGGGGCTTATGTCCTATGGTCAGACAGGGAAAGTGCAGCAGCGCACTGGCCCTGCTGCTGTTAGCTTAGCTGCCCAAACCGCACAGGCTGGTGTACAACAAGCTGGGGAGCAAATACAATCAGCAGCACAAAGACAGGCAGCAGCCCAGCAAGCTCAGCTTGAAGAGCAGCAGGCAGCACAAGCGCAGCAAGCCCAAGCCATTGACTTCCAAGCAGCCCAAGCACAAAGGGGCCTTGCAGCCGGAGAGCAGCAAGCTATTGCCAGAAGACAAACAGAAGAAGAGATGGCTGCTACAAGAAGGGCTGCACAAGAAGAACAAGCTATCAATCAAATAACAAACACATATGCTAATGCTTTAGCTGATTTGGCCTCTCAAAGAAAAACTACAGAGAATGAGCTATTCAGTGGGCTAGATCAAGCGATGGCTAGCCTATCCGCAGATAAGCAGCTTGCTAGAATACAGCAGCTTGGCCATATAATGGCGATGTCAGACAAAGAATATGTGCGGTCAATACAGCAAGTGGGGGCTTTACAAGGACTGCAAGATGATATAGCATTCAAGATAGAGGCAGACAAGCTAGCCTTTGGTAAAGACTTAGAAATCTTACAGCAACGGTTTGATGCTGAGGCATTGCTACAAGCAGATGCTAGGAAGTTTAAAGAGGAAATGGAAGACATGAGCTTGGATCATGCTCTTGAAATGGCTGACCTTGCAATGAGAGAACAAAATGCTAAAAGCTTTATTGAGGGACTGGGCCAAGCAACCACGGGCTACCTGGATTATAAGCAGTACACTCCGGCTTCACAAAGCTCCATTCCATATGGCTCCACTGGAAATGAGCAACAAGCCAATCAATCTCTTATTCCGAGCTTACGCTATGGCTCATCATCTGATCCGTTTAGCTCTACGCCAACTCCGGCTACACCTGGCTACACCCCTAAGAATTGGTGGGAGGACTAACGTATGTCATTAGCACAAAACCTACGTAACATAACAAGACAGCTTAATCAGCAAGCTCAGCAGCAAGTGTCTACAGCTCAGGCAGGAAACACTTTGCAAATACAGCAAGCCCTTACAGAGCAGGCAGCCGCACAAGCCCCTGGCCAAGTGGTGGGGGGAACATTGCAGGCTGCTCAACAAATGGCTCCAGCTATCATACAAGCACAAGCACAGCCTGCCCTACAGGCTCAACAGCAAGTGGCACAGGAGCAAGCAGCAGCCGCACAGCAGGCCATAGGACTACAGCAAGCACAAGCCCAAAGAGCCCTACAAAAGAAGGCTATGCTAACAGATGATGAGATAAAGAAAAGGCAAGAGCAAGGGCAGCTTAGGCAAAATTCAGCAGAGCTAAAGCAAGCCAAGCAATTGCAGCAAGATGACATCGACTTACAACAAAGAATGCAGCAGCGTGGGTTTGCTTATGACAATAAGATAAGCTTTCTAACACGTAAGCAAAGAGAAGATTTGTCTCAGCTTGGAACATTTGTTAGACAACAAGTGTTTGATAGTAGGCTTCAGTTTAAAATAGAAGAAGGCAAAAGAGCATTCTCTAATGAAAGACAGCTTGCCGACTTTGCTGTGGCTACAGCAATTAGTGAGCAGCAATTACAAACAAGAATGCGGGCTATGTCACAAGCCTATGAAAAAGAAATGATAATGATAAATGCTGCGCAGCAAAAGATAATGCAACAGCTAGAGATAGAATTTAAGAAGAGCGAACAAGAAAAGAATCAGGCTTTGATTAAGAAGCTACAAGAAAGAAGAAATGCTCTAATAGAAAAGCAGAAAAGAAAACAGGCCAATTCTAATATGTTCGTTAATATAATATCAGAAGGATCGGGAATTGCGGCTGCCACTTTTGCTGTGCTGTCAGGAAATCCGCAGTTTGCCCCAGCGGCCTATTATGCTGGAAAAGGTGGTGGAAAAATGTGGAGCTCAACATTAGCAAATACAGGCGAAGCACAAAAACGTTTTTAATAAAGAGGTAAACAATGGCACAAGTGGATAGCAACAATAAAAAACTAAGTGATATCATCAAAAATACAATTGACATCAAAGAAGGCAAGTTAACTCCTGTCTCCAAGACACGCCTCTTAGAAAGAATCAAGGCAGACATAGAAGAAAGGTACTTGCCTACATACAAAACAACATTGCCCGCTGGCCCAACACAG
>Ga0209536_100016895_pt1 | contig 10361 bp, 3 predicted proteins | sample DeeMarSeWOR28_12_FD_187461 | JGI IMG/M metagenome (GOLD analysis project Ga0209536, IMG submission 187461) | Marine sediment microbial communities from White Oak River estuary, North Carolina - WOR-2-8_12 (SPAdes) (version 2) | ecosystem: Environmental > Aquatic > Marine > Intertidal zone >... | reverse complement strand
CTGCGGTACGACGGGTAGCCGGCCAGGCGGGAGAACGTGTCGAAAACGATCGACCCGGCGGCGGCGACGGCCAGCAGGACGTACCATCGCCGGTTTGCCGCGGCGCTCTCGAAGTAGCGGAGGCGGTCCAGGATCCGGCCCGGTTCCGTGATGCCTTCCGTGTTTACGATCTCTTTCAGCAGTCCGGCCCCCAGCAGGCTCATGAATGCGCCCGGGACCCCGTGCCCCGTACAATCGGCCACCGCCAGGATAAGTAGGTTATCGGAACGGGTCCACCAGTAGAAATCGCCGCTGACCTTCTGCTTGGGACGGTAGAAGACCAGATGTCCGGAAAAATGTTCTTCCAGCAGGGCCAGCGAAGGCAGAATGGTATCCTGCAGCCGCATGGCATAGTCCATGCTGGAAGAGATCTCGTGATGGGTAAGCTGGATCTGTTCCTTCTGCTTGAAGACCAGGTCCCGCTGGGCCTCGATCTCATCCCGCTGGGCCTCGATCTCGTCCCGCTGTGCCAGGATCTCCTCGTTTCGCAGACTAAGCTCTATGTTCTGTCCCGCGATCTCGTCCCGCTGCAGGGCCAGCTTCGTATTGTCTTTCTGTTTTCGCATATAGGCCCGCGTGGTGATGCTGAGCAGGACCAGTACAAATGCGATCCCGGCAAAGGCCAGGGCGGTGATGGTATTGCGCTGGTCCAGTTCTGCCTCTGATTTCTCCAGCTCGATCCGTTGAAGCTCTCTTTGCTGGCTGATCCTCAGGATCTCGTTCTCCTTCAGCTCCATGGCAAGTTTGGACTCGCCGGTGGCAAGCTCCTCCAGCATGCGGATGGTCTCTCTCTCGCCCAGCAGGGATGAAAGCTGGTTCTGCATCCCTCTTTCGTTGAGCAGGACGATATGCCGGATCCATAAGAGGCTTGTGAAAACCGATGCAACGGGGGCCCAGCTGAAGAGGTGCTCCTCCCAGCTCCGGGTATTTCCCCAGGGATCGGTAACATCTTCCAGATCGAGGCCGGTGCCGATAAGGCCGGAGGGCAGATGGTGTTTCCGGTTGATTTCTCCGATCTCTTTCTTATAATTCGCCAGTGCAGATTTCAAGGCAGCTCCCCGGGGAATGTAAAGGAAGTAGGGACTGCTATAGCCGGTACTTGCCAGGAGGAGCCGGTCGGCCGTGGCAGGATCAAAGGTATTATCCAGTGGATTTTTGTAAAAGCTTGAAATAAAGCCCGACCTGAGGGTGTCGGTCATGTGGTATATCTCATCGCTCACGTCCCTTAGCTTTCGAAGAGATTCCAGCAGCTCCTCGTTGCCGGTAAGGCTTACCGAGTCCATGCTGGAATAGATCAACTGGTTGGCAGTATTCAGCCCCGCATTCAGTTTTGCATACTCCTCCTCCAGTATCACATATCCGTTTACCACATTGGTGGAAACCTGCGACTTGGTAACATAAATATGAATTAAATAGGCCAGGATGGCCAGGATCAGGTCTTTCCAGTAGAAGGGAAGTTCTCCCTTTCCCCTGATCCGCATATAGAAATAAAAGACAATCAGCAGGGGGATCATGTAGGTGCCAAGGAAGAGCGCCAGACTTGCCCCCGGCCAGTGCATGATCTTGAAGACAAATGCAAACAGGGCGATGAACAGGGTCAGAAAGCGAAAGACCAGGTAGATGCGGTTCAGCAGGGCAGTGGTTTTCCTGAAATCCAGGATCAGTTGCAAGGGTAGATACCCCAGGTTAAAGACCAGCATGGAGAATCCCAGAAGGATGGTTGCACCAGGCCAGTGCAAGAATCTGAAAAGGACACCTAATATGAAAAGGGATGCGGCAAGGATGCCCAGAATTCTCTCGGTCTTTTTCACGGCTGTAAAATACAGATTCTCATGGGAATATTCAACATGAAATTGAGCTTGGGGAGCCTTCGGGATCGTGTTTCGGGACCAGGCATGACTTTTGCATATGATATCATGTTAAAAAAAATGTAAAGAAAGTAGGAGTGGAGTTAGACCCAGGTGTTAAAATACCTAACTTTGACCCTTGGTTTGACGTATACTTTTGAAGGCATTAACATTTAACTAAGGTTGTAACAGTAAAATACTTATCTCCCATGGCAAAAAACCACAGGGTTATAGAATTAGACGAGGTAGTAGTGAAGTTTGCAGGCGATTCGGGTGATGGCATGCAGCTTACGGGAACGCAGTTTTCAGATACATCGGCATTTGTGGGGAATGATCTATCCACTTTCCCGGATTATCCTTCGGAGATCCGGGCGCCGCAGGGAACCATTGCAGGAGTTTCGGGCTTCCAGGTCCATATTGGGCACAAGGAGGTTAGCACGCCCGGCGATCAGGCCGATGTGCTGGTGGCCATGAATCCCGCCGCACTGAAAGCCAATATGAAGTGGGTGAAGGACGGGGCCACCATCATTATCGATATTGATAATTTCGATAACAAGCACTATAAAAAGGCCGGTTTTGAGGAGGATCCCTTACACGACGGTTCGCTGGAGGGCTTTAACGTGGTGAAGGCTCCCATCAGCCTGCTCTCGCGGGATGTGGCCATGGCCAACGGGCTGGACAGCAAGGGTGCGGATATGACCCGTAACCAGTTTGTGGCCGGACTCCTTTACTGGCTGTTTAACCGCGACATCAAGATCGGGGAGGACTTTCTGAAGAAGAAATTCAAGTCCAAGCCGGATGTGGTCAAAGCCAATATTGCAGTACTGCAAGAGGGCTACAATTATGCGGAGACCATTGAGGCCCTTTCCACCACCTACCATGTGGATCCTGTAAAAGGCAAAAAGGGTCTGTTCCGGAACATCACCGGCAACCAGGCCACTGCCTGGGGCCTGCTGGCTGCAGCCGAGAAGGCGGGGCTGGAACTTTTCCTGGGATCCTACCCCATCACACCGGCCACCGAGATCCTGCAGGAGATTGCCAAGCGCAAGCACCTGGGGGCCATTGCCTTCCAGGCCGAGGATGAGATCGCCGGGATCAGCTCGGCCATCGGGGCCTCCTTTGCCGGGAAACTGGCCTGCACCACAACATCGGGTCCGGGACTGGCCCTGAAAGGGGAAGCCATCGGCCTGGCAGTGATCACCGAACTGCCCCTTGTTATCGTGGATGTGCAGCGTGGCGGACCTTCCACGGGTCTGCCAACCAAGACCGAACAGTCGGACCTGCTGCAGGCCCTGTATGGCAGGAACGGCGAGTCGCCCTGCATTGTGATTGCAGCCTCCTCGCCTGCCAATTGTTTCAATTATGCATACGAGGCAGCTAAATTATCCCTGGAGCATATGACCCCGGTGATCCTGCTGACCGACGGATACCTGGCCAATGGCTCGGAGCTGTGGAAGATCCCTTACATGAAAGATATGCCTGCCATAAAACTGCAGAAGGTCAAGGACAACGATCCTGACTATCAGCCCTACAGGCGCGATCCGGAAAGACTTAACCGCTTCTGGGCCATTCCGGGTCAGCCCGGACTGCGGCACCGTGTCGGGGGATTGGAGAAGGAAGATGTGACCGGCGTGGTATCGCACGATCCCATGAATCACCAGATAATGGTGGAGCTGCGCGACAAGAAGGTGCAGAAAGTGGTGGACTACATTCCCGATCAGAAGGTCATCGGTCCAGCCGAAGGCGATCTGCTGGTGGTTGGCTGGGGAGGTACCTACGGGGCCCTGGTCAGTGCAGTGAAGGATCTCCAGGAGGAAGGGAAGAGCGTGGCATTGGCACAGTTCAACTACCTGAACCCGCTGCCTGGAAATACGGCCGAGGTACTGTCGGGATACAAGAAGATCCTGGTATGTGAACTTAACCTGGGGCAGTTTGCCACCTACCTGCGCTCCAAGCATCCCCAGTATGAGTACCTGCAGTACAACAAGGTACAGGGCCTGCCCCTTTTCATATCTGAGTTGAAGGTGAAGATAAATGAAGTTCTGAATTCCATTAAATAGAAGACATGGCACATAATTTTGAACCAGTAGAAGTAAGCACGAAAGAAGATTTTAAGCTGGACGGGCCCGTAAAGTGGTGCGCCGGGTGCGGGGGGCATGCGGTACTGAACAGCGTTAAGAGCGTGTTGCCGGAGACCGGCATTGACAAGGAAAAAGTGGTTTTTGTGTCGGGGATCGGCTGTTCGTCCCGTTTCCCATATTACATCAACAGTTACGGCTTCCATAGCATGCACGGCCGGGCCAATCCCATCGCATCGGGCATCAAGATCAGCAATCCCAACCTGAGCGTGTGGATCGTGACCGGAGACGGGGATTCCATGGCCATCGGCGGGAATCACTTCATCCATACCATAAGAAGGAACATCAATGTGAACATCCTCCTGTTCAATAATAAGATCTACGGGCTCACCAAGGGACAGTATTCCCCCACCACCCCCAAGGGAAGTGTGACCAAGTCCTCGCCCGACGGGACCATTGAGAATGCCTTTATGCCGGGGGAACTGACCATGGGGGCACAGGGCACATTCTTTGCCCGCACGGTGGACAGCGATCCCAAGATGATGCGGGAGGTGTTCAGGGCAGCTGCCGATCACAAGGGGACCAGCGTGGTGGAGATCCTGCTAAACTGTGTGATCTTTGCCAACCAGGTGCATAAGGATATTACGGGCAAAGACGTGCGAGAGGATCACCAGATCTACCTGGAGCACGGGAAACCCATGATCTTCGGGAAGGATCGAAATAAGGGCCTGATGATGAAGGGTGATAAGATGGAGGTGGTGACCATCGGGGAGAACGGGGTCACCGAGGATGATCTTATCATACATAACACAAAGGATGTTGACGATACCAACCATTACCGCCTGGTACGCATGGGATTGCCCGAATACCCGGTGGCCATGGGTGTGATCCGGGCCATCGAATCCGAGGTATTCGAATCGCAGATGTACGACCAGGTACAGCATGCCAGGGAGAACGCCAAGATCAAGACCATGGATGAACTGCTGCACAGCGGGAATGTATTTGAGAGCAAGGGTTAGAGTATTTCCATTCCCGAATCTTACTGGCTTACTGGACTGAGAGGTTAATAATAACTTATTAACTTTACTGACTGACCGCGAAGCGGGCAATTTAACTGGAACGAAGTGAGCTTAACTCCGCGATCCGAAGAGGATATTCAGCGACTGATAGCCGAGAGGAAGGAGCGCCTCAAGGAACTGACCTGCATAAACGAAACCACGCAGATCATCAAGGAGAACCGTTCCATTGAGGAGACACTTACCCAGATTGTATCCATCCTTCCTCGGGCCTGGCAGTATCCCGAAATGTGCGTTGCAAGGATCTGGTTCGAGGGGAAAGATTATACCAGCCAGGGATTCCGGGAGGGTGACTGGCGGCAGGAGCAGAAATTCGAGACCATAGATAAGCGCAAGGGATCCATCGAGGTATATTATCTGAAAACTTTCCCCGAAAAGGATGAAGGGCCCTTCCTTAAGGAGGAGCGGCAGCTTATCGAGAACCTTGCCAGCATAATATCCAACTTCCTTAACAGTCAGGAAGCGCGTAAGATACTGCAAAAGAGCTCGGAGGAGGATACGGTCCGGGAAGAGCTCAGTCGCTTTCATCAGCCCCGTGAGGTCAACTCCAGGATGCTCCTGCAGAAATTCCTGGCCAAACAGAATGCCAACAGGGATATCTTTCACGACCTCATGCGTTACAAGGTTAAGGAGATCCTGCTGGTTGCCACCCTTTACGATGCATTCAGCATTGAGAAGGAGGGACGTTTTTCGGAGCATATTCTGGGTGAGTATTCCCAGTTGAACCTCACCTCCATGCCGCGTGTGACCGGGGTTTCGAACTATGAAGAGGCCATCGAGCAGCTGAACTCGCGCCACTTCGACATGGTGATCCTGATGATCGGTAACGACAAGGTGACTCCCATGCAGGTGTCGGCCCGGGTCAAGACTGACTACCCTTATATTCCCATTTACGTTCTGCTGAACAACGACCAGGAAGTAAGCTCCTTTAAAAAAACCAACCCCACCCTGAGCAATATTGACCGGCTTTTTGTGTGGAACGGCGATTCCAGCATCTTCTTTGCCATGGTGAAGCACCTGGAGGATAAGGTGAACGTGGAGAACGATACCCAGCTGGGACTGGTGAAGACCATCCTGCTGGTGGAGGACTCTGAAATCTACTATTCCCGCTATCTGCCGATGCTCTATAATACGGTGCTGGAACAGACCAAAAGGATCATCGACGATGTAAGTACCGATGAGTTGTTCAAGGTATTGCGTTTGAGGGCACGGCCAAAGATCCTGCTGGCCTCCACCTATGAAGAAGCGATCCAGACTGTTCAGAAATACCAGGATTCGCTGCTCTGTGTGATCAGTGATGTGAAGTTCCCAAGGGACAAGAAGATGGACGACAATGCGGGTTTCAACCTGGTAGCCCAGATCAAGGAAATGGTCAAAGGCCTTCCCACCGTGATCCAGTCCTCAGATACCAAGAACTCGGCACGCGCTTTCGAATTGAAATCGACCTTTATCAACAAGAACAGCGAGACCCTGCTGCAGGATATCCGCAATTTCATCATGCACCACCTGGGTTTCGGGAGCTTTATTTACCGGGATGCGGGAGGTAAGAAAATAGCCGAGGCCCAATCCCTGAGGGAGTTTGAGCAACATATTGAATCCATCCCTGCCGAGTCGCTGGTTTACCACGGGAAACGGGATCATTTCTCACTCTGGCTAATGGCCCGCGGTGAGATCAAGATCGCCAAGATGATCCACCCCGTAAAGGTGACCGATTTCAAGACCCCCTTAGAATTCCGCAGCTACCTGCAATATGTGATCAAGAAGTACCGCAACGAATCCAATACGGGAAAGATCGTGAATTTTGAAGGATCGGCCCTACTGGATGAGTCCAATATCGTGAGCATGGGAAGCGGTGCCCTGGGAGGCAAGGGCAGGGGATGCGCATTTATAAATACGCTGATCTACAACCTGAATTTTTCGGAGATCATCCCGGAGATGAATATCCGGACTCCCCGGACCAGCATCATCGGTACCGACGAATTTGATATTTTCATGGAGCGGAACAAACTGCTGGAGGCCATACACCATGTTAGCGATTATGAAGAGATCCGGCGGAAATTCCTGGAAGGCGAACTCTCCTACAACCTGGAGAAACGCCTGAAGGAACTGCTGAAACTCCTGAACCGGCCCCTGGCGGTCCGTTCCTCCAGCCTGCTGGAAGATTCTACCATGCAGCCCTTTTCCGGGATCTTCGAGACCTACCTGATCCCCAACAACCATCCCGATTTTAAAGTTCGCTTCAAGCAGTTGAAGGATGCCATCAAGCTGGTCTATTCTTCCATCTATTCGCCCCATTCCAGGCGTTATTTTGAAGCCATCAACTATTCCCTGGAGGATGAGAAAATGGCCGTGGTGATCCAGGATGTGGTGGGCACCTACCACAACAATCATTTTTATCCCCATATGAGCGGAACCGCCCAATCGCACAACTATTACCCGGTGGCCCATATGGAGCCTGAGGACGGATTTGCCATAGCGGGTCTTGGCCTTGGACATTACGTGGTGAACGGAGAGCGGGCCTACCGTTTTTCCCCCAAGTACCCCACCCTGGAGATGAGCTCCCTGCAGAGTCAGTTGCGAGATTCCCAGGTGGAGTTCCTGGCCCTGGACATGATAAATACGGATGTGGATTTCTGTGCGAAGGGATCGGAGGCCAACCTGCACCGCCTGCCCATCTCAGAGGCCGAATCCCATGAGGTATTGAAGCATCTGGCTTCCACCTATGATGTTGATAATGAACGGATCGAGCCGGGCATTTCCAGCCCGGGTCCCCGGATACTTAATTTTGCCAACATCCTGAAGTACGAGTATGTGCCCCTGGCCAGGGCGCTTACCCTGATCATGGATGTGGGCAAGGAGGCCCTGGGTTCGCCTGTTGAACTGGAGTACGCCGTGGACCTGGACAAGGCTGAAAACGGGAAGCCCTCCTTTTTTATCCTGCAGATCAAGCCCATGCTGGGTACAGGGGGCGAGTACACCTTCGATACGGGAGGGATCGATCCCGAGGATATGCTCATTTATGCGGAAAAGAGCATGGGTAACGGGATGGTGGACAATATAAGTGACCTGGTCTACGTGGACCCGGAGGTTTTTGACAAGATGCAGACTCGTGAGATTGCGGCACAGATAGAAAGATTCAATCAGACGCTGGTGAGCGAGAACCGGAAATATATCCTCATCGGACCCGGCCGCTGGGGGACACGCGATCCCTTTATAGGCATCCCGGTCAACTGGTCACAGATCTCCAATGCCAAGGTGATCGTGGAGACCAGCCTGGAAGAGTTTCCGCTGGATGCTTCCCTGGGTTCACACTTTTTCCACAATGTGACCTCCATGAATGTGGGCTATTTCAGCATCCAGCACGATTCACGCACATCCTTTATCCGCTGGGAGGAACTGGCAGGGCAGGAGCTTATCGAGAAGACCGAATTTGTGAAACACATCCGTTTTAAGGAGCCTGTTTGCATTATGATGGATGGGAAGAAAAGAATTTCAATTATCTTGAAGCATGCCTGCAAACTCAACAACGGAGCGTAGACCCGGCTACCAACCCACCATCGATTTCAGCCACACGGCATTTAATTTGCTGATGCAGAAACGTATACGTAAGGTTCTGATCATCAGCTCCAATTACGACTTTTTCATGCTGGAGGAGGACGGCCGCATCGACGAGCAGATCTTCATGGAATATGTATCCCTGAATCTCCGCTATCCCCCGGTTTTTGTGAAAGCATCCAGTTCTGCCGAAGCTTTCCGGATCCTGGAAGAAGAGGATATCAACCTGGTCATCGAAATGCTGAATCTGGGCGACAGTGATGCCTTCTCCCTTGCCAAGCGGATCAAGCAGAAACATGCCGATATACCCATTGTGGTGCTTACCCACTTTAACAGGGAGGTCAGCCTGCGGCTGCAGAACGAGGACCTGTCGGCCATCGATTACGTTTTTTGCTGGCTGGGCAATGCAGACCTGCTGCTGGCCATAATCAAGCTCATCGAGGACAGGATGAATGCGCCCCATGATATAGAAAAAGTAGGGGTGCAGTGCATCATCCTGGTGGAGGACTCCATCCGTTATACCTCCACCTATCTTCCGGAGCTTTACAAGATCGTAATGCAGCAGTCGCGCAACTTTGTTAAGGAGGCACTCAATGAGCACCAGAGAATGCTGCGGATGCGCGGACGGCCCAAGATCCTGCTGGCCAAGACCTACGATGAGGCCATGGAGCTCTATAGCCGGTACAGGGATCACCTGCTGGGGGTGATCTCCGATGTGAGTTTTAAGAAGGGCGATGTGCGGGACAAAGAGAGAAAACTGGGGATCACACTGGTAAAGCAGATGCGCGAGCATGACCCCTACCTCCCTGCCCTGATGCAGTCATCCGACCTGAGCAATGCTGCCCTTGCCGAGGAGATGAAGGTGGGTTTTCTTCACAAGTATTCCAAATCGCTGTCCCTGGAGCTGCGGAATTTTATTATTCAGCAATTTGCCTTTGGCCCCTTTATATTCAGGGATCCTGATACCATGGAAGAGGTGGCAAGGGCGGAAGACCTGCAGGCACTTCAGAAAAAGATCCGGGAGGTTCCGGATGATGTTCTATCCTTCCATGCGGCCAGGAACGACTTTTCCAGGTGGCTTAACGCCAGGGCCATCTTCCCGGTGGCAGAACTCTTCAAATATGTGAAGGAAGAAGATTTTCCAAAGATTGAGGACATCCGGTCCTACCTGTATGAAGCCATCTCCAGCTACCGGATCAGCAAGGGACGGGGGATCATTGCCCAGTTTGACAAGAACAGCCACGATTCCTACCGTACCTTTTCACGCATCGGGCAGGAGTCCATTGGCGGGAAAGCGCGCGGACTGGCCTTTATCAATGCGGTGATCTCCAAGTACAATCTTTATAACAAGTTCCCCAATGTGGTGATACGGGTACCCAAGACCGTGGTGCTCAGCACCGATGTATTTGATGAGTTCATGGAGTCAAACGACCTCTACCGCATCGGGATGTCGGACCGTTCAGATGAGGAGATCCTGGAGCGTTTTGTTGAATCGAATCTGCCTGGCTGGCTGCACCAGGACCTGTATACGGTCATCTCGGTCACCGATGTGCCACTGGCCGTGCGATCATCAAGTAAGCTGGAGGATTCACATTATCAGCCCTTTGCGGGAGTATATTCCACCTATATGATCCCCGTGCACAAGGAGGACCCCGCCACGACCATGGAGCTGCTGACCTCTGCCATCAAATCGGTCTACGCCTCGGTTTACTTTAAGGAGAGCAAGGCCTATATAGCGGCCACCTCCAATGTGATCGATGAAGAAA
>Ga0209536_100016894_pt1 | contig 10361 bp, 4 predicted proteins | sample DeeMarSeWOR28_12_FD_187461 | JGI IMG/M metagenome (GOLD analysis project Ga0209536, IMG submission 187461) | Marine sediment microbial communities from White Oak River estuary, North Carolina - WOR-2-8_12 (SPAdes) (version 2) | ecosystem: Environmental > Aquatic > Marine > Intertidal zone >... | reverse complement strand
CAGGATGCCGTGGTGACCGCCGCTGCTGTGGTCACCATTACCGTCACCGGAACGGTCGTGAGCCTGTACTCCGAACCCTTGCCCAATACACCGGTCATCCTCACCGGAGTTCCGCCCACAACAACCGATGCCAGCGGCACCTTCACCATTGCAGGAGTCACCACACCGTATGACGCGACTGTCGTCGCGGCCGCGGACAAGCGCACCATCGTGTACAAGGGACTGACACGCCCTGATCCGACACTCACCTCTGCGGATCTCACTTCGATCATTCCACCGTATTCTGCGGCAGTCACGGGCACGGTCAGCGGCGGCACGGGGTTTCCGCAGCCAGCCAACCATACCACGCGCGTGGCCTTCGTCTCCGAACACGGATACGGCGGAGACATTGCCAGCGGAACAACCGGGGCGTACGGCCTGACAGGTCGGTGGGGAGAACAGACGACAGTTGCAGGAACCATCCATGCCCTCCAGTGGGAGGTCTCATCGAACCTTCCGGTCACGTACAAAGGCTATGGCTCGAAGGATGCCGTGACCCTCGCTGACGGAGGCTCCTTCCCGGGACAAAATGTTGCACTGACATCGGTGCCGACGGTGACCCTGACGGGAAACGTCACGGTCCCAACCGGTTACATGCTCATGGGGAAAGTCGTGGGGATTGTCTGGGGGCGGTTTGGCGGGATCAGTGTCGTTTCTGACCTGGCCTCCACCGGAGCCTTTACCTATGCCACACCGGACATTTCAGGGGCGACAGTGCTTTTCCGCGCGATTGCGTCGTCCCCGTTGGGGAATTCTACCGTCTGGACAGTGGGGCTTGCCCCGGACGCCAGTGGGGTGAACGTCACCATCCCTGCCGCTCCCGCCCTGAGCCTGCCAGTGGACGCCGCCACGAACGTGGACACAATCACGGCGTTCTCCTGGACAGCATTTGCGCAGGGGGTTCACCTCGTGTTCTTTGATGGCCCCGCAGGTGAGCCTGACTACTATGTGCTTAGCCAGTCCACGAGTTCGACCATCCCGAATCTCAATGCCATCGGCCTCGGGCTCCCTTCCAGCACAGCCTATCAGTGGTCGGTGTTGGGTGTTGGGCCGTTTGCCTCGGTCGACGAGTCCGCGGGCCCCGGGGGGTTCTACCCCACCCAGACTGAGAATCCCGCTCGTGACGGCAGTCTTGCCGCATCGACGTCGCGGAGCTTCACCACGAAGCCGTAGCCTGAGGGCGAGCCCTGCGGGCCAAGCTCCAGAACCTATCGGCACAGACTCACAGGCCCGGGCATCGATGCCCGGGCCTTCGCTTCTAACGGCGGTCTATCCGTGCCTCCCATCAGCACCTTCACGCTCGATCATCACCCGGCACTTGACAAAAGTCCATTGGCGCCCTACCTTTCTCGTAGCGTAACATAGGTCGCATGCGGCAGCAGATTTGAAGGCTCCGCGGTAGACCTCCCCGCCGTTCACTGCGGCGGGGGCGAGAGCGCACTCTTGCCCGGACATTCTCTTCCTCCTCTGCACTCCCACCTCCCGCGCGGGGCCATCGGCTGCCTCATAAGAACTCATCAGATTGTCGCATCCGGGCCAGCTGCGAGGTGCCTGTGCGTGATGCCGTACCGACGAGGGAGTTATGCAGTTTCGGTGCAGTGCACGCCCTCTGAGCGAGCCTCTCTTTCCACCCCTCTCTGTTGTAGAGGCCACGCATCGACACCTCCGGTGGCTGAGAGCGATGCGCACGAGGGAGGAGGAGACGATGCAGCGCACACTCGTTGTCGCAGGGACGTTTCTGCTCCTCTGGGCTGGCGGCTGCAGCGAAGACGAGCCTGCAGCCCCCGAGAGCCCCACATCCGGATCAGAGACATCGGTCACCATCTCGCCAGCCGGCGGAGAGCTCCGCGTCGAGGGCCTTGTCCTCAGTGTGCCGCCAGGTGCCTTCTCGTCAACGGCCACGCTCCAGCTGACTCCCCTCGCCGGAGAAACGCCTTTCGGGGCAAAGAGCATCTCCGCAACCTACCGGATCGACGGATTTCCGACGCAGTTCTACAGTCCGCTGCGTGTGCAGATCGGGCACAACGGAACGGCACGCTCGGGCAACTTCATTGCCGTCGGAGCTCCCGCGTCTTCTTCGACGGCCGAGGGAATTGACCTGGCGTACAGCTTCTATGCTGCACAGGATTCTGGAGGATGGTGCATCGGAACAGTCGGACCCAACGCCGCGAGCATGCCGTCGCAGACGCCTTCCCCAAGTGCAGGCAAGTATGGCATCCCGCACAACGAGACCTCGTCACTGACCCTCACTGCCATCACATCGCACTCGGTCCGCGACCATCAGAGTCCACACTACAAAATCTACTACCGGCATGATCTGGACGGACAACTGCTCGTCTCCCTACTTGCCGTGTTTGACGAGGTGTGTCAGACCTTGAAGCCGGCCCTGTCTCATTCGGCTGTTCCAGAGTATTCGATCCCGGTGCCCGTCGTGGTGAAGAGCCTAGGGCCGGGGTCGACAATCTATGCTCGATGGTATCACTCGTTCCTGGCCCTCACCGGCACAATCGTCATCAATGAGGATCGCCTGAGCGAAATGAGTTCGGCGGAGATGAAGAAGGAGCTCGGCGAGAGTCTCTTCTTTGACCTGGCGTATCATGCCTGCCTCGCCGCCCCACACAACCTGTTCTGGGTTGATTCATACTTCTGGTTCCATGTCGCGTGTGCTCTGTGGAGCCACGGGCTCTTCTCCGCACCGGGCTCAGTACCCGCCCGGTTTCCGGGGCACGAATACGCCCCCTTCACGGGTTTCACGCCTCCTTCCAGCGGTGAGGCCAACGCACGCCTGCACGGCTACGGCATGTCGGTATTTATCGAGCACCTGGTACGATGGAGTAACCCCGAGGTCATCACAAAGATCTATGCCCGGCTCGGTGAGGGCCAGCCGCTGGCTCAGGCAATCACCCTAGCGGGGGGAGGTTTATCCAGCGAGGCATGGTGGCAGACATTCTTCTGGGCCTACCTCACGGGACAGCTCTATCCGCTCGATCTGCTCATGGTCACCGAACATATCGAGGAGGTCTTCCACATCACATCGGCAGGCGACAGCCTTCACGAGTTTACGCGGCAGTACCGGGATCTCTCCGCAAAGATGTTCCTAATCGATCTCGCATTTGACCCCAATGCGCTCCCGTTTGACGCTGAAACGGATCTCACCCTCCGCGTGAGCCCCTCACGCTCCACTGCCTATGTCCATGCCTTCGCAGATACCGGAGGAGCATTCAAGTCTCTCGGATGGGCCAACGACAATCTCGCACTTGGTAACCTGATCGACCTTAAGGTTCAGGGATTGAGCCCGATCCTGCTCGTCGGGATCAGTTGTCAAGATGATGACCCGGTCTCGGGTATCGGGGCTATTAGCCTGGATGCGCGCTTGGGGCGCACGATAGACTACAATTGGAACAGCGCCTCAATTGGCCTCTATGACTTCGTCGCACATATGAAGTCCTATGTACAGGGGGCTGAATCGGAGTATGAGAGCAGGCCGAATCTCGTCCAGGAGGCTGAAGGCTGGTTTGAGGGGAGCACGTTCAGGGGGACAATGACGGACCGGGCATCAGGTGGGACCTTTACCATTACGCTCGATCCAGATCGGCTGTTCGTGAAAGAGTTCGGCTTCCATTACACCTACAATGACGGCGACAATCGAGGAGAGTTTGCTCTTGCCGGTCGAGATGTCCCGCTGGAGCACTACTGGTACGGACAACAGGACAAAGAAGTTGAATTCAGGCTCTCGGCGGATTCGATCCGGAGCCACGTCACCGAATGCACCATGGTGTGGGGCAACTACACGAATGACGCGCGGTACGAGATGCTGGACTGGGACTGCGACGAAAACTCCGCTCTCAAGGTGAAGATGTACATCGTACCCTAGCGGGAACGGCGCATCGACGCACCAGACCTCACCTCCTATCGCGCCGGGGCTCTACTTCAGGAGGGTCACCCTGTACGCATGGGCCCGTCTGTTGACCTGGAGGTGGAGCACGTAGGTGCCGCTGGCCAGATCATCGCCGTGGAATCGTGCGAGGTGCCGCCCTGGGCCCACGGGACCGTCCACCAGAGTCTTCACCCACTGGCCGCCGATGGAGTACACACGGAGTGTAACGTGACCGGGATCGGCCAGGGTGAAGATGACCGTCGCGGCTGCATTGAACGGATTCGGATAGACCGACTCGATCGTGTAGTTTGACGCAACGGACGCACGCTCAGCCTCATCCACACCGGCGGGCGTCGGTATGATTTCGAACAGCTGAAGATGGGTCTCATCAAGGCAAAAGACCGTGCCCCTGTGGACAGCCACGTCGAGAGCGTGTACTCCGGGCGTTCTATGGTAGGCGACTTCCACCGGAGCTGCGGGGGTGGACACATCCAGGACACGCAGGCCGATTCCACAGCCGTCTGTGACATAGAGGGAGTCGCCCGAGACCAGCAGATGAGTGACCTCTGTCAGGTTTCCCTCGTAGTGACCGATCTCCTTGGGCGTCAGAGGCTGGGAGATATCGAACACGCGAACCCCCCGAGAGAAGTCCGACAGAAACAGATAGTTGCCATCCGGTGAGACATCACACCACCAGGCCGCCCCCGGGGTTGGAAAGCGCGCGACCTCCACGATATGAGCCGGATCCGAGATATCCAGTACATACAGGCCGAACGACTCATCCGGAGCGAACAGATAAGGCCAGGCGACCTTCACGTTGCGAACGGCGAACCCCTGGTTACTTGACGGATCCCAGCGGGTCCACCAACCCAGAGGAATGGGATGTTGCAGATCAGAGATATCGTAGATCTGAACCCCCCCGTAAGCCATGGCCACAAACGCGTAGCGGTCGGTGCACTCCACCGAGAGCGGCACGCCATAGGTTTCAGGCGGGCACGGCAGCCAACCGGCGTTCCGTGGACGGGCCGGATCTGCGACATCCAGCACCCGAACGCCCGGAACCTGATTCATCTGCGCTCCAGGCACGAAGAGGCGGTCCCCCACAACCGACAACCAGAACGGCCGCCCCTCGATGGTTATCGTGTTCACCTCTTTCGGCGACGAGAGATCCGACACGTCATAGAAGACCACGTTCTGGCTGTCACGCCTCGTCGAGACGAACGCGTATTGACCGGCAACGGCCATGCCAAAGGCGGGCCCGTGGGGCTGGTAGAACCCGATCTCACAGGGTGAGGTTGCACCGACGAGGTCCATCACCCGAAGACCCTGCTCTCCGGAGGCCACACAGGCGATTCCTGCGAGGCAGTCGAACCCGTAGAACCACCTGGATCCCGGCATCTCAAATACCCCAAGCATTCTCGGGTTCTCAGGGCGGGACACATCCAGCAGAACGAGTTCGCTGCACACCTCGTCCCCGTGCCGCACAAAGCAGAGGGTATCACCGTTCATCACCATCCGCGAATAATACACATCCCCTTGGTGGTGAGGAACGGCACTGACCTCCCGCATGTGCGCAGGGTCAGACGCATCCACGACACGGAGCCCGAAGGCGGCATCCAGAAGAAACACGTGTCGTTCGTGCACGAGGACTTCGTGAACCAGTGACCCTTCGCCTGCCGGGGCAAACCTGCCCAGGCGCGCCGGAGAATGTACATCACGGATATCATACACAACCAGTGCATCATTGTCGGCAACGTAAGCCACGGCTCCCTCGACTGCCACACTGTGCGGATGGCCAGGCGTTTCAAACGAGCCAGCCTCGATCGGCCACGCTGGATCGGAGATATCAATGATTTTGACCCCGGAGAAGCCTGTCATGCCGAACGCCGTCACGTAGAGGAAGCCTTCCGCCACGCAGAGACTGGTGCAGTTATCAGGCAGCGACAGATGTCCTCTCTCAAGCGGCGCAGAGGGATCCGACACGTCATAGACGTACAGCCGGTAGTGCGTGGCCGACCAGAACCCGTCGAAATACAGAACGTAGGCATAGGCTCCGGCCACGCTGACACGGTCTGCCATCCACTGCGAAACCCCGGGGCAGGGGTCGTCGTTGGTGGCATATCCCACCTCCACGGGTGCCGCAGAGTTCGACAGATCCAGAATGCGAAGACCGGATGCCATGCCGGATGCGACATATGCATGATCCCCTGCCATGGCAACATCATAGGACTGCTGCACGAAGTCGTGAAGTTCGGCCAGCATCCTGAGGTTCTTGCTCTCCTGGGCGCCGGACACACTCCCCAGATGCACGACCCACAGGAGGCTGACAAGGAGCAACCCAGGGCTCTTCATCGTTCTTCCTCCCTCCTAAACCACCCCCCGTCGGCGGCCCGCGCCGCGGGGGGATCTTCTCCCGCTTCTACAAAGAAAACGAACGAGAAGCTGTGAACACCTAGGGGAATTCAGAGAGGAGATCGAACCGTAGACCTGTTCGCAAGCGCATGACTTTCACGGACCGGGGTGTTCGAGGCCCCGTGGTCGACCGACCATGAGCTGGGGGGCGCATCGACTAACGGTCACATCACGCGGCGTTCCCCCGCCTTCAGCCGCAGCCTGTGCCGGCCTTGCCACGGGGGGGCGGTCACAGCACGACCTCGAGGCCGCTTCTCTGCCGCCGGAGAGGTCCCGATCAGCCCGGCGCCAGCTGGCCGATATCAGCCACCGCGACCTGGCCAGGGCCCTCAGGCACACATTCAAGGGTTGAACGCGAGGCTTTCACTCTGGCAGGGTTCTTGATATTTATCCGAGGGCGGAACTACATTTGCCTGTCCGCGTGCCAGCAACTCAATCCTGGAGGGTTAGCATGAGACTCCTTCTTCTGTTCCTGCTCGGACTCATCCCGGCACTTGCCCCAGCGCAGTTTAGCGTGACGGGCATCATCCCGGCAAATGGAACGACCTCGGTTCCAACCAATACCACGCTGATCATCGCGTTCAGCGCGGCGGTTGACACGGCCATCAATCTGGGGGAGCAGGATGCTATCTTCAGCAGCGTCGATAGCGTCGAGGGCACGTGGTACAGCCCGTCACTCGATACGCTGTACGTTCAGGCCGTGCTCCCCCCCAATACAGCGCAGTTTGTCTATGTCTACGGGATGCGTTCTGCCACCGGCCAGCCGCTTGTCGCGCCGGCAGTGAGCTACTTCACAACAGGGAGCCAGTTCCCTCCGTACAGCGTGAGCGGCACGGTGCTGGCAGGTAGTTCTGGGGCCGACCCAGGCGGAACTGCCGTGGTTCTCTCTCTTGAGCCTCTCGGTGACGGTCCTCCGAGTATGCGCATGGGAGCCATTGCCGACGGGTCAGGGGCGTTCACCGTTCCGTATCTCGAGAACGGTACATACTATCCGATTGGCGCGAAGGACGCCGACGGGGACGGGTTGATTCGCCCTGAAGATGGCGACCCCCTCGCGCTCGGCGACCCAGTCGTGGTCTCGGGCGTAAATCTCACGGGCGTGGTGCTGGAATTGATGCGCCTTCAGCCTCTCCCGATGAGCGATGCGTGGGCTGAGGTGGAGCCCCAAGCCAATGCGACGCTTCCGTCCGACAGGATCCTCCGCTTTGTATCATCGGAGGAGACTGATACGACCGGCCGAGCGTGGGGCTGGGGGTTCATCTACACAAGCGATTCTGTCACCCTAGGATGGTATGTTTTTGCCACACCTTTCGGAATTAGCGTTGAGGAGGGAGGCTTTTTTGACTATCTCTGGATGAGCCAGCTCCGCCCGATGCCCTCGCCGAGCGGCGCTGCCTCCTCGTCAGTCTTCATTGGTAATGCAGAGGCCGCTGGCGGTGCAGCCTTCCGCACCAGCGTTCCAGATTCGCTCCAGCTGTACATTCAGCTTGCCCTGGGCGATCTTTCGCAGGCTGGCTTCGATGTGATCGTCCCGGACCCCACAGCGTTCTACTGGGGTGCCCGGTACTCCTACGGCAGCCAGCCCGACCCAGACACGTTTATTGAGGTCGGGTCGAAAATATTCATCGGGGCGTTTGACACAGGAGAGATTGTGGCCATCACGGCTGTGGAGGAGGGAGGGACCATCCCCGATGAGGTCGCTCTGCTCCAGAATTATCCCAATCCGTTTAATCCCTCGACATCCCTCCAGTTTTCGCTTCCCTCTCAGAGTGCGGTCACACTGGAGATCGTCGATGTGCTGGGAAGGTCGGTAGAGACACTGGTCAGGGGCACGCTGGGGGCGGGTCATCATCAGGCACGCTGGGACGCCAGCGTCGCCTCAGGCGTTTACTTCGCGCGCCTCACCGCGACACCGGTCGGGAGACCTGAAATGAGAAGTGTGAAGATGCGGAAAATGATGCTGCTGCACTAGGTTCGAATGGACGAATCGCCCGGGGGGCCACCGCTCTCCGGGCGACTCGGCTCAACTCCTTGCTCTCAGGCGATCTCCAGGCTGCGGCCATCGTTCCGATCCGTACTGAGGTGACATCCAGCAGTATCGGGTACGGTGCACTCTCGGCTCCCGCCGTCTTGGGGGTACCGCCATCACCCCTGCCGCCGCACCAAGCCCTCCCGCTCCGCGGGAATCCGGTCCGCCTACGGTTTTGTCGTGAAGTCTCTCGTGCTCGACTGGCCCAGGGCCCCATCGCTGGCAGGATTCGTCCCTGGTGGGGGGTAGAAGCCGCCCGGGCCTGCCGCATCGTCCACTGAAGCGAACGGCGCCACTCCCCGGATTTGCCATTGGTAGGCCGTGCTGGCCGGCAACCCCAGGCCGATGGTGTTCAGGTTCGGAATTGTCGTGCTCGTCGCGCCGGTGACCACATAGTAATCGGGCTCTCCCAGAGGACCGTTGAAGTACACAAGATGAACCCCCTGGTTGAAGCCGGTCCAGGAGAAGACCGTTGTCGTATCCACGTTGGTGGCGGCGTTCACCGGCAGAGTCTGGCTGGGAGCGACCGGGATCGTGATCGTCAGACCGCTTGCACTGGGATCCAGCCCCACCCTCCAGATGTTGGTATTCCCGGTCGAGGAAGAGGCAATCACCCTGAGTCCAAGGCTCACGCCGGGGATGCTGGGCGTGGCATAGCTGAATGAGGCCGTGGAGCTACCGTCGGCAACAACGTCGATGGAGCCCGCCCTGCCGAACACGGCCGAGACGATCTTGATGCCAAGCGAGTAGCCGGATGGGACGATGACAGTGCCGCTGAGCGTCGCCGTCGGGATGGAGCTCATCGTGATATTCTGCCCCGTGAATACCCCGCCGTCGGCCAGGGCCACGCCGGCGTTCGTCCCGTAGCCTTTGTAGGTAACGGGGAGTGTCGATGCTTCCTCCCACTGGAGGCCGTGGATGGTCCCGGTGGTAGTCACCGGTCCAGCCCAGCCCAACCCCAGGCTGTAGGCTCCGGTCGCCCCGTTGGCCGTATTGGTTCCGCCCGCTTCATCAGAGGCGAAAGCCACTGCTGTCCTATGATTTGCGGGCTGCGGGAAGCCCGTCCCTCCGGAGATGGTTCCCGAGAGGGTAGCGGAATAGGGGAACATGGCCAGGGAGAGATCCACGGAGTAGAGTATGGGATCCGGCCGGGTCAGTCCCTTGTAGACCATAGCCCGCTTCGATGCTGTGGCGACCACCGTCGCCTCGTACGGCATCGCGACTCCGCTCACGGTGAAATTCCCGCTTGCATCGGTTGTCGTCGACGGATGTCCGGAGATGATCACAGGGACATTCGGCAGGGGCCCCGTGAATTGGCCTATGACGGTTCCCGTGACTGTGATGGTCGAAGACGCGGCGGTGACGGTGGCGTCCGCCGAGGCGCTTCCCGCCCCATTGGTGGCTGTCAGTGTGAATGTCGTCGTCGCGCTGACGAACCGCCTCACAGAACCGCTGTCGGTTGGGGTAACAGAACCGATACCCGGTTCGATTGCGAGGGAGGTGGCGTCTGTTGTGCGCCAGCGAAACTCCACCGTATCGCCCGTCGCGGCAACGGTCGTGGGAGTGGCGGTAAAGGATTGAATCGTCGGCGCAGTGACTGGCGCAGCCGGACCCGAAGGTCCATCCTCGTCACCACAGGCCGCCACAAGGAGCGCCATCCCGACCAGAACTGCCTTGACGCGGAGGAGTGACTCGTGCTGTTTCATCGATAGACCTCCTGCGTTGTATCGTGTAATGGCGGGCAGACCAGCATCCCGCCGTCTTGCTGTCACAGGCTCCGAAAGTCCTCTGTCGGCGCGCCCCTCTCCCAGCTCGGAGCAATCGCTTCTGACACCACGGCATCGCCGCTGCATCGGGCAGCCTCAGGCATTTAGCAACTGAGGAGCGGTGAGCAGGGCGTGCGCGGGGGAGTCCGCGAAAGAGATGGGAGTGCAGGCCGATGGGAGCGGTCCCAGGGGAGGTGCGCTCTCAGGTCTTCAGCAAAACCGGGACACCGCAGCGGAC
>Ga0209536_100016893_pt1 | contig 10361 bp, 7 predicted proteins | sample DeeMarSeWOR28_12_FD_187461 | JGI IMG/M metagenome (GOLD analysis project Ga0209536, IMG submission 187461) | Marine sediment microbial communities from White Oak River estuary, North Carolina - WOR-2-8_12 (SPAdes) (version 2) | ecosystem: Environmental > Aquatic > Marine > Intertidal zone >... | reverse complement strand
AGGGACAATTTTTCCGTAAAGGTTATGCTCGGCGCCCTGAGCTGATAATTATTCATTAAGGCCAGGCCTTCCGGGTCGTATTCTTCCACCAGCAGCCGGATATTTTCAATGGGACCCTGGCCGGCCTTGACCGCATCCTCGCGCTGCTTGACATTCATTACGCTCTTGACCGGGCCGTAAAAAGATTCCCTGATGCCCTGGTGGGAAACCACCGTTCCCGGGAAAAAGAAGTTTCCTGCGGTATGGTCGATGTGGTGGTGCGTGTTGATAATATAACGAATTTCTCCATGCCGGGCGGCGTCCGCTCCCCATTTAAGGGCATCGGTCGGCATCATGGGCGTGTCGATCAACACAACTCCCTCCGATGTGGTTACAAAACCTGGATTACATCCCCGATATCGGGGGGGGACGCTGGCTTGATCTTCCACGTACACATTGGGGGTAATACGCTTCATTTGTCCGTCACTTTCCGGCCGACGATATAGAGGGCCAAGATTCAGTTACTAGAAATGATCCGGAGATGTCAATACCCATTGCTAAAAGGCGAAGTCTGTCATAAAAGCATCCGCTTCTCATGTTCGGAAAAGTCTGTTTCTTAGAGGTAGCCCGACGGCATTTTAAAGCGAACCGGTCTAACCGGTTCCGGGGTCGCCTTCAAATGAATTTGCCGCACATACGGAAAATTTTTTCTGCTTGACAATTCACACGAACCGTGAAAGTGTTCCTTATAGTTGAATATCGTTCATATTATATGAATAGTAAATTTCGACAGGATAAGGAGCCATGGCCATGAGAAAAAATCGCATAAAATCGGCCTTGCAAAGCGGAAGCGTTATTATCGGCACCGGGTTGACCCTCCTGAAAGGGGCCGCTGTCCCCCAGCTCTACGCGGCTTCGGGAATCGAGTTTGTCTGGATCGACATGCAGCACACCACCTATACGGTCGAGCATATTTTTGAGCTGGTTGTCGGTGCCAGGGCGGCGGGTCTGGGAAATTTCGTCAGAGTGCCTGAATACGATCGTGCGCTGATTGCCCGTCTCATGGACGGCGGTGTCGAAGGAGTCATGATTCCTGAAATAAAAACCCCGGAAGAGGTCATCAAGGTGGTTGAGGCCGTGAAATATCCCCCCCAGGGAAAAAGAAGTCTGGTCAGCCGGGGGATGCATACGGATTTCGAGCCGTCCGCCAACCAGGAAATGACCCGAATCAGCAACGAGGAATCTTTGATCGTCATCCAGATTGAAACCAAATCCGCCTATGACCGTCTGGAGGAAATCGCTCAGATACCAGGGGTGGATGCCCTCTGGGTGGGCCCCAACGATTTATCCCATTCGCTGGGCTACTTCGGGCAAACCGCTCATCCGGATGTATTGGATGCCATTGATCGAATTATCGAGGTGTGCATCAATCATCATATTTTTGCCGGTTTGACCATCGGCTATGATTTAAAAAATGCGGAAAGGTGGATTGAAAAAGGGCTCAAGTTCATCGCCTATTCCAAGGATGTCGAATTGATTTTGAAGGCATCTTCACTGGGCGTCCAAAGGATCAGCGCGCTCGTATAGCGACCCTACAAGAAGCTATCTCAAAAAAGTCTTTTGTCCCAATCTCTTTGTTGGGTCCGCGTTTCAAATCCTCGACATACTTAAGTATGCCTGCGGATTGTAACGCGGCTCCGCCTTGAGCTTGAACCAAAATTGAAATTTTGAGAGAATTTCTGTATAAGCGGCTTTAGCGATCTTCAAAGCGAAAAGGGCGTTTTGTAAGACGTCAGGGTGGCATATTTCAATCCTGAGGCATAATAATCTTTGGCCGAGGGGGAGGACTCAGCATGTCGGACTGGAAACATCAACTGGGGTTGATTGTGCCTTCATGGAATACAACCATGGAGTATGAATGTTTTCGTATGGCACCCCCGGGAATTTCGATTCATGTATCCCGTATCGCCCACACGGAAGACTCGGATCAAGCGGCCCTTCACATGGCTGAAAAAGCGCCGGATGCCGCCGGGCTGCTCGCCCACGCGAAAGTCAATGCCATCTGTTTTGGATGCACCGGGGCGAGTTTTCGAAAGAGCGGCATTGACCTTGAAATTATAGACCGCATTGAATCGAAGACCAAAATCCCAACCACAACCACTTCAACGGCTATCGTCGACGCATTGAAAAGCCTGGGTGTGGAATCAGTGGCGATTGCTTCACCCTACCCTGAGCGAACAAACAACCTGTTGGCCGACTACTTAAGGCACGCCGCCTTTAAGGCGGTATCACACAAAGGGCTCAATATAGAATGCCCGGCCGCCCTGCCCCCTGAACAGGCATACCGGCTGGCCAGGGAAGTGGATTGTGAGGCGGCCGACGGCATTCTGATCAGCTGTACCAATTTCAGGTCCCTCGAGGTGACCGAGACACTCGAGCAAGACATCGGAAAACCGGTGGTCTCCAGCAACACGGCTTCTTTGTGGAAGCTCATGAAACTTGCCGGAGCAAAGGAACCGGTTACCGGCGCCGGACGGTTGTTTAAGGAATAACCTGCAATTCTCATCAAATTTCATGTAAATTCAGGGAGGAGTCAATATGAAGTCATCCGTCAAGGCCACGGAAGGTATTATTCCAAAGAATAAGCCGGTGCAGTTAAAGAGCGGGACGCTGAGGCGTCTCATCCACCCGGACACGGGTACATCCAAAAATGTGGCGGTCAGCCTGCTGGTGATGAACCCCGGTGATGAAGTCAGGCCCCACTATCATAAAATGAGAGAGGAAGTGTATTATATTCTATCCGGAGAAGGCACTGCCAGCCATTGGGGTGAGAATGGAGAAGAAAAAATTAAATTAGAAAAAGACCTGGCCGTGCCGATACCGCCCAATGTCGTTCATGATATCAAATGCAGCGGCAATGAACCGCTTCGGATCCTTGTAATCATGGCGCCGCCGTTGCCTGTAGATGACGCGCATTGTGACGGGTAAACATGCCGAAGGATATTCTGATCAAATACAAGGGCGGGATTTCAAAATTTACCGGCTGCAAGGAAGAGCGGCTCGACCATGAAGCCGATCTTTCTCTGGATGATGTTTTATCAAAAATTTGTCAAAAATATAATTTTTCCAAAGAGGACCACATCATTAATCAGGGAGCGGTTTTATTGACGCTGAATGGCGAATTTGTTCCAACCTGGCAGGCAGGTGATATCAAACTCAAGCCGGGAGACTCGGTTACGCTGTTTCCTACGGTGTCGGGCGGATAGAGGGTTCTTATATCGGGTAGAACCCGGTCCTCAGGGATAGGTCAGAGATAGTCGGCTTTGTGAGAACTAATCCGGAGAAAATTCAGGAGTCAGAATCCAGAATTCAGCATGAGGTGCTCGCCTGCGGCTTGATCGAAAAATATAAAGTCCCCGGAGCGACCTGCGGCGCAAGCGCCTGCGCTGCACGAGCGAGATCCGAGTTCTTCTGGCTCCTGGCTTCTGTATTTTCTTCTCCATCTATTATTGCCGGTATAAAGCCCCTTTAAGGAGCAACCCAAAGCCGGGCTCTATGAATCCGAATTCTTTAGCTTGCAGGAGGTTAACATGGCGGCGGCGGTCTATGGCTGGTGCGGTCGTATCCTTAAAGTCGATTTGACCTCGCGCCGGATTGAAGTGGTCCCGCTTGACCTTGCGGCAGCCCGAAAGTTTCTGGGCGGGAGGGGCTTGAACTCCTGGTCGCTGTATCACATGGTTCGTAAAGACATTGATGAGTTCAGCCCTGAAAACCCGGTCATTGTCGGTGCCGGTCCTCTTTGCGGCACCCTGGTGCCCGCTTCCAGCAAATTCACGATTACAACCAAATCCCCCTTGACCAATATTTTCACCGATTCCTGTGCCGGCGGCTATTTCGGGCCGGAGCTGAAATTTGCCGGTTATGATCAGGTCCTGATTCTGGGAGCTTCCAAGAATCCGGTTTATCTCCTGATCGATGATGATGATGTGACGCTATTGGATGCCGAGCATCTGTGGGGTAAAAACACCTGGGCCGCTCAAAAGCAGATCCGGCAACTGCACGGCGACGATTTTCAAATCGCATGTATCGGCCAGGGGGGTGAAAATCTGGTGCGCTATGCCGGCGTTATGCATGGACTGAAAAGGGCGGCCGGTAAGTTCGGCGTCGGAGCGGTGATGGGCTCCAAGAAATTGAAGGCGATTGCCGTCAGAGGAACCAAAGGGGTCAAGGTCGCGCATCCGGATTTGCTTTTAGGGTTTGCGCTTGATACGCAGAAGGCGATTAAAAACAGTACGATATTTAAAACCCGGTCGATCTACGGCACGCCGTACCTTGAAGATGTGATGAGTCCCATGGGGCTGTTGAGTACCAGAAATTTCAGGACCTCAACCTTCGAGCATTATAAAGAGATCGGCGGGATCAGACTGACCGATAGGTATTCAACCAGGATGCGGAGCTGTCTGGGCTGCCCGGCCCATTGCACCCATGTGTATTCGTTGCAGAACGGGCCCTATAAAGGGACATTTGGCGAGGGACCTGAATTTACGCTGACATCCATGGTCGGAGACCGTTGCGGCATCTCGGATTTAGAGGCGCTGCTGAAGATCAACCAGTTGTTGAATGAATACGGCCTGGACGCAGCGGCATTCGGCGGCCTGTTGGGATGGGCGATGGACTGCTATGAACGGGGAATCATCGATCAGGCCGATACCGGCGGCATCGAGTTAAACTTCGGGAATGCGGAGGCGGCGATCGCGCTGGCTCATAAAACCGCTCATCGCGAGGGCTTCGGTGATGTTTTGGCCGAGGGAGAAAAGCGGGCCCCCCGGATTGTCGGGAGGGGATCGGAACGATATATGCATCATTCCAAGGGGGGCATCATCATTGCCGAGGATCCCCGGGCCCTTCCCGGCTTTGGCTTGGCCTATCTGACGTCCACCAGAGGCTCCGATCATCTGCGGGCGATGTTTACCATCGAAACTCACCCCAAGGGCCGGGAGATTGCCGAGATACTGTTTGGAGAAAAAGATGCCGCAAATCCTAAAACTTACAGGGGAAAGGGAAAGGGCGTTAAATGGTATGAGGACCTTGCCACGGTGGTCGATGCCTTGGGTTTGTGCAAGTTTAATTACCCGCGGATGCTGGACGATATCGTCCATGCCCTGGAAATAATGACCAGGGGGTTTTTTATGGTAACCGGCCTGAAACTTTCAGTAGAAGAGATGCTTGAAGCCGGTGAGCGAATTTTCAATGTTGAAAAGGCGTTTAACAGCCGTCTGGGGTTATCGCGAAAAGATGACAATTTTTCGGTTCCCGAAAAATTTTTAAGAGAACCCCTGAGAGACGGGGGCTTCAAAGGCCAGGTTTTTCCCCTTGAACCGATGCTGGACGAATACTATGAGGCCCGCGGCTGGGGGACGGATGGATTGCAGACCTGGAAAAAGTTAGAAGACCTGGGGCTTGAGGAAATTGCCGTGGAGTTGAGATCTTCGGGCAGATTGTCCGGTCGGGAAATAGGTTAAGGGTAAATATCGATAACATATCTCAACGCAAGCGCCCCGGACGGTTCTTTTCGGTTTAATTTGGAATTTGTATTGACATGCGCTTGGATGAATCGGTAGTATCTATCAAGTTTTTTTTACTTACGGATCAACAATTTCGTCATAGACCCAGGTGCGGCAGCTATTGAAATTTACCGGCAAGTCGCAGCGCCCTGGGTTTCAGATCATGCCTGGCCGGTTCTCCCTGCGCTAACCACTACAATTCATAGATTTTTACATCCCTGAAACTCAGGAAACTTTTAACCGTAACGTTTAAAGGAGGGGCAAATGGGAAAAAAAATAAGGACAGCCCGGTTTTTGAAGGGCCTATCGATTGTAAGCACGCTGGTAATCTTCTGTGTATTTGCCGTCCTGTCGGGCACGGCCCATTCCGCGCCCAAGGGTGAGATCCGAATCGCCATGGCATCTTTGGGCAATGAGACCATGGATCCCGTCCTGACTTCCAACAGCGGCAAGCCGATGATGACACCGTTTTATGATTATGTCATCGGGGTGGATACCAGCGGCAAGCTGTCAAAAGATACCGGCGTCGCCCGCGACTGGAAACTGGCTCCCGATGCCATGAGTTTGACCATCTATGTGAGACCGGGGATCAAGTTTCACAATGGGGATGATGTCACCGCGGCCGATGTCAAGTTCAGCCTCGAACAGTTTACCAGCCCGCGCTGCGTCTCCAGTCAGGCGGGCCAGATGCGGAAAATCATCAAATCCGTAGAGACGCCCGATCGCATGACCGCGGTGGTTCATTTTAAAAAACCGAGTGCCGTACTGGCAAATTTTCTTTCCCGGCAGATGGGGGTCGAGGGATGTGTATTGCCCAAGGATTATTTTGAAAAACATGGTGCCGAATATTTCAATACCCATCCGGTCGGTTCCGGCCCCTTTAAGTTTTTAGAGCATAAGGTCGGCGCGCACATCAAGTATCAAGCCGTAGACAATCACTGGCGCATAGGAGAGCCCAAGATCAAGTATTTTACCTATTACTACGTGAAAGAGGAAAGCACCCGCATCGCCATGCTGCGGACCGGGGAGGTGGATATCGCCGGGGTCAGCCGCGACCGGATCAAGGAGGTGCCCGACCATAAACCCTATGAAAAGACCAGCGGGGACGTGGTGGCTCTGTATGTCAACAACACCTGGGATAAAAATACCTACCTGTCCAATCCCAAATTCCGGGAGGCGCTCAGCATATCGATCAACCGTGCGGAAATCAGGGATTTCATCCTCGGCGGAACGGCGAAGATATCCGGCTCCGGATTGGTTTACGGCTCGTACGCCCTGGACTACAAGCCGCTTCCCCTGCATCCCTTCGATCCGGAGCGGGCCAAAAAGCTGGTCAAGGAAGCCTTTCCGGGACAGACGCCGGAACTAAAGATGTATACGTACCCCCGGCCGGGCGTACCGGAACTGGCCCGCATCGGGGAGGCGGTGACCGGGTACTGGGAAAAAATCGGCGTCAAGAGTAAAATCATACCTACGGAGTATCCAACCTACCGTAAAATGCTGGCCCAGAAAAATTCGCCCAAGCTGGCCAATTCCGTGGCTTCGATGATGTTCGGCAACCGCCTCTTATGGGACGCGGCCTTTAACATTGTATACCATTCCAACGGACTGCTGAGCTGTGTTCAGGACCCCGAGATCGATAAGATGGTCGAGGACTTGATTGCGGAAAAAGATCCCACGAAAATAGGTCCAAGATCCTATGACCTGGCCATGCACCTCAACAAACATTTCTACCAGATACCGCTGGTGGAGGTCGGCGCGGTTTATGCCGCCGATCCGAAGAGGGTGCCGTCCTGGCCGCATCTTTCAGCGCCGTTAAGCTACGACCTGTACCTGGATGACCTGTATACCCGCTGATCGGTCTAAAACGGCGCGGCAGAATATTCTGCCGCGCCGGACTTTTTTTATTTGTCGTCGTTGAAGCCGGGCACCCTTGCTGGGGGTGACCGAAACAGGTGACCAGGAATGAACCAAAGCACTTCGTGAATATCCGGGCTAATCATGCAAAGGTATATTTTAATGCGCACCATACAGGCGCTGGTCACCCTTTTTCTGGTCAGCATGCTGGTTTTTTGGCTGGCCCGGCTAAGCGGCGACCCTCTGGATGTCATGATGCCCATGGAGGCGTCCGCGGAAGATTACGCGCGCGCCAGGAAGCATCTGGGGCTGGACAAACCGCTGCCGGTTCAGTATGCCAGATACATTAGCCAGGCGGTCACAGGGGATCTGGGGACCTCCATCCGGGCTAAAATTCCGGTGTCCCAGATGATTTTGGAAAGACTGCCCAATTCACTGCGGCTGGCGGCGTTCAGCATAACCATCGCCCTGCTGCTGGCGCTGCTGTTGGGAATGGCGGCGGCGGTTAAAAAAGGCTCCATCGTCGATACCGTTTCCAGGTTCATCGCCGTGGCCGGGATGTCCATTCCGATTTTCTGGCTGGCGATTATGGCCATCCTGCTCTTTTCCGTTCACCTGAAACTTCTGCCGTCTTCCCGTGCCGGGGGGTTCAAGCATTATATTCTCCCCGCGGTTGTTCTGGGGTGGTCCTTTTCAGCGCCGATGATGCGGATGCTGCGCTCCAGTATGCTGGAGGTACTGGACTCGGAGTACGTCAAACTGGCCCGCATAAAAGGGGTCAAGGAAAGATGGATCATTTGGTGGCATGCTTTTCGGAACGCCCTCATCCCGGTCATTACCTTTGCCGGGTTTTACCTGGGGCTTCTCGTGGGCGGGGTGGTGGTCACCGAGACGGTATTTGCCTGGCCCGGCATCGGCTTGCTGGCATACGAGGCGGTCCTCTGGAAGGACTACCCCTTGATCCAGGGCGTCGTGCTCTTTATAACCTCCGCGGTGCTGACCATCAACCTCTGCGTCGATGTCCTGTACGCCTACATCGATCCCAGAATACGGTATTGATATGGAGCCGGAAGCAATCGAAATTACCCCACCCGATGAGCATCCGGGCGCCAAAGCCCGGGCCACCGTGTCGCTGATGCGGCGATATCCGGTTGTTCCGATTCTAATTGTTTTGGCGCTTATTTTTACGGCCATCTTCGCCAATTTCCTGGCGCCCTATTCTCCCTATGAACAATCCTTGCCGGACAGGCTGAAACCACCCTTCTGGGTTGAAGGCGGCAGCACCCGGCACCTGCTGGGTACCGATCTGTTGGGCCGGGATGTTCTCAGCCGGCTGATATTCGGCTCCCGGATTTCTCTGGTGGTGGCTTTGATGGGCATTCTGGTGGCCGGCAGCATCGGCGCTGTTTTGGGCATTCTTTCCGGCTTTTTCGGCGGCAAGGTCGATGCGTTGATCATGCGGGCCTGTGACGCCACCCTTTCCCTGCCGATTATCCTTCTGGCATTGCTGCTGGCCGTCATCCTGGGTCCCAGCCTGGCCAACCTGATTTACATTATGGGCCTGGTCCTTTGGGCGCGCTATGCCCGGGTCATCAGGGGGGAGGTGATGTCCTGGAAAGAGCAGGAATTTATCGCCTATGCCCGCGTGGCCGGTGCGTCTTCACTGAAAATCATGATTCGTCATATTTTCCCCAACATTGTCAACACCCTGATGGTATTGGTCACTTTTCAGACCGGTTACGTGATCATTCTGGAGTCCTTTCTGAGTTTTTTAGGCGCCGGCGTACCGCCGCCCACCCCGACCTGGGGGGGAATGGTGGCCGAGGGCCGGGGGTATATTATCACCGGATGGTGGCTCTCCGTCTTTTCCGGGCTGGCTATTTCAATGGTGGTGCTTTCGCTCAATCTCTTCGGGGACTGGCTCAGGGATTACCTCGATCCCAAACTCCGTCAGGTTTAACCTCTCTTTTCGCACGAAGTAAATCCTTACAATTTGCTCTCACAGAGTTCACAGAGGACACAAAGATTTAATCTGGATTGCTGAGAGGGCAATCCAGATTAAAATTCCATCCAGCTATTATCCCGATCCTTTTAAGACCCGCTTAAAAATTTTAATGAAAAAACCAGGTAAAGACGCTTTTCGAATAGGCCAAGTTTGCTGCAGATGAAAGGCGTGAGTCATGAAGCTGTAATCTATTACCGCGAATGGCTCACAACGCCGCAGATGTGGTGAAATCGGCCTATTCGAAAAGTGGCTTAGGCGGGTTTGTGCAGATGACACGCCACCCTGTGCTGACCGGACATGGCCGCCAATTCGGGCTCGATTTGCGGACAGGGGTCAAAAGCATGCGGGCAGCGGGGGTGAAAACGGCAGCCCGGCGGCGGATTGAACGGGCTGGGCACTTCTCCTTTGACAATAATATCTTTGCGTTTGATGGATGGATGGGAAGGCAAGGCTGCGGAAAGCAGGGCCTGGGTGTAGGGGTGCAGGGGATTGGTATACAAGTCGCGACAGGGTGCGGTTTCTAGAATTTTTCCCAGATACATCACCGCCACAAAGGTGCTTAAATACCTCACCGTGGCCAGGTTATGGGCGATAAGCAGGTAAGTCAGGCCGAAGCTTTGCTGCAAATCCTTTAAAAGGTTCAGCACCTGGGCGCTGACCGAAACATCCAGGGCCGAGACCGGTTCGTCTAGAATGATCAGCCGGGGATTCAGCGACAAGGCCCGGGCAACCGCGATCCGCTGCCGCTGACCGCCGGAAAATTCATGGGGGTACAGGTTTTCACTTCCGCGGGGCAGACCCACCTGCTCGATCAGAAATTCTATCCTGTCCTTGAGCTCGGATTTGGATACGGATTGATTTTCCACCAACGGTTCACTGATAATGCTGCCGACGCGCATCCGCGGATTGAGAGAGGAAAAAGGGTCCTGGAAAACCGCCTGAACCGAACCCCGGAA
>Ga0209536_100016892_pt1 | contig 10362 bp, 10 predicted proteins | sample DeeMarSeWOR28_12_FD_187461 | JGI IMG/M metagenome (GOLD analysis project Ga0209536, IMG submission 187461) | Marine sediment microbial communities from White Oak River estuary, North Carolina - WOR-2-8_12 (SPAdes) (version 2) | ecosystem: Environmental > Aquatic > Marine > Intertidal zone >... | reverse complement strand
ACAACTGACACTCTGCTGAGAAAGAGGTTGGCAATGCACGAATTGCTGGCTGCCCAACCGGGCAGCAAAAAACTACTTTTAGGAAACGAAGCGATTGTCCGAGGCGCTCTGGAGTCGGGGCTTTCCTTTGCCACCACCTATCCAGGAACGCCTTCTTCCGAGATCGGCGATAATTTTTATCGAATATCTCAGGAAACGGATCTCTATTTCGAGTATTCGGTCAATGAGAAAGTAGCGCTGGAGACCGCGGCTGCAGCCTCTATTTGTGGTTTGCGTACCATGTGCAGCATGAAACACGTGGGCTTGAATGTTGCGGCTGATCCTCTGATGACCTTGGCCTATGTGGGGGTAAAGGGCGGTCTGGTAATAGTGAGCGCTGACGACCCCTCCATGCACTCCAGCCAAAATGAGCAGGACAATCGCCACTACGCTAGGCTCGCCGGAATACCCTTGCTAGAGCCAGCCAATTCCCAGGAGGCCTTGGATATGACCAGGGCCGCTTTTGAGATCTCCGAGTCCTATAAGATTCCAGTACTGTTGCGTACCACTACTCGAATAAATCACAGCCGCACCGTTGTTGAGGTAGGACCGTTGCAGAATTCGAGAGTGAAAGGGAACTTTGAGAAGGATCCCCTAAGCCTGGTACCGGTGCCTATGGTGGCACGTAGGCTCCATATTGAACTACTGAAAAAAATTGAGAAATTGAGAACTGAAGCCAATGAATCGCCGTTCAACACTGCGAAAGGGCAGGGTACCTGGGGAGTTGTAACCAGTGGAGTGAGCCACAACTATGTCATGGATGCCATTCGGGAGTTGAACATTGCCAACCGAGTTCAAGTGCTGAAACTCGGTATGACCTATCCATTTCCAGATGGACTCTGTTTGGACTTCATGAAAGGGGTGGATGAGGTTCTGGTGGTGGAAGAGCTGGAGCCGTTTTTAGAAGATATGCTCAAGGTGACAGCTCAGGAGCAAGGCCTCACAATAAGAATTAAAGGTAAAGGTGATGGCTTATTGCCCCGTTATTTTGAATTCGACCCGGTTCTTGTCAAGTCAGCCACGGCCCGGTTCTTCCAACTGGATTATCAGCCCCCACACGTAGAAATGGGATCAGATCTTCCCCAGCGACCGCCTAATCTTTGCGCGGGTTGTCCGCACAGAGCCAGCTATTATGCGGTGAGGCAGGCGTTAGGCGATGAGGGTGCCATTTACCCATCTGACATCGGCTGTTACACTCTCGGGCTACTGCCGCCGCTCGCGGCTGCCGACTATCTCCTCTGCATGGGATCGAGTGTGTCCAGCGCCGGCGGGTTTTCCAAGGCTCAGGACCAGCCTGTCGTCGCCTTTATTGGCGATTCGACCTTTTTCCATTCAGGTGTTACTGGGCTTATTAATGCTGTCCATAATGACCACAATTTTATCCTGGTGATTTTGGATAACGGCACAACCGCCATGACAGGACAACAGCCACATCCCGGAGTGGAACTCACTGAACAAGGACGTCAACCCCCAAAAGTGGACATTGAGACGTTAGTGCGAGGGTGTGGTGTGGATCAGATAGTTGTGGTGAATCCCCTGCAGGTTGAGAAGACAATAGCGACAATAAAAGAAGCCATGCAAGGCGAACCGGCAGTAAAGGTGGTCATCTCAAAGTCACCCTGCCCGTTGTTTGAAAGGCGTGTCACTGGCAAGAAGCAAAAGGTCGTTTTTAGGGTGACCAACGAGTGCGATATGTGCAGAAGGTGTTTAGATGAGCTTGGATGTCCAGCCTTTACCTACTGTGAGGATGAACAAGAGTGCGCTTTCATTGCAATCGATGAGCACCTATGCAGTGGCTGCAGTGTTTGTAAGCAGATTTGTCACGCAATAAAACCGAAGAAAAAAACTGGGTAACGTCCGTAGTCAGTTGTCAAGAGAAGCATAGCGCATAGCGTGAAATTCAGTAAACGGTAAACAGTTGCAGGACCATGTTCTACTCCGTTTACCGTTCACCCTTTACTGTTTACCAAAACGCTGTGCGCTCTGCGCTATGCTGCTTTTTACAACTGATCGGCTGAAAAAACATCATAGATCGTTAAGAGTTTAGAACCGTTGTCGACAATCAAGGGGATGTTTTATGGATACATGGCGTATTTTCTTTACTGGCGTAGGTGGGCAGGGCACCTTGCTGGCCACCAGGATTCTGGGCGAGGCGGCGATGCTCGCTGATATTCCTGTAGTAGTCAGCGAGATTCACGGTATGGCCCAGCGGGGGGGTGTGGTTGAATCCGCCGTAGTCATGGGCGAGGTGCAGAGCCCGGTTATTTCCGACGGTGAGGTAGACATCCTCCTGGCCTTTGAACCGTTGGAGGCTCTGCGGGCGATGCGCAAGTGTTCGGCACGTAGCCTGGTTATTTGCAACACCAGCCCTGTAGCTCCGTTTAGTGTTTCCAGTGGTAGGGATCAATATCCAGAGGTCTCTGCTATGACACGAACCATCTCAAGTCAAGTAAATAAGCTCATCGCTTATGATGCTAGAGCCCTTGCCCGCGAAGCTGGTTCGGAACTTTCAGTGAATATTGTGATGCTCGGAACCCTAATGCGTCACGCGAAAATGCCCTTTGCTAAAGAGGTGATAGAGACGGTCATAAATACCAGGATAAAAAAGGCCTTTCTGGAAATAAATCTAAAAGCGTACGACCTTGGCTTCCAGGTTGATTAGAAATATTTTGCGGGGCTGCCGAGTCGATTGGATCTTTGCCCTTGTTGCTCAAGGAAACATAGGTATGGCTATTGTGAAACAGAAGATATATATGGCTGTGAGCCTCCTCTTGCTCTGGCTCGTTGTTGCCAACGCAACTTGCGATACCAGTCATACCAGCTTGCGCCAGGAAGACTTGGTCAACTCATATCAACTTGCCCGGTTTCATCTGGAGGAGTGTGAGGATATGGGTGTGGCAAGATTGGAACCGGATATGCTTTATGAGACCGTGCGTCTCAGTGACGATATAGAGGAAATGATAGCCAGGGGCAGTTGGTCACAGGCAGATAAAGCACTTGTGCAGATGGAGCAGAATGTCGCCCTGATGCTTGAGCGGCTGAAGGAATGGGATCCAGATCAAGATGGGTTGAGCAACTATGCTGAATTGATGTTGTACGGGACGTCCTGGAGTGATAGTGACAGCGATGGGGACGGTTATTTTGACGGCAGCGAAGTTCTTCTTTATGAAACGGATCCCTTGGATCACTGTGGTGTTCCACAAAATGTTCCTGTGGAAGCACCGGTGCAACGTCGGTGTCAGGCACTGGAAAAGCTAAAATGAGGCAGCTGGTGGTGCGAGAGAGATTAAAAAGAGGTGACGAATTCTGTAAAATTCTTGTATAATTGAGTAAATACTGGACCTTGCAGCGGGTAGCTGGATAACTAGAAACTCCGCAATTCCGCTGAGGCAAGAGCCTGAGGAATCACTTTTCAGAGTTGGGAAGGGCCATCTAATGAAATGTGCGGCATGCGGTACGCTGAATGATGCTGATGCGCTATATTGCAAGCGATGCGGTGTGAAGATTGGTGGGGCCAATCATTGCCCCGGATGCGACGCCGAGGTCGAGACGGACGCCCTGTTCTGTTCCAAGTGCGGGACCGAGATTACTTCCAAACAAACAAACACGGGGAAGACCTGTCAGAGTTGCGGTTTTGTCAACATACCTGGAACGAACTACTGCAAGAGATGCAACCAGAAGATAATGTAGTTGATTTTTTTTTGCGAAATAAGGTAATAATCCAATCAAACAGATACACCATACAAGCAACGGCAGTTAACTGAAGCAAGCGCGGTTGCAGGCAAAGGACTGTCAGCCGTATAAAATGTGCCGTTAGCAAGCAGGCTCGTCACCTCGGAGATGGACCATTATGGAGTTCGAACGCACGGTAGAATATCAGGACGGAGAGCTCATCCTAATGGAGGGGGGAGAGAGCGACCGAAATATCTATGTCCTATTGGAAGGACAGGCAAGGGTGACCAAAGAGACTGACAAGGGACAGGTCACTCTCGCTTTGCTCGAAGAGGGGGAGATTTTTGGAGAAGTCTCCTTCCTTGCCCAGAAATATGGCGCCCGCTCTGCATCGATAGCCGCTCGTGGTAATGTAAAAATTGGTATTCTTGACCGTGAAAAGCTGTCAAATGAGTATAAGAATCTTTCACCACTTTTTCAAAAGATCTTAAAGGACCTTGCCGAAAGGTTCAGCGACACCACGGCGCTTGCTTCACGCCTTGCCGCTAGACGCATGGAAAGGCCGAGTCTTGAGCGGCGGGAAACAAAACGGAGCAATCCACTTCTTGCAATGCGAATCCAGGTGAAATACGTGACCCTTGAGTTAGGTGCTCAGCAGACATACCAAGGCGTGTTGATGGACCTGGCTAGAACCGGCATGGGCCTTGCCTTGCTTACCACCAGTTTCAGCGAATCAAGCCATCCGCTCGGTGCCAAGTTCGAATTCCAGTTTACTCTTCCAGGCAAGCCGATGATTCGGGTGCCGGGCCAGATTGTCTGGGTGCGGGCAATGGGCGGCCAGAAAGCCCGCTTGGGCGTCAAATTCACCGATCCCAATCCTTACCTCCGCAAACTTGTCGAGGAATTTCTCCAGAACTTCACCGACCAATAGTTTAATTTCTAGAAGGCTGTTAGCCACCGCTCGCAAACACTCTTCCAGCGCTATTCTTCACCACAAAAAGCGGTATTTTATGAGGTTAATCCGGGGGGAGAGCGGTAACTGTATGTCGCTTTGCGTGGCAAGCAACGCATACCAATGACAACTGGGAAGGTTCTTTACTGCGGTGTTTGTGGTGTTTGTTATCGGCTGGGGCCAGGGATATCGATAGTGGCACAGGTACCACCGCTACATGATTTACTGGTAACCTTGGTTTTACCTGAGTCACCGCTGGAACTGCTGCCCATGACGTAACTGACGCAACTCATGACTCGCTCGAGTTCTTTGCCCTCGCAGCTGGGACATTTCAATTCCACAGTGTCATCTTGGCGCACAGAGAGCAGTTCGAAACAGTGGTCGCAGGAAAGGCAGCGGAATTCGTAGATAGGCATTGTTATCCTCCTTAGGTTATCCCACTTTAATTCACAGAGACCCCAATGTCAAATCCGCTACCTGCAAATTAGAATAATCCAGGTTTTTTAAGGCTGATATTCATAGCATAGGACATAGCGAGCGACAAATGACCAATGACAAATAAGGAGCCTCTCGCTATAGTGGACAGTGCATGCGGCTACTACAGGAACTGATAAATAGTCTAAAGACCGACCATTCGGTAACCACCGGAGTTGTCGGTCCCCATCTCATTGCCGTACAGAGCCAAAGAGTTGGGTTGGCTGCCAATCTGCTCAGCCCGATGGCTTCCGGGTCAGTTTTTTCCCCGGAAGAATCTGGTAGCTTGACCGGAAGGAACGTTCGCCAGTTGGCGGATTGGCTCCTGAAGGATAAATGGCTTGACGCTGGTATTGGGATGGCTGCACTTAACTCCGTGCTCCATATAGATTACGAGTCTCTTACTGATGTAAATGCCAAGTGGATTATTGCAGATCGGGCTGCCGGCAAAAATCTGGTGGTAGTGGGGCACTTTCCCTTTGTGGAAACTCTTCGTTCAAAGGTGCGCAATCTGTGGATTATGGAGAAGGAACCACGCGAAGGCGACCTTTCTGAGGAGGAAGGCTATCAGGTTTTGGCTGAGGCTGACGTAGTGGCCATAACCGGGTCAAGTTTGATCAACCATACGTTTGAACGAATTGTAAGCAGTTGTCGGTTAGAAAGCTTCAAGATTATATTGGGCCCCTCTACCCCCTTGAGCCCTATTCTCTTTGATTCGGGTATTGACGCGATCGGTGGCGCTTTGGTGGAAGATGAAAGTAGGGTATTATCCATGATCGAGAAGGGGTTTCCCTTCCGCCGATTGAAGGGTGTTCGCACGGTGGTAATGGCGAAGGATGCCCCGGTTATATAAGGCGTCTATGGACTAAGCACCAGGTGATTGTTTGTAGTGCCTATTGCCTATTGCCTAGTGAATGTTATCCATTGGAGTGCACTAAAGTGCTAAAACCAGACCAACCTCTATACGTGTACGAATTAAAAGGAGGGGTTCCTCCGCCTTTCTTGAACCTTGAAGGGCTTTTGGGGGTTTGGCCCGAGGCAGATTACACGTACCTTTTCTTTACCGTTCCTGCTGATGCGACCCTACAATCATTCTTCCGGGAGCATCCTGAATTCAAGCTTACTCGGCACTATCAGCTACCATACGGTCACTGGCAGCAACTTGCTGCTCGGGAACCGCTTGTGATTGACCGCTTCAAAATTATCACCAGAGAACAGTCGGTTCAATTATTGCCAGGCGAGATTCTGCTTCGAATCGATCCAGGCGTCATTTTCGGCTCCGGCCTTCATCCCACAACCAGGGGCTGTTTGAGGGCACTGTCGCTCCTGTATTCAACCGTTAAGCCTGCAAAGGTCCTGGATTTGGGTACTGGAACTGGTGTACTTGCAATCGCCGCTGCTAAACTTGGAGCCCAACAGGTGGAAGCCGTGGATTTGAATCCGATGGCCATTTCCACAGCTACGGCCAATTGCGAGCGCAACGGCGTTACTAACAAAGTTCGTCTAATAATGGGAGATGCTCGAGAAAACCTGCCCGAAGCAGAGCTTTTATGTGTGAACATTCACTTCGATTTCCTCGAGGAGTTTCTTGACGGCCGAGCTTTTTGTCGATACCGTTGGGCGGTTATTGGCGGATTTCTGAGGGAAAAACTCCCCATGGTGCGGGAGTTACTTCCCTCCTGTGCCATGGTCAAAGAGCCGGAATTGGAAGAAAAAGGCTGGGTTACGCTGATATTGGAGACGTGTAAGTTCTAGTGCCTAGAGCTTACTTCCTAGTTGAAAGCGGTCCTCTGACTGCTCTAACGAGCCCGCTCCAACGGGCAGTTCATATTTGAGGGATATTATGAATCTACCTACCAGAGGGCAACAGCTGACGGATGGTCAACGCGCAGTTCTAAGGGTCCTACTCAATGCACTGGCTCTGGGTCTTACTGCGGGGTTGTTCGATAGCATTTGGCTGGAGGGATTTCTCTCTGCCATATTGGCTGTATTGATTTTAGCCTTCATCAACGCTTTTATTAGACCGATATTTCTGCTCCTGACCCTGCCGATCACGGTATTGAGTCTCGGCCTGTTTACGCTGGTAATTAACGCCACACTGTTTAAGCTTACGTCATTCTTGGTGCCGGGATTTCACGTGGGCGGATTTTGGAGTGCTCTGGGCGGGGCTGTTGTGTACAGTATATTTACCCTGTTTATTAATATTTTTCTGCTGCCACCTCCGGGAGCACCACGGATAACATTTTACTACCGACGGTTTTAGAGGGGCAACATTCAAATTGTTGAGATAGCTTTGTTGTTCTCCGTAAGTTGAGAAGGGGAGGACACGCTGTGTGTGGCCTTGGCTTTGTGGGATTGCTTATCTTTCTTTTTTACGTTCTATTGGTTCTGACTCTCCTGAGTTATGCAGGCTACCGTCTCACCATGCGATTCCTGAAGAGCATCCGAGGTAGAAAAGCTTCCATGCTTCCAGAGAACTAGTTCCTACCGGGTGAGCAACATAACCGCACCCATGGCGATGAAGAGAATCCCGGCCACGGTCTTTATTACATGTGGCGGGAAGCACCTGGCCAGAAAAGCTCCCAACAAAACCGCCAACAAAGCGCTGCTTACCAATGCTAGAGAGGCGCCAAGGAACACGGCAAACCGTGACTCGGTGTCAGCAGCGAGGCAAAGCGCTGCAAACTGGGTCTTGTCTCCCAGTTCTGCCAGGAAGATAAGACTAAAGGTGGTCAACAGGGTTTTTATATCCACATCACCCTCCCATAATACTTCCTTCGTGTAGACTCTATACGTCTTTCTCGAAGGAGAGCTGAGCAAATCATATGGTTCTTTAGAAAATTGCCCGTGCCAATTCCCACATCTTGGGCGATCGCCATAGCCGCGATTTCAGCAGTTCTCGGTGATGAACGAACTCTTTGGGCAGACGGTCAAAGAACTTGTCAAAAAGTTCTTCGTGGTCTCTTGCCTCTAGGGCTGATGCTTCACGATCGACTGCCATGAGTTCGTAAAATGTCTCCGGATCGTAAGTCAGTCCTGACCAGTGGATGTCTTGATGACGCGGCATATAGCCTATCGGACTCTCAACGCCATAACCGCGGCCGCGGACCCGATCAATAATCCATTTGAGGACTCGCATGTTTTCGCCGAATCCGGGCCACATGAAATCGCCGTTGTGGTCCCGCCTGAACCAATTCACCCGGAATATTCTAGGTGGATTGGCCAGTTGGCGTCCCATGTGCAGCCAATGACCCCAGTAATCGGCCATGTTGTAGCCACAAAAAGGCAACATCGCCATGGGATCTCGCCTCATCGGCGGCAACCCGTCTTCTGCCGCTGCCGTAGCTTCAGAACCCATGGTCGCGGCCAGGTACACCCCGTGCGACCAATCAAAGGCCTGGAAGACCAGAGGAACATTTTGACTCATTCTGCCACCGAAAATAAAGGCCTTGATGGGAACACCTTCGGGGTTATCCCACTCAGGATCGTAAGTTGGACACTGGCTTATTGGCGCAGTGAACCGTGAGTTGGGGTGAGCTGCTGGCCGGCCGCAGCCTGGTGTCCAATCTTGTCCCGTCCAGTCAATTAAATGAGCCGGCGCCTCATCAGTCATACCTTCCCACCAGACGTCACCATCTTCGGTGAGAGCTACGTTTGTGAAAATACAGTTCTTGGTTAGAGACAACATGGCATTCGGGTTGGATTGCATCGAAGTTCCAGGAGCCACGCCAAAAAAACCGGCTTCAGGGTTGATGGCGCGCAGGGTTCCGTCCTGACTAGGTTTAATCCACGAAATATCGTCGCCGATAGTAAAGACTTTCCAATCCTCGAATCCTTTTGGTGGAACCAACATGGCAAAATTGGTTTTCCCGCAAGCACTGGGGAAAGCGGCAGCCACGTAGGTTCTTTCGCCATTGGGATTTTCTACTCCCAAAATCAACATGTGTTCAGCCAACCATCCCTCATCCTTGGCCATGACAGAAGCAATTCTCAAGGCAAAACATTTCTTACCTAACAGAGCATTCCCACCGTAACCACTGCCGAAGGAATAAATAGACCGCTCCTCTGGAAAGTGTGTAATATAGGTATTTTCCGGATTACAGGGCCAGGGCACATCCTTCTGGCCAGGCTCCAAAGGGGCTCCCACGGAGTGTAGACATCGGACAAAGTTTCCCTTGTTTCCTAGAACATCCAGCGCCGCTTTCCCCATTCGCGTCATGATCCGCATGTTCACCACCACATAGGGCGAATCCGTAATCTCCACCCCTATATGGGCAATGGGAGAACCTAATGGGCCCATGCTGAAAGGGATAACATACATGGTTCGGCCACGCATACACCTATCAAACAGAACTTTCAATTTATCTTTCATTTCTTCAGGGTGGGCCCAATTGTTGGTGGGACCCGCATCGGCTTTGTTTAGGGAACAAACGTAAGTACGGCTTTCAACTCGAGCCACATCCCTCGGATCCGAGCGGGAGAGAAAGCTATTCGGACGTTTTTCTTCGTTGAGACGAATAAAAGTTCCGCTTTCGACCATTTCATTGCAAAGCTTGTCGTATTCTTCTTGAGAACCGTCACAGATTTGCACACGATCTGGCTTACAGAGAAAGGCAATTGTCTTGATCCAGTTGACAAGTGACTCGTTGTCAACTGCCACCCCTTCTATTTGTATATCTTGCATCTGACTCCTCCATTGGAAAGAATATGGAAAGCTAATATTAACTACGCAATTATAGGTTAGCGGTAACTCACTGTAAACTTGTAACTGGAAATTCTAGTCTGGACTATGCACGGATCTTTTGGATTCACGTATGAGCCCTACCAGAAAGGAGTCGGGTGGCTAAGGGGTTCGAGTATGATAAAATTAAAATTTCGTGCATTGCCCGCCTTAAAGTGAGTTGGAAGGGTGCTTGCCCTGTTAAATTCCACTTCGCGGACTCGTAGAAGGTGGTGTTCAACTGGGCGAACCTCGTTGAATGGCGTTTTTTTAGGCAAATTTAACAGAGTTGGTTGGTTTAGCCTGTAAAATCGATCTGCCGAAAAGAATGATATCACAAGCAGTACCTCAAGGGGATAGTTATGATTGAACTAGGTCCAATCAGACCTCCTTCCGAAAGCAAGAGCTTACTTCTGAGACTGACGCGCAACTGTTCCTGGAACCAATGCCTGTTCTGCCCGATATATAAGGAGACTACTTTTTCCCGGAGATCTATGGCCGAGAT
>Ga0209536_100016891_pt1 | contig 10362 bp, 7 predicted proteins | sample DeeMarSeWOR28_12_FD_187461 | JGI IMG/M metagenome (GOLD analysis project Ga0209536, IMG submission 187461) | Marine sediment microbial communities from White Oak River estuary, North Carolina - WOR-2-8_12 (SPAdes) (version 2) | ecosystem: Environmental > Aquatic > Marine > Intertidal zone >... | reverse complement strand
CGATGAAATAAAAGGAAAAAGATTTCATAGGGCAGGCACAGATTACAATATTTACAGATCGTTCCGGGATGACTTGCCGGCTTGCCAATGTGAAGTCGGCACGGCCTGGCACCGGGTTTCTTCCAGTAGAATTTCACCCGCAGCCACAGCCGCAATCACAGCCGGCGCCGCCATGGGCGGTCATATCGGCCATCGCTTTGACAATTTCCTGGTTTTCGGCAGTCGATACTTTAAGGATTTTTACGCGCAGGTATATCTCGTCGCGGCTATCGAACAGATCCCAAATCGGCGGATTCAGATGTTCGAAGAATCTGCCGAGACGGTCCTTGTGCAGATGAAGCAAAACATGATCCCCTTCGGCCTTTTCCACCAATTCGTATTCAAATGGTGTCATGCCTTCAGGAGCCAGGTCGAAGATGAAGCTAAATTCCGGGTACCCGGGGGTGAGGTCCAGACACTCACGGGAGGTTCCGGCCTGGCAGGCGAGGGTGATTTTCTTTAGATTTTCTACTCTAGTCAAATTCGTTCTCCTGGCTAAAATTCGGGGATCTTTAAGGGCTCCGCGAGAAAATCCATCCGTCAATCCAGATGTCGCGGCGGTTGGCCGATTTTATCGCCCAGGGCTCTTTCCCGGTTTTGCACGATTAACTCCGCAATTTCGCTGATGGCATTTTTTAGCCACATCGAGGTCTGGGAACCTTCGGTGTAATTGGCTTCGCCGAATGACTGCACCCGGCCTTGCTTCTGAAGGTTGTTGACCTGGGAGAATTCTTCTTTTGATCCGGGGCGGTAGACGGCAAAGGTTCGGCCGCCGAAACGGTTGATAATGGAAAATACGGGGACGTCGCTCGGACCGTCGGCAATATAGATCATATTTTGAAAGGGCACCCGGCGGTCTTCATCCGGTATCTTGGCGTTGACATCGATATTCGAAATCTTATTGCTGCCTTTGTTGATTTCAAATATAGCCCTGGTCTTGGTGGTGTTGTCCAGGGCATAGGCTATCTGAGTGATGATATTCGGCTGATCCTGAATTTTTTGTTTGGGTCTGTCCTGAAACCCGGGAAGGGGAGGCTGCTCGACAAATTCGCATCCCCAGACACCGTCTATGTGCGGTGCAATCTCGCTGCCCAGGATCATTTGCAGCAAGCCGGTTGAGACAATGTAATGCTCGACCTGGATATCATGCTGCCGGAAGTCGGCATTGTCCCTGACAAAATTTTTAACCTCATTAAAGAAATCCGGCAGGCCCTGATAAAAGGTTATTTTTTGGCCCAATTTGCGCAAGGTGACATTGTTCAGCCCTTTGAAGACCCCCTCCCGGGCGTAGGTCAAAATGTGATTGAGGTAGGCCGTGTCGGATGCAATCATTGCCAGACCGCTTTTGCGATAATAATTCGGCAGCGCGGCGACTTCCTGCCAGAAATCCCTGGGTTCGACCTTATAATGGGCAAAAAGCGGCTCCTGCATGTAGCCGGGAATCAGGGTTTTGTCAAAATCCCAAATGCAGGCGATGATATTCTGCAAGAATAGTGGCTGCGGCATAATGATACCTGTCAAAAAAAATCAGGAATTCAGGGGTTTATAAATTGAGGGATTTAGGAATTTAGGAATTAAAGGAATCCTATCTATTTTAATTTGTTTATTTTATTAATTAATTCATCAGTTCCCCAATTTTTCAACCCCTCAATTTTCTACGAATAGGCATAAATAGTGTTCAAAAAACTTGACTCACTCAGAATGTAAGTTACGAAATCTGAGATATTATTTCAATAAAATTTAGCACTTATTTTTTAGGGCCACAATGTGGTAATTTTTTCTTGACAGAAATCATCGGGCAAGGCAAAATACAGGTTCGCTAAAATAAGGATAAACTTAATACACTGCTGGAGGAAATAATCAATGATCAAACGCTATCTGCTTATCGGCGTCGTTTCTGTCGCCGGACTTCTTATCGTGGCCGCAATGATTACCGCCAACACCAATCCCGGTGATCGGCAAAAAACGTCGACCCTTTCCGAGTCATCAATAAACACAAACGTCGCCGGGCTTAATAAGGAAAATAACGGGGCAACCGCAACCAATTCAAATAGGGCCAAGGCAGTGCTCGATGTGCAGGGCATGTCCTGTTCCGGCTGCATATACCAGATCAAAGCCGGGCTGGCCGATATTGGCGGTATCGATGATGTACTCGTGGATCTCAACAGCGGCCGGGTCGAGGTGTTCTACGACAGCACCCAGGTGCAGGATGTGGAGAAGATCGCTTCGGCCATCACTGCCGTCGGATACCCGGCGACTTTAAAACAAACCATGACTCAAAGTGAGATTGTCAAGGAAAACAATCTGTTGGCCTCGCGTTCAAAACTATACATTGCCGCCGTGGGAGACTGGGAAATCTCAAGAGGTGACTTTGATAACGAGCTTTCACATGCCAGAACCCGCTATGAAAAAGCATACGGCAATAGTGTGTTTACCGGAGACCAGGGCAGCGCTTTGATGAAGCAGCTGCAATCCCAGATTGCCTCCAGCCTGATCAGCGAAGGGATTCAAATGCAGGAGGTCCGCAAAGCCGGATTCAAACTGCCGGCCAATACCGTAGAAGCCGAGTTCAACGAATACCTTGCCCAAAAAGGCATGTCCCAGCAGGAATTCAAAAAGCTCCTGCAAGACAGCGGCTATGACTATGGCTATTTTTATAAAAAGTTTGAAAACCGCCTGACGATCGACCAGTATCTGAATGATACGGTTCTGGCCGGGCTTTCCAATGACCTGGAAAAAAGGCAAAACTATTCCGACTGGTTCAATAACGCGCGTCTGCTGGCCAAGGTGGTCTACTATGACAAAAACCTCGCGGACATCGTCAAGAACGGTTCCGCCGCCGGTGGCTGCGGCAATAGTTGCAGTACAAAACAACAATAACTTGCAGGGCGTCAGTTGGTTGGCTGATTGAGTTGATTGAATTGATATCGTGACACCCTGAGTGTCATGGGCAGCTTGCTCAGGGTGTCTTTTGACGGGTCAAATGCTTCGCCAACCTTTTGGCCAAACCGATGATGGTCAGTACCGTGGGGCGGTCCAGCGCCTCGGGAAAAACACTGGCATCGCAGACGTAAAGCCCGTCAGCCTCGGTTCTCAAATCAGTGTCCACCAGATCCCCGATTCGTACGGTGCCGCTGGGATGGGTGCCGATCATCGGCCGCATGAAGATGCTGGATTTTTTGGCGCCGGCCTCAAGCAGGATGCGCCGGCAGATCTCAAATGCATCGTTTAGTCGTTCATTATCGGCGGCGGTCAGCGGTTTGCGGATTTTGCCGTCCGGATAAATACCGCCGGATATTTCGTCTTTGAGTTTGATCATGACGCCCAGCATTTTATTCCAGCGCAGCCAGTTGAGCGCCGGACCGATACCTTTACGCAGGGCCGCCAGCGGGTACATCAGCCAGGGATCGGTCAGGGTGCTGAGCATATAGCCGGCATCTTCATTTTCCCAGGACCAGGTCATGGGCGGCTCTTTGCCCGTGCCCTTTTCGGGGCTTGCTCCGTAAATCATCACGGTCGTGTCCATGGTCATGCCGACGCCGGCCCCGTTCAGCCCGGAATTTTGTAATATGCGAGGCGTTCCGATGCCGCCGGCCGACAGAATCACCGTATCGGCCCGGGCGCTAAACGGCACCCCGCGCATGCTGCCTTCAAGGGCCGTGACGCGATTATTTTCGATCCTGACCGCTTGGACGCGTGCCCCTTCCCTGAGGCGTGCGCCGGCCGCCACCGCTTCATCAATCCATTCGGCGGCATTCCATTTAGCACCGCAGCGGCAGCCCAGCATGCAATTGGCCCGGCAGTTGAATCTTTTGCCCTGCTGCCTGCTTCGATCCGGCCTTATGAATTTGGGCTGAGCAAACCAATCGTATCCCAGGGCCTGGCCGGCCCGGGCAATCCGGGTGGAAGCCGCACCGCGCAGCTCTTCCGGCAGCGGTCGGATGTGCAACTCTTGGCTGGCCTCCTTGACTTCGGCCTCGATGTCGACCCCGTACCGATCCTTTAACCAACCGGGCGGGTCGGCGGCGCAGCCGCAGTACATACTGGTGGCACCGCCGACCATGATCGGTGCGATGATGTTCAGGCCTTCCTCGGTAAACAGCAGACTCATCCGTTCCGAATACCGCATGGCTCCCAGGTAGGTGCCATAATAAATCTTGTTGCGGTAGTCGTAGCCGCGCTCTAAAATAAGCACGTCTTGGCCCTGGCGGCTCAGTTCACGGGCTACCGTGGCCCCGCCGGGCCCGGAGCCGACCACGATGACTGCGGCGGATAGTTCGGTTTTTTTGCGCATGGTATTCACCCAATCCGGCAAGCCGGAATTGAAGGTTGAAGATTTGTTGATGCCGCTTCAGGCTTGGGGCTTCGCTCTTCGAGCTTAGGGCTTGGGACTTCGCTCTGCGAGCTGCGACCCCACACGTCGTCCTGCGGGCTACGACCCCACAAGTCGCCTTCGGCTACGACCCGACAGGTCGCTCCGTTTTTTAATCAATAAAAGTCTGCAGACAATCGGGCAGATTCCGCCTGTCGGCACGCGCGACCCGGCCGGACAGATCCACCGAGTTATAGGTGTGCCAGTACAGGACCGGACCGCGATCCGCCTGATGCATGCGGCAGTAATCCAGCACGGCGGCAAATGTTTTGGCAGTGTAGGTCGGATCCAGCCGAATACCCTCTTTTTCCTGCATCAGAAGATCGGCTCGGCTTCCGGCCCGGGTGGGTGATCCGTAGCCGGCTCCGACATACGCCGTTAAGATCACCGGCAGCCGGATGGAAATATCCGGCAGGTCCCGGCATCTTTTTTTTAAATAGCCATAAGTATGCCGTATCTGCCTTGCGACCGTTTTTGGCGTGCAGGCCGGAAAAGGACCCAGGTGAGACGGCATGACCCGCACACCGATCAGCCGGGTGTTCAATCCGGCCAACTGCACTCCCAGGGTCAGGCCGGCCAGCGTACCGCCGGAGCTCAAAGGGCAGAAAACGGCCGCAGGTTCGGGCACAAGCCCCTGCGCAACCTGATGTTTTAGCTCAAAGGCGGCACTGACATAGCCGATGTTGCCGATGGTGCTGGAACCGCCCGGATATACGAAATAAGCACCGGGGTACTTTAAACGGTATATCCCGTAATAGCTCACCATGGTGCGCCACAGCGTCCTGCGGTAAATCAGCCGAACCCTGGATTGTCCAAGCAAGAGCAGGGAATGCTTAACACTCTCGGTCACCGGCTGGTAATACAGCAGCAGGGTGCATTGGATGCCCAACTGATCACAGAAGATAGCTGTTGCCAAACCGTGATGGGTGCCGATGCCACCGACGGTTATCAAATGACGGACTTGTTTTTGGCCCGCCGCCGCCAGAATAAATTCCAGCTTTCTGATTTTATTGCCGCCATAAACCGCAGAACTTTGATCGTCGCGCTTGATCCAGACATTTTCAAGGCCCAGGCCTTTCAGGGGGTGGACCGGGGTCGGGAAATTGCCCAATTCCATTTGCGGCAGCTTGCGGCCAAGCTCAGGATATTTTTGAAATAGACCGAGCCGGGGCGTATTTTCAGGCATTCCTGTTATCCTAGCAGGCGTGTTGCCGGTCCTTTTTGCATAATCTGGGTGAAGGTGGTGGAGTCGATCACCCGCCATTTCCGGATCCGAGCAATATAATCTCTCATCTGTCAAACTTAGATCATACTTGGCGACCTGTAAACTTGCAAGCGCGAATAAAAAGGTTTTTTTGCGCCTGTGGCGCATGGGGATCAATTTTTACGATATCGCCCTTAGGCCGATCTTTCATCATTTGCCACGGGCGGCGGATGAGCGAAGCGAACCCAATTCCGCGCCGCCCTCGATCCCTGCGACTCGACTGAACGCCTCGCAATCTTTATGCAATTTTTTGGCCCCATCCAAATCTACCGCAGTATTGATTTAATTTAACAGATACGATATCCTACTCAGTAGATTTAACCTTGTTGCGGGGGAAATTGCAGGCGAATCATATTAATGTTTGCATTCGGAGCAAAACCGATGACACAGTGTGTGTTGTTAAATGCCGATTACACATTTCTGAATCTGGTTAATTGGAAGCGGGCCGTTTGTCTGATGGCCAAAGGCAAGGTGGAAGTCGTCAAGGACTCCCCGCGAATAATTCGGAATTGCAGCGGGGTGGAATTGAAAGTTCCCGCTGTGATGCGGCTGATCAAGCTGATCCGGACCATTTATCGCAGCAGTGTGACCTTTACCAAAAGAAACGTTCTTATCAGAGATCGATTCAAGTGTGCCTACTGTGGTGCCCGCCGGGAAAAGCTGTCCATCGACCACATCATTCCCAAATCAAAGGGGGGCAAAATGACTTTTGAAAATTGTGTGGCAGCCTGCAAACCCTGTAATTTGAAAAAGGGCGGCCGCACCCCCAACGAAGCGAGAATGTACCTTAAAGCGAGACCCTATCAACCGACCATTTCCGAGTTTTTGCGCCTGAAGTTCGAAAACTTGGGTATCCACGATATCCTGCGCGAATTGGAGATTTTTTAACGGACCGATGCAGTTTATCGGTTGATTAAGTGGATTGGATGATTGGTGGTAATGATGGATTTATGCCGCATTTATATAATCGACCATTCAACCGGTAAACTATTCAACGCGGTTTGAAAACCGGTATTCGAAACCGATTTTAATCGGCACTAGTGCGAGAAAGAGGGGTATATGAAAATTATAGTATTGGGAACCGGATACGTAGGGCTCGTGCATGCCGCGGTATGCTCGGAATACGGCCATGAAGTTTATGCCCATGACATCGACCGGGAAAAGATCAAGGCGTTTTCCAGCGGCCAGGCCGATCAGATTGAAAAATATGTCAATGAACCCGGGCTGGCCAATATTATTCGGGAAACGCTGGGAAAATCCCTGTATTTTTCGAATGATCTGAATTCGATTATTGAAGGCACCGATGCGATTTTTCTGTGCCTGCCCACGCCGTCTAATATTGATGGCTCCACCAATTTGACGTTTTATGATGCCGCCGTCGAAAGCACCGCTGAGGTGCTGGCTAAAAGAAAAGATAAACGCCGGATTGTCCTGGTCAACAAAAGCACCGTTCCGATCGGAACGGCGCGTCATTTGGAAGAGATCATGAAGCGGCATGCGGTCGAAAACTTCGGCGTGGCATCCAATCCCGAGTTTTTAGCCGAAGGCACCGCCGTGGTGGCTGCCAGACGTCCGGATCGGGTGGTGGTGGGCTGTGACACCGCCGAGGACTATAATATCCTGCGGCGCGTGTATTCACAGTTTGTGCACCATGTTCGCATAAAGTATATCGAGACCACCCCCGAGACCGCCGAAGCCATCAAATACGTGGCCAATACCATGCTGCTGACTTATATCTCGTTTTGGAACGGGGTGGGGGCCAAAATCGGAGAAAAAATGCCCAATGTGAATATCGACGATCTCAGGCTCGGTGTGACCGCGGATGATCGCATCAGCACCTGGGGTTCTTTTGTCAGCAACGGCGCGGGGGGCAGTTGTTTCGGCAAGGATATTGCCTCGCTTATTTATCAGTTGCGCCGGGTGAACGTCAGTACCAAGATGCTGGAGGCCTCCTCCGAAGTCAATGAATACCAGAAGGTTTACCTGATTGACCGGGCCATTACCGAAGTCGGATTCAAGTTCAACAACCTGACCGTCGCGGTATTGGGGCTGGCCTTTAAAAAGCACACCAATGACATGCGGGATGCTTCCTCCATAAAAGTCATCGAGTCTCTGCTCGGCAAAGGGGTGGCTGCCATCCACGCCTATGACCCGCTGGCCAATGAATCGGCCCGGGAAGTGTTCGATCCCTCCAAAAATATTCTATTTGAAAAAATCCGCTATTTTAATTCCGCCCGGGAGGCCATCACCGGCTCGCATGCCCTGTTCATTTCCTCGGATTGCGAAGAGTTCAGAGGATTCTCGCGCACCATCGAAGACACGGTAACGCCTCCCTATCTGGTTATGGACGGCAGACGGATGATACCCGACTACAATGAGCTGGTGGCCAAAAACTTCTCCTATCTGGCCGTCGGTGCCATGGCCCTGGCGCCGGCGTGAAGAAAATGACTATCGACTATTGAAAATTGCCGGCCTCAAATTACCTGCAAAACGACTACGGCCGCTATTTATTGGCAGTCGCCGATGAGGCCGATGGAACAAAGGTTGTTTGAGGATGGGGTCTCGGTGCTGGCTGCTGGTTGCTCGATACTGGATACTGGATGCTGGATACTGGATGCTCGATGTTTGATGCTGCATGCCTGATACTGGTTGATGGGTATTTGATACTGGATGCTGGATGTGCAAACCTTCGCTCGGCATTCGGTGAAAGCGCAAAGTGCATGGCGCAGAGGGCATCTTTACGCTAGTCGCTATGCTCTCTGCGCTCTGCTTTTTATTCCACCTTCCGCATTCCGACTTCTCACTTCCGCCTTCCACCTTCCGCCTTCCACCTTCCGACTTCCGCATTCCGACTTCCCACTTCTGTACGTATATTTCCTTGACACATTTTCGGATACAGAGTAGAAATCTAAGTTTAAATTAATTGCACTTAGGGGGATTCAATGAATTATAAAAAGACACTCAACCTTCCATCAACCCAATTCCCGATGAAAGCCAGCCTGGCAAAGCGGGAACCGGAACAACTGAAATCCTGGAATGATACCGGCCTTTACCAACAGATACGCGATGGCTCCAAAGGACGGGAGCTGTTTATTCTTCACGACGGACCCCCTTATGCCAATGGTTATATTCATATCGGTACGGCGCTCAATAAAATATTGAAAGACATCATTGTCCGTTCCAGACAAATGGCCGGCTATGATGCCGTCTACGTGCCGGGCTGGGACTGCCACGGCCTGCCCATCGAGCACAATGTGGACAAAGAACTCGGTGAAAAAAAGAAAGATCTCAGTATGGCTCAGGTTCGTCGACTGTGCCGGTCTTATGCCGAGAAGTTTATCGACATTCAGCGTGAAGAATTCAAACGTCTGGGGGTGATGGGCGTCTGGGATGACCCATACCTGACCATGAACTATGCTTATGAAGCCACCATCGCCCGGGAATGCGGCAAATTTGCCCAGAACGGCAGTTTGATTCGAAGCAAAAAGCCGATTTACTGGTGCTTTACCTGTCAGACGGCCCTGGCCGAGGCTGAAATTGAGTATCATGATGAGTCGACGCCGTCCATTTATGTCAAGTTTCCTTTGCAGGACGATCTGAGCAGCGAACTGCCGGCGCTGGCCGGCAAAGCGGTTTATGTCGTCATCTGGACGACCACGCCCTGGACGATACCGGCCAACCTGGCCATCACGCTGCATCCCGATTTTGAGTATGTGGCTGTCGGCGTCGGCGGCAATGAGGTCTACATCCTGGCCCGGGAACTGGTTGACGTCTGTATGCAGACTTTCGGCATTGACCAATATTCCATCATCGGCGCGATTGATCCCAAAAGCCTGGAGAACAAACGCTGCACCCATCCGTTGTATCAGCGCGATTCACTGGTAATTCTGGGTTCGCACGTCACGCTGGAGGCCGGTACCGGTTGTGTGCACACGGCTCCCGGCCACGGTCGCGAGGACCACGAGGTGGGATTGCTCTACGATCTGGACGTCTACTCTCCGGTGGACAACCAGGGCCGTTTTACGGATGAGGTTGATTTTTTCAAAGGTGAATTTGTCTTTGATGCCAATAAGCATATCAATGCCAAACTTAAAGAGACCGGCGCCCTGGTCCATGAGGCCAAATTCGAGCATTCATACCCCCACTGCTGGCGATGCAAGCAGTCGGTCATTTTCCGGGCGACGCCCCAGTGGTTTATCTCCATGGATAAAACCGATTTGCGCAAAAATTCCCTGGAAGCCATTGACGATGTCCAATGGATCCCGCACTGGGGCCGTGACAGAATATACGGCATGATCGAAAATCGGCCGGATTGGTGTGTCTCGCGGCAGCGGGCCTGGGGGGTGCCGATCACGGTATTTTATTGCGAAGCATGCGAAACCCTGCTGCTGGATCAAGCGGTCATGGCGCGGATATACCGCCTGTTTGAAGAACACGGGGCGGATATCTGGTTTGAAAAAGATGTGGCGGAGCTGCTGCCCGACGGCATCAGCTGCCAAAACTGCGGCGGCCGGAGCTTCGTCAAGGAAACCGATATCCTGGATGTCTGGTTCGATTCCGGGGTCAGTCACGCGGCGGTGCTCGAGCAGCGCCCCTATTTAAGGTGGCCGGCCGACCTCTACCTGGAAGGCAGCGACCAGCACCGTGGCTGGTTTCACAGCGCACTGCTGACGGCCGTGGGCACCCG
>Ga0209536_100016890_pt1 | contig 10362 bp, 10 predicted proteins | sample DeeMarSeWOR28_12_FD_187461 | JGI IMG/M metagenome (GOLD analysis project Ga0209536, IMG submission 187461) | Marine sediment microbial communities from White Oak River estuary, North Carolina - WOR-2-8_12 (SPAdes) (version 2) | ecosystem: Environmental > Aquatic > Marine > Intertidal zone >... | reverse complement strand
GTACAGGACCGGCACCACTGAATGTCAAGGAACCGACATGAGGTGCAAAGGGCTCGAGTGTCAACGCGGCGGGGGGAAACCAGTGCCGGAGACGGGATTTGAAGTCGGGGTGGCAGTACGGTGCGATCGCGGGAGAAGGATCGGAGGCGGGATCGTGGTCGTGGTTGAAGTCGGACCGGTAGGGCTACAGGATCAGACCGCCGTGTAGATCAAGATGAGTCCGAAGAGGATCGCAACGACGCACCACACCCGGATCGCCGGAAGTGATAGACCGATAAACCAATCCATCATCCCCTCCACTGACGAGCGCTTGAGCATGGGCAGGACGACTCCGGCGAGGATGATCAGGACTCCCAGAATCTGGAGCGCCGTGGTGAAGCGGCAATCTGGAGCCGCGAGCAGCAGCACGATGCCAAGGGCGATCCGTATGATGGCTGCTACGTTCAGCCAAGTTGGAGAACGGAATCTGCTGACGAAGCGGAGGAACGGTACAGGCTTGGCAATGCCATATACGCCAAGCAAGACAATCAAAATACCGAATAAAAGCACGATCGTCGTCAATTCAGCCCTCCTGGTCAGCCCCTTGCGACGTATCGGATCTTGAGAAGACTCTCGCCCAAATGCGGCTAAACGTCAACTTGAAGTCAAGCGTACCATCCCTGGTAATTGGACTCGGTTTCTCCTACCTTGACCTGACCGCTTCAGCTGAAAGGATCCCGATGTTTGGTCACCCCAAGGGCCTGAGTACGCTCTTCTTCACCGAGTTCTGGGAACGGTTCAGCTTCTATGGCATCCGGGCGATTCTGGTTCTCTACATGACGGCGAGCCCGGAACTGGGTGGTCTCGGCTTCACCACTGTCAAAGCCACCGGCATCTACGGCTGGTACCTGATGCTGGTGTACCTGACCGCACTGCCGGGAGGTATCTTGGCCGACCGGGTGATGGGCCAACGCCGGGCCGTAATGCTGGGGGGTATGATCATCGCCCTGGGTAACTTCGCCCTCGTCGTGCACACCATTCCCTCGTTTTACCTGGGTCTCGCCCTGATCACCATCGGCACTGGGCTGCTGAAGCCAAACGTCAGCACCATGGTCGGCAGTCTCTACGAGCAGGGCGATCCACGCCGGGACGGCGGCTTCACTATATTCTATATGGGAATCAACCTGGGGGCTTTCCTCGCCCCCCTGCTCGTGGGTTACATCGCTCAGAGCAGTGGCTTTCTCACTGCAGTTCACTCTCTAGGTATCGACATCAAAGCGGGCTGGAACTGGGCTTTCGGTCTGGCCGGTTTCGGTATGATCTTCGGCCTGTTGCAGTTCAAGATCAGCGGCGACAAGCTCTTGGGGGAGATCGGAAAGCTGCCGAGTCGGATCCTACAGGGCGACGGCCAGGAACGCATCGTAGACAAGGAGCCGTTCACTCCCGAAGAGAAAAAACGGTTGCTGGTGATCGCGATTCTCTTCTTCTTCGCCATGCTCTTCTGGAGCGCTTTCGAACAGGCCGGCTCCAGCTTGAACCTTTTCGCCCGGGATTTCACCCGCAACACGATCTTTGGTTTCGATTATCCCTCCAGCTGGTTCCAGTCAGTCGGTGCTCTGCTCATCATCCTGCTTGCGCCCTTTTTCTCCTGGCTCTGGATCAATCTGGCAGCCATGGGGCGCGAGCCGTCAGGCCCCTCCAAATTTGCCCTGGGACTCCTCGGTGTCGGGCTGGGTTTTCTGGTGCTAGTGTTCGCTGTCAAGGTGTCCGGGCCAGAGGGTTCTCGCGTCAGTCCGGCGTGGCTGTTCAGCGTCTTTCTTTTGCACACTCTAGGCGAGCTGTGTCTCAGCCCCGTGGGATTGAGCCTCATGACCAAGCTCGCTCCTCGGCGCATCGTCTCCTTCGTGATGGGGATCTGGTTCACCGCCTCGGCTTTGGGTAACGGTCTCGGCGGCTGGGTGGCGGGATTCTACGACACCGAGGGTGGCGGTGCCTTGGAAACTCTGTTCGGGGGTATTGCTATCTACACCCTGACGGCCGCTTTGATCCTGGCCCTCCTAGTCAAACCCATCAAGAAGCTGCTGAAGACCGCGTGAGGGCTGGTCTATCAGGCGAATCGGAAGAAAGCCAACCAACCCAGGATGGTGAACAAGGAGGCGGCAGTCGTCGCAATGATGATACCGCCCGCCAGACGCGCATCCCCATCCATCTCGCGTGCCATGATGTAGCTGACCACCGCCGTGGGTGAGGCTATCACGAGCACCGGGACCTCTAGCTCGAGTCCCGAGAAGCCCCCCACGCGCAAGCTCACGTAGACCAAGGCGGGATAGACGATCAATTTGATAAAGGCCGTTAGAGATGCCGCGGGCAGTTCGGCGCGGAGCTGAGTGAAGTCCAGTCCCGCCCCGACTGTGAGGAGGGCCAACGGCAGCGCGGTCCGGCCCACCAGGGAGAGAGACCGGTCCAAGCTGGTCGGGAGTTCGATGCCGAAGGCGGAAAAAAGGAGGCCGGCAACACAACCAATGATCAGAGGGTTCTTGAGAATCTTCAAGCCGGTACCGGCCCACACCGCCGGGTCACTGACGCTGGCTTGTTGATGAGGCAAGGTGAGTAGCAAGACAGCCAGGAGATTGTAAAATACGACCATGAAGGCGATCATCACTGCGACTGTGGCCACGGCCACATCCCCGTAGGCATTGAAGATGATGGGCAAGCCCACGAAGACCATGTTGCTTCGATGAGATCCCTGGGCCAAAACGCCACGGCGCTCAGGTGCGCTGCGAACGCTCGCGAGATAGACCACGAAAGCCACCACCAGGGTGGCACCAGCCACTATCAACATCAACGTGACATTGACGCTTTGGTCGAGTGGAGTTTGAGAGATGCTGTGGAAGAGCAGGGCAGGGGCGGCGACGTAAAACACCAGCTTGGAGAGCGCTGCGTTGGTCGGTTCGGGAAGGAACCCCACCAATCGCAGTCCATACCCCAAGCCGATCACGAAAAATACAGGCAGGACGATGTTCAGCAGATCCATATCGGAAAAGTGGGTTGAACTGGCACGTCTGTCTAGGAAAACCGAAAATGCACACCGGTTTCACGCTGTGAGTGTCTTCGTAACCGGTCTTGAAAGCCCGAGTAATCACTTCGTGGATTTTTTTCACATGATGAAAGAAAAACCGAGGATATACTGGTAGGATCCTCGAAAACATAGAACTTCAATTCGAACCGACAGGGTTTGACATGCGATCCATCCGAATTCTTCCCGTAATTGTTGTCCTCATTCCAACTGTGATGTTAACCGCCGCCCCCATCTTTTCTGAGGAGAATGATACCAGCCTGGTCCAGGGAGCTATCGCCAACAGCTCCTTCGAGTGGAAATCCCACGTCAATTATCGCGTCCACTTGTTCTACCAACCGGACTCGTTTGCAGAGAAACATCGCGCTGTGCTTCTGCGCAGCGCCGCGAACGCGATCGAGGAAGCTCTGCAATTTCTGGGTGAACCGGAATATACGAGAGTGCTGAATGTATTCTACGTCGAAACCCGGGGCGAGATGGAGCAGTTGATAGGCCAGCCTGTCTCCGGATATGCCGACTGGACTGGCAGCGGCATTTTCCTCGTGTGTAATCCGGAATGGCGGTCTTTCGATACGCATGAAATTACTCACGTATTGTCGATGAGTTTGTGGGATTATCCCGCCCCATCCAGCCAGTGGATGATCGAAGGTATATCCATTGCCACTGATGGCTGGTGCCGCGAGTACAGCATCGACGAACTCGCATACGACCTTTTGAATCGGGACGAGCTTCCTGGTCTCGAAACGTTCTTCACCAACTATCAGAGTTTTGGCGAGGTCCGAGCCGGCGTCTATGCGGCAAGCATTATCGGTTATTTCCAGGAAATCCACGGACCCGAGGTCGTGAAGAAACTGTGGATAGGAGGCAGCGACGAGTTGACCAAATTGTTGGGTTTTAACGCCGAGCAGATCGAGACATCGTGGCGTTCGTATCTCGAAAGTAAGATTCAAAGTGAAGTTGAAATCGATTGGGAGACCATAGATGAACTGGGATGCGGTTAAATCATTATTGTTGTCGAGATAGACGGAACTCTTGGATTGGTTAGCTCCACCCGCCGCTTCATCCGCCTCTTGATCCGCGGCTTCATGCGCAAACGGTATCTCCAGTAATATTACTCTCCGAGGCAGGATCGAGTCGCGAACTTCCTGATCCTGCCCCGGAGGCCCAAACAGCTAGGTCCCTTCCAGCAACATCACTATATCCTTGTAATTACCCATGATAGCGAAATCCCTGGCTGTCATCTCGGACACGTTACGCAAAGTGGTATCAGCCCCGTTTCCCAACAGGAATTCCACGAGGTTCTTCAGGCCGTTCATGGACGCGAACATCAATGCCGTCATCCCGTCTGCGGCCTGTGAGTTGACTTCGGCTCCGTTCTCCAGGAGCAATCTCGCAGCCGGTTCACGTTTGTGAAACACCGCTATCATCAATGCTGTCGTACCAGTACTAGCTTTCGTCGAGTTGGGATCGCCCCCGCCCGCGAACAGCTGTTGCAAGCAAGCAGTATGTCCTTTCTGGGCAGCCATGAAAACGGCCCCAGCGAACACCTCTTGGTAGTCCCGTGCTTTCAAGCCTCGGTTGATAAGGATTTCGACGGCGTCATCATGTCCCTCCTGCGCCGCCATCCCCAGGGCGGTGGTCCCATCCCTGGCCACGATGTCTAGCGATGCTCCGGCCTTGAGCAACATATAGAGGATATCGATCTGGCCATACTCGGCCGCCAGAATCAGCGGTGTCGTGCCATCACAGGCTTGCACATCGACCGCCGCACCATGTTCCAGAAGAGCCTTGACGATGCTACTGTGGCCATACCGTGACGCCGCATACAACGCGGTCATCCCGTTTTCGAACCGCTGGTTCACGTCGAGACCGGAATCCTCCGCCAGCAAGGAAAAGACCGTGTCGGCATCGCCGGCACGGGCGGCTCGGCACAATTCCAACCCTTTTTGCTCTGCCACGGAGACATCTCCGGCGCCACGGGACATCAACAGGGCTACGGTTTTCTGATGACCGTTGATCTCGGCCAGCTGCAAAGGCGTCTTCCCGTGAAAAAACCGAACGTTCTGGTGGGCTCCGTTATTCAGTAAAAGCTCACACACCTTAGTGTTTCCCCTGTGTGCGGCCATGGCCAAGGGAGTGGCACCATCCAGGCCGAAAGCATTAGCATCGGCTTTGTGCGCCAGCAGAGTTTTGACGATATCCTTGCGGTTATATTCGGCGGCCATGACCAAGGCTGTGATACCAGATTGCCCAGTTGCCTCGACTGGTGCGCCGTGGGCCAAGAGCAACTCGACGATCTCACGGTGGCCCTTCTGGGCGGCGATGACCAATGCCTCGTCGTTCCCGGGGGTTGTGGGATCTGCTCCGCGGACGAGCAGCTTTTTGACCATCTTTGTTTTACCGTTTTGAGCGCAGTAAAAAAGAGCGGTTTCTGTCTTGGTTGTAAAAGCGTCGAGATCGGCACCGGTTTCGATCAGGATATCCATCACATTCAGACGCGCCCGGCTGGAAGCCGAAATCAGCGCTGTGGCGCCTCCAATTGTCTTTCGGTGCGGATCGGCAGCATTTTGCAACAGGGTGGTCACGACCTCGGCGTGACCCCGTTCAGCTGCCATCATCAACGGTGTGATGCCGTCGATGTTCGGCGCGTCCACCTTCGCTCCGGCCGTGAGCAGTGTCCGAACTACCCTGGTGTGCCCCTCCGCGGCCGCGGCAAAGAGCGGCGTGAAATCGACCCCACCACGGTCGTTTGGATCGACTCCCTTTTTGAGGAGATGCTCGACTTTCTTCTTGTTACCTCTCATCGCTGCCAGGTGAAGTTCCCTTTCCATATCCTCTCCTCACATTTTGTGTTTGATATGTTGGTCGCCACCTCTTGAGTCCGGTCAAAACTCCCGCCGCAAGCCAACGTCCCGGCAGTTTGCTCGTATACAAAACACGTGCCGGCTTTCATTTGCCTTTTGCAGCATGGAAACAACTTCAAAAAGTGTTCCAATACGGGCTATCGATTCTGATCTTTGTTCAGTTCCAGCATTATTTTTTTCATCTCGGCGAGTTTTTCTCTTTCACCTGTATGTTTATATATCTCGATGAGATTGGCATAGATTTGACTGTCGGAATCTTTCACAATTTCCACGGCAGTCTCGAGTCTTTCCTTGGCGGATGGGATATCACCCAATTTCAGATAACAAAGCCCGGCCGCTTCCAGACAATAGGACTTGATGTGGCCACCGAAATCGCTGGGCTCGTCCCGCCGGGCACCCCGCTCCGCCAGGCGCAGCGCCCACTCCAGGCCCAAATCCGCATTCAGTAACAGGCGCGCAACAGCGTGTAACGATGCGGTGTTACCGGTTCCGGTCCTATAGAAACGCTCCGCCAGGTGAACGGCCTCCTCACGTTGGTCATGTTGGAGGTGGTACTCCAGGAGGGCGGTGTAGAGGGTTCCCAGTCCTCGGCGGGAGGTCTCGGTAGCGAGGGCACGGTCGATCCAGGTCAGTGCCCGGTCACGGTCCCATGTCAGAAGCGTGGCCCACAATTGTTTCAGCGCATACTGGCGGTCGAGTGGTTGGTAGTGGGTAACCAGAAACTGTTCCAAAGCTGCGATTCGTTGTTCGGGATCGTCGATCCCTCGGAATCGAGAAATTTCCTGGAGAGAATCCAGGGAATCATGGGATCGAATGGAGTGGGAGGGTGGGTTGTCATTTTTCATAAAGAATGCCTTGGTTTGGGTGGTCAGCCTCGCATCATGTGATTCGAATATTCAATCGGTCCGAACGACCGTCACCGGTATCTCACCGCGACCGCGAGCAAATATGATAAAATGGAATGAGTCGACGTGCTGAGTTGAGCGTAACGAACTGAATCTGGTCTCATAACCTAGACCTGGTACAGAAATTGAATGATTTTTTTCGCGCCCCCATCGGAGGAGATAGACATGAACAACGCAAAATGTACGCCACGCAGCCGAGAAGACCGACCGGTGTTCCGGCCGCGGCAACAAACAAAACCCGGACGAAAAATATCCGGGCTGGGTCGCTCCCTGTTTGCCGCTTTTGTTTCTGTTACGGTCGTGTCGTGGATCGGTCTCCCAGTTTTCGCGCTGGCCGATCTCGCCGAAGACATCGCCGTCAGTCTCGAGGAAGCGCTCAACGGCATGAACGGAACCGAGATCACGGCCACCATGGTATTTGACATCTCGGGGATCGAAATAGAGACCGTGCTCGAAGGGTTTGCATTTTGCACCCCAACCGACCCGACCGCGGAACCGGACCCCGACCCCACTCCCCCTTACAATGCCTATGGATGCGAGAATGGCGCGATGGTCCAGGTGACTTTGGCTCCCGACGAGAGCAGCGCGGAGCTTCTCATAGAGGTGAGCGAGTTCTTCCTGGATTTTCGAACCAGTCGCGACACGTCGTTTCTCTGCGGTGAGTTTGGCCCGGGAACCGTGGAAGGCACGGGGTACTTTCTCTCCAATGGTACTGTCGATGCAACGTTACAGCTGTACGAAGAGAATAGCTGCGTCCAAGTCAGCCTCGTACCGGCCAGTCTGGGTATCACCATCGAAACGATCGACGGCTTCTTCACCGACGATTGCCTGGCGTTTTTCTGGAATAGCTACTCGTCGCTGTTTTTTGACCAGATCGTGAACAACATGGTCGGTCCATTCGAGGAAGTCCTCGCGATCGCTTTGGAGCAGGTCAACGACTCGCTCTGCGACGAGACACCGGCCGAGAGTGTATCCTGGAGCGCGATGAAGGCCATTTATTGGTAATCCCTATCCCCATTTGAAACCAGCCGTTCAGCCTCCCGTACGAACACATGTTGGGCATTAAACACTGCCCAGGTACATCCACATCCATCGGCCTTCCTGCAGTGAAAGGAATCTTACCATGCTGCCCCGTGTCTCAGAGCGTTACAAAGCATTTTGCAAGACACGACCAATATCGTATCGACACCGGTCCGGGCTCGTGCTCGGGTGCCTGCTCGCCGTGTCGATGGCCGGCAGTGCCTCGAGTCCAGCGGTGGAGATCGCCACCATCGACGGCGTACCCCACGTGAAAAACAGCACCAAGCCGCGCGATGGCGCCCGGACCCTGCAGCTGGAGGAGTTGTGGCGGGCCGGTAGCGAAGACGACAAAATGATCTTCGGCCTGGTCACCAAGGTGGCCAGCGACCGTGAGGGCAATGTCTATATCCTCGACGCCCAGCTGAGCCAGGTTCACATCTATGCCCCCGATGGCCAATTCCTACGAACCGTCTTTCGCGAAGGGGAAGGCCCGGGCGAGGTTCGGGATGCTCGGGACATGATCGTGATGGACGACGGTCGGATCGGCGCCGTGACCGAGTTTCCCGGCAAAGTGGTTTTCGTCGACCAGCAGGGCGACCCAGCCGGAGTGCTGGAGTGTGGGGGCGGCGCCCGCAACGAAGGCGGATTCTGGAGCCTGACGGCCGCCTTCTGTGGCGGTGGCCAGCTGGCCATCACCGGGACTATTTCTCAGCAGAGTGACACACCCGGTGTGAACGACCGCACCGATTTTCTCTCTCTGTTCGGGGACGATGGCCAGGAGCGGGTTCGCCTGGCCGAGCATCACTGCCAATACAACTTCAACGATTTCATCTACGACGAGGGCGTGCACATGCCCGGCTTCTGGTGGAACACGGCTGTCGGTCCGGACGGACGTATCTACGCCGCTCCCGAGCTGGACGGTTATGCCATCCACGTCTGGCAACCCAACGGCACTCTCGAGCGTGTCATCGAGCGCGAGTACAAGCGTTGGAAACGAACCCGGGAGGAACACGCGCAGGTCGTGGGTATGATCGAGAGCGCCATGTCCGGTGTGCCATTCGAGAGCCGTGTGGCGGCCAAGGAATACGAGTCGGACATCGTTTACATCCTCCGGGGCCTGCGAGCCCGACAGGATGGTACACTCTGGGTCCTGCCCAGCCGTGGCATCCGCGAACAGCCCGCTGGTGTGCTGGCGACTTTCGATGTTTTCGATGGTGAGGGAGTGTTCGTCGAGCAAGTATCGGTCGCCTGTGAGGGTGACAGCATGCTGGACGGGATCTTCTTCGTTGGTCAAGACCGATTGGTGGTGGTCAGAGGATTCGCCGACGCCGTGGCCGCCCAGTTCGGGCGTGGCAGCCGTGCCGGTGGTGAAGACGAGGAGGAAGGCGCGCTCATGGAGGTCATCTGTTACCGGATCCAGGATTGAGGGGAAAACCATGAAGACGAAGTATTTCAAGAAGTTCATAACCATCTTGCCGGTGATCCTGCTGTGCGCGGTTAGCTTCCAGCTCGGCGCCTGGCAGGCCGCCCGCGCCACCGACAAAGAGGAACGCGCGACGCAGAATCCGGTCCTCTTCTGGGAGCTGGCGTCGAACGATGCCGACGCATCAGTCGATTTCTTCCGGACGGTCTTCGACTGGGACATTCGTATGAACGATGATATCGGTTTTTACACCGTCAAGACCGGTGGCCGACAGGACCGCGTGGACGGTTACATCTTCACCTTGAGCCGGGCGAAGCTGCCGTTCATGGCCGTGTACACCCTGGTGGACGACATCGAAGCCGCGGTCAAGAAGGTCACCGAAGCCGGCGGCCACATCGTCGAGCCGCCCACCGTGACGATTTCCGACGGCCCGCAGATCTGTCTGTTCAATGATCCCTCGGGAGTCACCCATGCCATGATCCAGTCACGGCAGGAGGGGAACTGAGCGGTTACGAGCAAACCGCCACGAGGAAACAACCAAGACCTGGCCGTTACCCGCGCACCGCTGCAGCGGACCGTTCCGAGGAGGAGACCATGAAGAATCGTTATTTCGCTGTGTTTGTCCTCGGATTGATCGCCGCCACCACGGTAGCCGTCGTCGTTGACGGCCGTGCCTCGCTGAGCCGCGAGGAGTTGATCGCCGACACCCGCCAGCTGGCGCACACGCTCGAATCCGTCCACCCCGATCCTTACCTCAGAGGTGGCGGCAAGGTGGCGTTTCACCGGCGGCTGCAGCACATCCTGTCCGCCATTCCGGCCGACGGTTTGAGCCGCGACGAATATTACCGACTCATCCAGCCGTTCGTCGCCGCGGTGGGCGATGCCCACACCTGGCTCGATTCACCTTACATGTGCATGGGGCCCGGCGGGATTCCCCTCTACTTCCGGGTCGTGGGAGAAGACTTCTATATCCAAGAAGCTTCGAAAGCCAGAATTAGCCAAGTCTGTTGTCGATGCTGGAAAAGTATCACTGCGAAAGATTATGGATTCTATTCGAGCTAAAGAAAAAATAGCAAAGAAGCCTGGCAGTCGAGA
>Ga0209536_100016889_pt1 | contig 10362 bp, 7 predicted proteins | sample DeeMarSeWOR28_12_FD_187461 | JGI IMG/M metagenome (GOLD analysis project Ga0209536, IMG submission 187461) | Marine sediment microbial communities from White Oak River estuary, North Carolina - WOR-2-8_12 (SPAdes) (version 2) | ecosystem: Environmental > Aquatic > Marine > Intertidal zone >... | reverse complement strand
CCCCCGGCTACGTCATCACTGACTGACTCACTAGGCATACTGACCTGACGGTTAACCAGCAAATACGAACCAACACCCAGTGTAGTTACCAGGCCGCAAACCATTAACATCACCACGACAGCGGAAAGAGCCACAGGCAACCGCCAATCCTGGTGCCACTTTCGGTGTGTATCGTTCATCCCAGTCTTTTTCTGCCCGGTATACATGTCTAATACGCGTTTTCGTTCTAAACTAACATTTTCCGGGTCGCGCTCAGGCGCCTCAATGGTGCTCAGACGGGAAGCCAGGGACAGTAACTGGCATTCTTCTTCTGGGATACCCTGCTGAGAAGCCTCCAATCCCTGTCCTGCTTCCAGACGTTCCAACCCTTCTTGCAAGAGATCTTCCCGAGTACTCATCTTAATCCTCACTTACTTCCGGCTGTAAAACGTTACGGAGTTCTTTCAATCCGCGGTGTTGCGCCACCTTAACGGCTCCGACAGATTTCCCTAATGTCACGGCTACTTCTTGTAAAGACATGCCCATCAAAAACCGGAGGACAATGACCTCCTGCCATGTTGGATTGATCTCTAATAAGGCGATCTTAACCCGGTTGTAAAACATCTTGTCTTCAGTCATATCTGCAGGATTGTTCGTGTCTAACAGTAATTGATCCACTTGATCGAGGTGCAGCTCTCGCTTGTTCTCTTCCTTACGATAATGGTCGATGACCAGGTTGTGTGCAATGCGGTACAACCAGGCCAGAAATGGAGTCGATGTAGGGCGGTATTTTGGTAAATTTGCTACCATACGGACGAAAACCTCACCAGTCAGATCTTCGGCTGAATTTCGATCGTATACCCGCGCCCAGACATATCTGAAGACCTGCTCGTTATAGCGGTCATACAGTTCTCCGATCGCTTCAGCACCAGAAGCGTCGCCCAAAGGTTTGATTTGAGCACGTTTTACCAGTTCGCCGTCACTTACCTGTGACAAGTGGTCCACTCTCCAGACGAGTCTCTATCCGGCTGGTGTGAGCATCAGGTGAAGCCATACGATGGTGTGCACCCGATTTTGGAATGATCCCCAGCAGATAGTTGCCTCATAAAAGCCAAGTCTTCAGACAATCGCAACCTTAGTATAACGTACTAAAGTCTATCCTTGAGTAACTTGGAGCTTTGCATTTTGTAAGGTGCTTCCCCTCAAAATCCAAGTCCAGCCTGCCCTCCGGATAGGTTTTAAGTGACATCCGACAATGGTATACGCTTCTAAGAGGAATAACGTAGCGGGGTCGAAAAGGATACATAAATCCCCCTGGAACACCAGGGGGATGTGTAGGTGGTTAACTATGTTGTTAGATGGTCCGATTTATAGCTATTTGTCAAAATGCTCTCCAGAATACACCATACCAGGCAGGTAGTATCTTCCACTTTCGTCCTCGGCGATCATGAACAAGGCGGCTCCTTCTCCCTCCGGTCCCCAGCCTTCGCTGTACAGGACCAGGACGACATTCGCATCCGGGCCGAACATACGCTCTGGAGGTGTGCCTTCCAAAGGTGGAAACTGTTCCCGGTCGGTGGTAAAGGTTAGCCTGGGTGTGTAGTCCGGTGCATCATAATTGTAGAGCCCCTTGATCTGTTCGATGATCGCCCTTGGGGTGTCGCTGATGCCTTCAGACGCCCAGTAACCTAGCGTAAACGGGGTTCCCATATAACTCTCTAGGGCGGCGAGGTTCCTGGAAAGTAAGCTGTCCTGCACATTACAAGCCACGTACTGAGCGCTGCCGGGACCAACCGAGTTGCATGCCAGGGTGGTGCTTTGCTCATTAGATGTACCACCAGTATCCACGCTCAGGGTGGGGTCCAACCAGCCCATGACCATATTGCCAGTTGGCAAACCGCTCGGTTGTTGTTGCCACACCCCGCTTTCCATTACCTGGATGGCATTGCTTTTATTGAAGGCCAGAGCGCTGCTATCAGGCGACCAGAAAGGTGCGCCTCCATCTGTGATAAAAACCGCATCTGCGCCATCTGGCCGCATCACCCAAAAACCCGGCAGGGTTCCACTTGGAAATCCTTCCCAGGCCAACCACTCGCTGTCGGGGCTCCACACAGGTGCCGAGAAACACCAGACAAACAGGCAGCTACCCGGTTTGTAGGGGTTTAGAATCTGCACGGTTTTTTCTTGCAGGTCGAAATTGGCAAGGGCGATCCCCCATTCACCATCACTCGCCAGGTCTCCACCTACCACCCATGACAGGTAACGCCCATCCGGAGACCAGGCTGGAGCGCCAAAGGATAGACCGGGGAAGGCTTCAAAACCATAGGCGGCATCGTCGAATGGTTCAGCCCCACCGTCCAGGGTGTAGATCCAGGGGGTGAGGATGCCATCCTCGGAGGCGGTTTCACCACCGTGGTCGTAGGCGATTGATACGCCATCCGGCGAGAGGGCGGGTTGCATGGTATGCGATATGTGCTCTTCATCCAGCACCTGAAAACCCGATCCATCCGTTTTCACCATGGCCAAGTTGGCAGGTCCCGGTTGCCCTGGTTGACTGGTGTCGGTAAGCTCGCGGGACATAAATACAATAGTCCCGGGATCCTCCGGCCACCAGACTGGGTTGAAGTTAAACCGGTTTGGAGTGTCCGTCAGTTGCTGGCTCTCTCCTGAGATCAGGTCATCCAGGTGAAGATTCGTATCCCCTCGAGCTCCACCCCGTACTAGATAATGGCCATCCGGCGAGATGGGACCTCTCACTGCTTGTAATGAGTCCGCATCTACCAAGAGGGATGCCTCTCCATCTTCGTTCACCATCCAGCGTTGCAGCCCATTTACCTCTCCGTAAACCAGGCCTGCCAAAGAGATCTGGTTATAGCTACCCGGCTCTGTCAGGGTCGGGTCGGTTGAGACCCAGCAGTCACCCAAGGTGCCATCGGTGCAGAGCACGCGCCACCACTCGCCATCTTCGCTTATACCCGTTACACGCAAGGTTTCATCGAGGTTCAATAAAGTGATGATCTTGGAATCAAGACCCGGACCATCGCGCAGATTAAGACCTAAGGATGCCAACACCCTGACACTATCCACGCTGGTAGCCAGAACGGTTACGCCTCCCTGGCTTGAGTCAACCGATGTGCTAATAGATGGATCTGCCGATAGCCAACATTCCGGGATGTCTTCCCCAAGCGCATCCGAGCAGTCTAATTTCCACCATAACCCATCGGGGCTTGTCCAAGTCACCGGCCAGGTCAGGCCTCCAAACACATTCCTTACGGGTGGGTAGTTGTCCCCTGGACCGCTGTAAAGTGTGACTTCATCGGGTACGGTGACAACCGCCCGCACTTCGGTCGGTACGACCTCAAAGCCGCTCTCCTCTTCGAGCGGTTCTTCTGTTTCAACCGCGTCCATGTCCTCCGGTTGGATATCTTCCTCTTTAGTAGCCAGGAGGGTGGGAATTAAAGTGGCGGGGCCTGGTGTTTCTCCCGAGGCCTCTTCGGAACTTGCACCCCGGCGCAGGCAGGCTGAGAGTACCACCAGGGAGGTGAGAAAAACTATTATAAGAAAGATGCGCTTCATGAGATGCTCCTGAATTCTAAAATTTGCGGAAAGAATAACATAAAAACGCTAATCTGACGGATAAAGTTCCCGATATTTCACTGCTAGAGCGGGCCAATAGTTTGGATAATATGCTATGTGGTTTCCTGGCATTCATCATCAGGAAACCACATAACTTGCGCTTATCATCCAATAAATCGGTAGGGGGTTGGAATTGGATGTTTTATATATACACTTATTTACTTATTTACTGGTTTCTCGGTTCAGGTTGAACATCTGGTTCAGGTAAAAGGCCAGGGAACCCCCAATCAGGGCGCTGCCGACACCGACCATAACCATTTGCTCGATTGGTTGCTGTAAGAACCGGGCAGATACCGCCAAAGCAATCCCGGCAACGAGCAATACGACGAAAGTAATTGTGGTTTTGATAACTTGTTCCTTGTACATGATGATCTCCTTTGTGTTTATACATGCAAGCAAGTATGTTTATCTTACATACATAATAGCATGTATGTATAATCTTGTCAAGGGTAATTTGTGGTTTTGACATCAGATTTATTTTTAGATTCATTCCGCAAATTACTTTGGTGTTATCATAAACAAATATCGGACCATATAGCAAAGAAGGAGTGTGTAGGATGACCGTCGTTGAGAAGACGCAATTGCTTGATGCACTGAGCGAGTCGCAGGCTGCCACCCGGGCATTGTGGGAATTGGTGGATCCGGAGATGCAGGTTTATGGCGATACGGATTGGTGTGTCAGAGATATAATCGCACATCTTGCAATCTGGGACCATCAGGTCGTGAAATCACTGCATGCCTACAGATCAGGCAGTGAATACGCCATTCCGGACCTGGACGATGATGAATTTAACCAACAAACGATCTTGGTATTTAGAGAGATGACAGCTAAAAGTGTATTAGAGCAGTTTGAGCAGGCACGTGAGGAATTCAAAGCTGCCATCCAGGATATACCAACTGAAATGTACCCAGGCGACATGCTTTATCCATGGGGCGATGAGCGAGGCACGGTTATCAAGCTCGTTGATTATATGATTGAGCACGATGCTGAGCATCGTCAAGAGATTCAAAATGCGGTTAAGGCCTCATGATGGATAGATCCTAATGACGATTTGGTGGTAGCTGATATCATTAATTAACGGTTTTTTACAACCTGGCAGTGTCAACCCACAAGGAGATATTTTAATGGTAGAGAATATACGAGAACTGGGTCATGTCAAGCTGGTGCAGTTGCAGCCATCAGGGTTGATCATCCAGACCCCAAATGGGGAATATTATGACCCTTCCAGGAGGCTGGTGGTAGATCGATTATTTGTTACACCGCATGGCATTGAAGCCTTAACCCCTTCAGGTGAGCGTGTGCTCGATATCCACCATATGGCCCATCCTGGTAAAGCATATGGTAATGATGACCTGGTCTGTATTGGCTTCACTTCCCACTACACCGCCATGCGGGCCCGCTTCGGGGAGCATATGGTGGATGGCATTGCAGGTGAGAACATCATCATTGAATACGACCGGGAAATCTGGCCGGAGGATCTTGGGCAGCAGATTGGTATCGAAAACCAGGAAACTGGCAGGATGACTGTTTTCAATCTGGTGCGTTATGCAGCTCCATGCGAGGAGTTCAGCCATTTCGTAGCCCAAAGCCAGGATAAGCGGTTGCCCGCAAGTAGATTAAAAAGTACACTCCAGTTTTTGGGGAATGGACGGCGAGGATTTCTGTTAGTGTTAAAAGAGGGTCAGGAAGGGGTACATGTCCGGCCGGGGGACAAGGTATTCGTTATTAATCAGGAAAATTAAAGTGATCCTGGGAAGCAGTGTGCGTGGCGTTCACCATACCACTTCCCAGGGTGTTCCATAAAATCAAAGTTTGAGGATGTAATCGAGCCATAACTTATCGCTGGATTCATCTTCGATGATAGTGACATCCTTTTCGTCGAACTTATCCATGTCATAACTGGACTCGCAGGTCGGGCATTCGCTATCCTCGCAGTTTAGGATGATGCGACCCTGGGTGCGTTTTTCAAGCTCCTCATACAGACTGGGTGCGGGGAAGTTCCATTCATTCCTGTGGGCGCGCACCTTGTCCACGGGGATCATGGCGGTCAGTTCATCCACGTTGGTCATTTTATCCAAACCGCCTTCAATCAGGGTGGCGTTGATGCTGCCATGATGGCCGACTTTATAGAGCACTGTACGCCTGAATAGGTCTTGAAGGTCTTTTACTTCTCTGTTCTCCCAAGTTTCCCAGCTCTCGAATTCTGCGTCACCAGGGAATAGCAGTACTTTGCCGCTTTCGGTCAATTCGATTGCCAATACCAGGCTGGTGTTGTTCACGTGGGAGACATACTGTAACGCAAGGCTTTCTGAGATACGCAGCCAATCATAATCAATGCGCCTCCAGTCGTCTTTGGAGTCTTTGTCCTTTGACAAGCCGTAGTGCTCCTTGTAGAAACTCTGGACTTCAGTGGATATCTCCTCCCCTGTGTCCTCTTCCTGGCAGGCTTTTTCAAGCTCTTCAATGGTTATGGCGCGTGATCTGTCGAAGGGCTGGCTCAACCTGGAAAGCTGGTTAATATCGGATTGTGATATGCGCATATCTGCCAAGGCAGTCTGGGTATCTTCAATCTGGTTGAATGCGGCAGCCATGAAAGCTGTCATCTGGTTGAGCCGCAAGCCGTGGGTTGTTTCGGAGGACGGATCTTGCTCGCCTCCAAGCTGGCGCATCTTCCTGGAGGGACCAAGCACATATATCTTGATGCCAAACTCAGGGATCTCCTTGACGGATTTTGCTGGCTGGGATTCGGAGGACGGTTCCAGGTACTCCGGTGTACCCCAACCAGAACGCAGATCTTCCATGATCTGACTGAGCCATGTGCCGCCAGATTTTTTGCGAGCACCTAGCAATTCATCAGGCTCTTCATCGGGACCATCAAACCGTAGCAGTTCCTGGATCCTTGTGCTCCGCTCAACTCCCATGCCAACCATAGCGGCATTAATAGCCAGGCTGCGCGCTTCAAGGTTTGGGGCGATAATCTCCTTTACCTGGGGGTCTTCCAGGTTCTCCGTCCAGGCTAGCCAGACACGGTCAACCTGGAGGGGTTGCTCAGGGATTTCATCAGGGTGGAGCCCGAGAATTTTCCTTGCGTAACGAAAACCGGAGATATGATCCCAGTGTTCGTGGGTTGCCACAAGGGTATCGATATGAGACCCGGTCGTGGATAGGATATCTTCAGCAATGGTGCGCATGCGGTCGGCGCCACCTGTGGTGGGCATCAATACGCCAAAATCGATCAGCATGCGATAAAGGTTCCCCTCATCATTCTTGAAGGTCAATAAGAAACAATCTCCCAAACCAGGGCGGTACATGCGCACTTTTAACTCGACAAGCTTATTCTCTTTCTCATGGCAAAGCTTTTTCTCTTTCTCGTGGCAGCTCATGATTAATCCTCCTCCAGGTCATCACCGTGCAGTAGGGCAAAAGGTTCACCCTGTCCCTCAACGCCATGGAAATAGTTCACATTCGGATCTCCAAAGTAGGTGTAACGCAATGATGTAGCGGGAGAACCCAGATACTTACGTTGTTCGTTCAGCCGCCGATCGCTGTCGATGTTCTTGGCGATGATATAACGAATGTCTCCAGTTTCAACATCGATCAACATGGTTGCACCACCTCTAAAGGTAAAATCTCCAGGATATTTATCCACATCCAGGGTGCCGTTATCGGCCTTAGCCTGTCTGTTTGGGTCGAGATAACCATGCCGTCTCTGATTGACCTCTACAACCAGATCAGTCATGGTGCGTCCACCGGGGCCGACGCGGTATGCCAGGCGTGCTGAATTTACCTCTAGTTCGGGTCTTCCCTGATCGTCTATGTACACACTTTGCATATCGTCTTTCGAGAATAAGGTAAGCCGCAGTGAGTCCTGGATCACAGCCTCGATATCACTTTCCCTATCAAATTCCTTTTGATAGGCCTCGATAAGCTCATCTGTCATCCACTTTCGCACTGTACTCCGGAAGGCTTGGTTGAACCTGAAAATATTTTTGCGCGTTTCGCCGCGTCGTTTCTGGTAGCGTTCAAATTTGTGGATTTCCTCTAAGCGACTGAACTGGTTGGATTTAAAGAAGTTCGTCAGGACATGATCGTTGTCCGGAGCCAACCAGAGCAGGCTTTCCTCGGATAAGCTCCGCACGTTCGATGGGTAAATGCCATGCAGGCGGAAGCTCTCGATCATGGCGATACGGTAGCCATCGCGATCGTCGGGGCACAGGTCATAATCAGCGGTGATGATGGCGCGCAGGTATTCACCGAAGGTGATATCAACGGGTGGGCAGTAATCCAGGGCGCGCACACACATATTGAGGATGCGCTGGGAAGTTTTTGCAGCCTCAGTGGCGAGCCGGTTGACCAGGTCTGGGTGGATAGCGCCCTCGGGTAATTCCCCGGTTCCGCTAGTAGCGATGCGCAATAGATCCTCGCTTCTATTTTTGTAAACCGTGAGGAAGGCGTCGAAAACTGCTGCTACAAGGATTGAGCCGCGTTGGTGAGGTTCGCGCGTATTTTGAATCTTGCTCGGGTCTGGAAGTCCAGTTTCGGGATCCTTTTCTCCGATGGCACTCCGCAATGCGCGCCGCTTGCCGAGAGCCTGGCCGAACTGCTGCGCCAGCTGGGCGAGCAGGTTTTCGCTGCTCAGATTGCCACGTGTCCTGGCAATCTGGTGTTTTAGCACCTCGGAATGTGAGAAGTGCTGGAAGAGGGCAACGATGTCGGCAAAGGCTTCATGCAAAGCCAGCACATCGACATTGCTCGGTTCGGCAAAATATGGGTGCAGACCATCCAGTAGGGCATGGGTAGTTTCATGGGTGATGATGTCCTGCGACAGGCAAGTGAAAACAATACCTCCTGGTAGATTGCGACCGGCATTTTGTTTTGAGGCTGGAAAGTAGCCGAAAAGGATGGCTTTTTTGTGGGGGCTATAGTAGGCGTTCGCCTGGCGTAAAGCATGGGGATAGACCCGTAATCGCTGGACAAATTCCTCACCCCCATTTTGCTTTCGAGGTGACCATAGCACTCGCCTCCCAAGCGCCAGCTCGAAGTTCTGAATTGTCTTACTGGTGACCGCATAAACCATCTGCTGGTGGAATTGAGGCGTACCCTCCGAAGGAGATAATCCATCCTGAACCAACAAGTGGGGATGATCAAGGTCTACCGGAGGGTAGAAATTACCCGAGGGTGGGTCGATATCCACAACTTCAAGGTATTCGCCGACTGGGCCGCTTTCCAGTTTTTCCCAAGGAATGTTCAGGGTGAGCTTGTTAATAACCGCGGTATCCAGGTCAGTGCTCAAGGAAGGGTCGAATGCGAAAACCTGCAGCATACGGCTTTTAGGTTCTGGTATCGTAATATTAGCGTTTGGAGACATGGTACCTCCCTATATTTGTCTGTATTGGCTAGCCAATGACGCTACATAGGCAAATGCCGAAAAGTAACTTGAACATAAGGATGGAGCCTCCGGCGTTTGCTTAATGGAATTTGCGGGTTTGACACCAGATTTATTTTAAGATTCATTTCGCAGATTACTTAGAACCAAGGTTATTGTAAGATTCTTTCCGCAAGTTCCATAAATTCCATAAAAACCTGGTGGTTGATGTGTGTGCAAAAGAAAACCAGTACTCGAGTCCTAACGAAAGAATTGATCGATTGTAGTATAGCATTAACTTTGAGGCTTACTTTGACCAGTTCTACACCTGCAACAACTCCTTGCCTGGCTAAGGCACCTTTGGTAAGATGGTTTGGTTATCGTACCAAGTCGCCTTTCTGATTGTATATCAGATGTGCATTCCGCAAATTGGTTAAAATAAGCTATGTTTAAAAACCTTAGGGGTACCTATCATGAATTTCCAGCCAAATTCTGGGTGGTGGTGGCAGCCAGTTTTGTCGACCGCGTCGGCGGGACGCTGATCTTTCCGTTTTTTGCCCTATATATCACTCAAAAGTTCGATGTCGGTATGACTCAGGCAGGGGTGCTGATCGGGATATTCTCATTCTCCGGTCTGATAGGAAATATGTTAGGAGGTGCCTTGACTGACCGCTTTGGTCGTCGTGTCATGGTGCTCTTTGGTCTGGTATTCAGCGCCCTGAGCAGCGTGGCGATGGGCCTGGTAGATCAACTGTATATCTTCTACATCCTGGCAGTGGTTGTGGGCTTGCTCTCGGATATTGCGGGGCCGGCCTGGCAGGCGATGATTGCCGACATCCTTCCAGAGGAGAAACGTGCAGAAGGTTTCGGTATCCTGCGCGTGGTGGGCAATATGGCCTGGATCGTGGGCCCCAGTATTGGAGGGCTGATGGCGGCCCGTTCGTACCTGTTGTTGTTTGTGATGGATGCGGTGAGCAGCCTGATCACAGCTGGCATAATCTATCGAATGATCCCAGAGACGATGCCCGAGGCGGAAAAGGAGGGTGCGCCATCCACCATACTGTCTACCCTGGCTGGTTACCGCAAAGTCTTCGCCGACCGGCTTTATATAGCTTATATCCTCGTCTCTATGTTGATGCTGGTTGTGTACATCCAGATGTACAATACGCTTTCCGTTTATCTGCGCGATGAGCACGGGGTTTCACCACAAGGTTATGGTTTTCTGTTGACCATGTCAGCGGTCACGGTCATCTTGCTCCAGTTTTGGGTCACACGCCGGGCGAAAAATTATCCACCTTTTCTTATGCTGGCGCTGGGTACAGCTTTTTATATGGTGGGTTTCAGCATGTATGGGTTTGTCTCGGCGTATGCTTTATTTGTC
>Ga0209536_100016888_pt1 | contig 10362 bp, 9 predicted proteins | sample DeeMarSeWOR28_12_FD_187461 | JGI IMG/M metagenome (GOLD analysis project Ga0209536, IMG submission 187461) | Marine sediment microbial communities from White Oak River estuary, North Carolina - WOR-2-8_12 (SPAdes) (version 2) | ecosystem: Environmental > Aquatic > Marine > Intertidal zone >... | reverse complement strand
TGGCGGCCGGCTCGAAGCGACCGTGATGGAGCACGACCTCCGCGCCCTGGCTCCAGGGACCGAAGATCACGCCGTAGGACGCCTTCGCCCAGCCCGTGTCGCTGGTGGTCCACAGCCGCTCGCCCTCGCGCACGCCGTGCCAGAAGCGCGAGGTGTAGCGCTGGGTGTAGGTGTAGGCGTGGTCGTGGAGCACCGCCTTCGGGGGGCCGGTCGTTCCGGACGTGTAGTAGACGAGTGCCGGATCGGACGAGCGGGTGGCACGCTGCGCGCCGGCGTCGTCCGGGAGCTCGGCCAGCGCGCCGGACAGGTCGCTCCAGCCCGGCCGTGGCGCCGCGCCGTCGTCGCATAGCTCGAGGTAGTGCCGCAGGTCGGGAAGCTCGCCGCGGACCGCATCGACCGCTGCCGTACACTCGCTGGCGGCGATCACTGCGACGGCTCCGCTGTGCAGGCCGCGGTACGCGACGTCCTTCGGACGCAGCAGCGTGGAGCTCGGAATCACCAGGGCGCCGGCCTTGAGCAGTCCCACCGAGACGATCTGCCACTCCGGCACGCGCGGCAGCAGCACGATCACCGGTGCCCCCGGCGCGATGTCGAGGGCACGCACCAGCTGGGCGACCCGGTTCGACTCCCGGCTCACGTCGGCGAAGCCGAGTCGCCGCTCGCGCCCGCGCGCGTCCCGCCAGAGCAGCGCCGGGCGCCGCGGATCGGCCCCGAAGTGGTCGACCACGTCGCGCCCGAAGTTGAAGTCGGCCGGGACGTCCCAGCGGAAGCGCGCCGCCGCCGCCCGGTAGTCCTCCAGCGTCGCGCCCAGCTCGGCCATGCGCTGCTCCCCCTGGCGGTGCATCCTACCGTCCGCCGACTGCGGGCCGCTCGTGCGTGGATGCGATCGTGGGGAAAAGGCGTCACCCATCTCAAGTGCGCAAGTCGGGGGGCCGATGCGTCGAGAGCACTGGAGGAGAACGGCCAGCGCATGAGCGAGCGTCCGGACCCCGATGCCCGGGTGGTGTTCGTCGACGACACGCGCCTGATGCGCGCGCTCGCCGCGGACGCCCTGGGCGACAAGGTGCGCCTCGAGTGCGTCGAGAGCGCGGAGCAGGCGCTGGCCTGTCTCGAGCGGGAGCCCGCCGACCTGGTCGTCAGCGATCTCGAGATGGAAGGCCTGTCCGGGCTCGAGCTGCTCGAACGGCTGCGCCGGCTCTACCCGGCGACGGCCTTCATCCTGCTCACCGCCCACGCCTCGGTGGAGAGTGCGGTGCGCGCGCTGCGCATGGGCGCCGCGGACTACCTGCGCAAGCCGATCGAGCCCGAGGAGCTGGTGCTGCTGGTCGAGCGGGTGCTGGCCGCACAGCGCCTGTTGCGCGAGAACGATCGGCTGCGCGGGGCACTGGAGACCGTCGACGCCTGCCGGTCACTGCTGCACTGCGTGGACCCGGGCGAGGTGTATGCGGCGGCGCTCGACCTGCTGCTGAGCTCGCTCTCGCGCCGGCGCGGGCTCGTGCTGTTCGAGCGAGTGGAGATCCCGGGCGCGGATGGCTTCGTCTTTCGCGGCTTCGACGAGTCCGAGGCGAACGCGCTGCGACGCATCCTCGTCAAGCACCGGGGTGGCGGTGAGGTCGCCCCGGCTGTGATTCGCGAGTACCGGGCTGCGCCCTTCGACGCCGAGCTGCGCGCGGCCGGTCTCCCCGGCGGAGTCGCGCTGGCGGTGCCGTTGCGCGGAGAAGACGCCGAGCGGGGCGTCGCCTGGATCTTCGGCGACGACGACCCCTTCGGCGCCACCGCGATCGAGCGGGCCGAGCGGGTCTCGGACGCCGCCGCAATCGCACTCGCCAATGCCGAGCGCTACGCCCGCGCCAAGGAGAGGGCCTTCGTAGACGACGTCACGGAGGTCTATAACGCGCGTTACCTGCTGCAGCAGGCCGAGAACGAGATCCAGCGCGCCCAGCGCTACGACAAGCCGCTGTCCGTGCTGTTCCTCGATCTGGACCGCTTCAAGCTGGTCAACGACCGGCACGGTCACCTGGTGGGATCGAACGTGCTGAGACGCCTGTCGGAGGTGCTGAAGGACTGCGTGCGCCAGATCGACACGCTGGCGCGCTACGGCGGCGACGAGTTCACCATCCTGCTGGTGGACACCGATCACCGGACGGGCTTGATGATCGCCGAGCGCATCCGGCGGCTGGTGGCGGACACGCTCTTCGAGGGCGAGAACGGCGAGCCGATCCGCCTGACCATCAGCATCGGCGTCGCGAGCTATCCCGATCACGGTCGCCAGCGCGACGGCCTGCTCGACCTGGCGGACAAGGCCATGTACCGGGCCAAGTCGCTGGGGCGCGACTGCGTCTGCTCCGCCTCCGACCTGGGCTGAGGCGTCCGGAGCGAGCGGCGCGCCGCCAGCCGGAATGGTCCGATCGGACGACCCGGCTCGTCCCACGGCATCTTCCCGTGCATCGCGCTCGGGCGCGCCTGCCATCCGTGGCGCCCGGTCGCCGACTCTGCTAACCAACCGCCTGATTTCACTCTGCTTTCCGCGAGTGGATCCCCCCGGGCCCGGGTAGGGCAGCGATGCGTCGAGGGATTCCGCACGATCGGGTCCCGTCGCTGCGCGGGCGCGGACCGAGGTCCGGAGCCGAGCAGACCGGAGCCGAGGGGACGTCGCGAAGCTGCGGGCCATCGAGGCCACTGCGAAGGGGTGCCGTGGACGCGGGCCTGGCCCAGCTGGATCCGATCGGAGCGCTGCGTCGCACGCACGCGGCGGGAGACCTGCGCGCCGAGCACGTCGGCGAGCGCGTCGTGCTCGGGGGCTGGATCCAGCGCCGCCGCGACCACGGCGGCGTGGTGTTCGTGGACCTGCGCGACCGCGGTGGGCTGGTGCAGGTGGTCTTCAAGCCCGACAGCTCCAGCGAGTGCCACGCGCGGGCCGGCGAGCTGCGCTCGGAGTACGTGGTGATGGTCGCGGGCACCGTGGCGCCGCGCTCGGCCGAGACGGTCAACCCGAAGCTGCCCACGGGCGAGGTGGAGGTGATCGCCGACGAGCTGCGGCTGCTCAATCGAGCTACGCCGCCGCCGTTTGCGATCGAGGAGGAGACCGACGCGGACGAGTCGACGCGGCTCCGCCACCGCATCCACGATCTGCGCCGCGGACCGCTCCAGCGGGCGCTCCGACTGCGCCACGCGCTCTATCAGGCGACGCGCAGCGCGCTGGCGCAGCGCGACTTCCTCGAGATCGAGACGCCGATGCTGGCGAAGTCGACTCCGGAGGGCGCGCGCGACTTCCTGGTGCCGAGCCGCCTGCAACCGGGCTCCTTCTACGCGCTGCCCCAGTCGCCACAGATCATGAAGCAGCTGCTGATGGTGGCGGGCTTCGACCGCTACTTCCAGATCGTTCGCTGCTTTCGCGACGAGGACCAGCGTGCCGACCGTCAGCTCGAATTCACGCAGGTCGACCTGGAGATGTCCTTCGTCGGCGTCGAGGACGTGCTCGAGGTGCTCGAGGCCGTGACCGTCGCCGGCTGCGCAGTCGCGGGCGTCGAGCTCGAGCGCCCGTTCCCGCGCATCGGCTACCGCGAGGCGATGGACCGCTTCGGCTGCGACCGCCCCGATACCCGCATCCAGCTGGAGCTGGTGGATCTCTCCGACGCGTTCGCCGACAGCGGGTTCCGCGCCTTCCGCTCGGTCGTCGACGCGGGCGGCATCGTGAAGTGTCTCCCGATCCACGATGCGGACGAGCTCTCGCGCGGGCAGATCGACAAGCTCGAGGCGCTGGTGCGCAAGGAGCTGGGCGGCAAGGGGCTCGCCTGGATCCGGGTGGATGCCCAGGGCGAATGGCAATCGCCGATCGCGAAGTTCCTGTCCGAGGCGGAACGGGCCGCGATCGCCGAGCGCACCGGCGCGCGGCGCGGATCGCTGATCTTCTTCCAGGCGGACGACGCGGTGCGCGCGAACGCGATCCTCTCGCGCCTTCGGATCGATCTCGGCGAGCGGCTGGGTCGGGTCGACGGCCGTGCGTGGGACGTGCTGTTCGTGGTCGACTTCCCGCTCTTCGAGGCCGACGATGCGGGCAATCCCACCTACGTGCATCAGCCCTTCGTCGCTCCCCACGAGGACGACCTGCCGCTGCTCGAGAGCGATCCGTGGCAGGTGCGCGGTACCCACTACGACGTCGTGCTGAACGGCGTCGAGCTCGGCTCGGGCAGCCTGCGCAACCACCGCTCGGACGTTCAGCGCCGCATCTTCGAACGCATCGGCTATTCGAAGCAGGAGACGGAGGAGCGCTTCGGCTTCCTGCTGAACGCCCTCGACGCCGGTGCGCCTCCCCACGGCGGCTTCGCGTTCGGATTCGACCGCTGGGCGATGGTGCTGGCCGGGGCTCCGAGCCTGCGCGAAGTGATCGCGTTCCCGAAGACCCAGCGCGGTCAGGATCTGCTGATGGACGCCCCCTCGCCAGTCGACCCGGATCAGCTCGAGGAGCTGTCGCTGCGGGTGCGACCGCCGCGGACGTCCGAGTGAAGATGGCCGTGCTCGCGCTCGTCGCCGGTCTGCTCGCGGTCGGGTCTTCGGCCGGCGCGCAGAAGCAGGTCCACGTGGTCGTGTCCGGTGAGACGCTGTGGCAGATCGCCGCGGCCCTGAGCGGGGACGCCCATCGCTGGCCCGAGCTCTACCGCGCCAACCGCGACCAGATCAAGGATCCGGCGCTGCTGTATCCGGGCCAGCGGCTCGCGATTCCGGACTTCCGGGCGCAGGCCGCTGCGACTCCCGGCACCGATTCTCCCGCGTCCGACGCAGGACGCGACCACTGAAGCGTCGGGACGCCGAGCGCGGAGGGACCGCGCGTTGGCGCCCCGACGAAGGATGACTTATATCGCCACCGCCATGCCGAATGCCGCGCAAGGAACTCCGATCAGCCAGAGCTCCGATGGACGCCTAGTCGTCCCCGATCAACCCATCGTTCCCTTCATCGAGGGCGACGGCACCGGGCCCGACATCTGGGCTGCCTCGGTGCGCGTCTTCGACGCCGCCGTGGAGAAGGCGTATGGCGGCCGTCGCCGCATCGCCTGGCACGAGGTGCTGGCGGGTCAGAAGGCCTACGACCAGACCGGCGAGTGGCTGCCCGAGGCGACTCTCGACGCCTTCCGCCGCTACCTGGTGGGCATCAAGGGCCCGCTCACGACGCCGGTGGGCGGCGGCATCCGCAGCCTGAACGTGGCGCTGCGCCAGATCCTCGACCTGTACGTCTGCCTGCGGCCCGTCCGCTGGTACAAGGGGGTCCCGAGCCCCGTGCGCAACCCCCAGGACGTCGACATGGTGATCTTCCGCGAGAACTCGGAGGACATCTACGCCGGCATCGAGTGGAAGGCCGAGTCTCCCGAGGCGCGCAAGCTGATCGACTTCCTGCAGCGCGAGATGGGGGTCGACAAGATCCGCTTCCCCGAGAGCTCGGGCATCGGAATCAAGCCGGTCTCGCGGGAGGGAACCTTCCGGCTGGTACGCGCCGCGCTCGAGTACGCGATCGCCAACGGCCGCAAGAGCGTGACGCTGGTCCACAAGGGCAACATCATGAAGTTCACCGAGGGCGCGTTCCGCGATTGGGGCTACGAGCTCACGCGGCGCGACTTCCGCGGGCGCGCGGTCGGCTGGGACGACTGCGACGGCAATCCGCCCGAGGGCCAGGTGCTCGTCAAGGACGCAATCGCGGACATCACGCTCCAGCAGGTGCTCACGCGCCCGAAGGAGTTCGACGTGATCGCCACGCTCAACCTCAACGGCGACTACCTCTCCGATGCGCTGGCTGCCCAGGTGGGGGGGATCGGCATCGCGCCCGGCGCCAACATCAACTACGACACCGGCCACGGCATCTTCGAGGCGACCCATGGCACCGCGCCGAAGTACGCCGGTCAGGACAAGGTCAACCCGAGCTCGGTGATCCTCTCCGGCGTGATGATGCTCACGCACATGGGCTGGAAGGAGGCGGCGGAGCTGATCGAGCGCGGCATCTCCCGCTCGATCGAGAACAAGACCGTGACCTACGACTTTCACCGGCTGATGGACGGAGCGACGAAGCTCAAGTGCTCCGAGTTCGGAGACGCCATCATCTCCAACATGCAAGCTTGAGGAGACACCCCCATGGCACGTAGGAAGATCGCCCTGATCGGAGGCGGCAACATCGGCGGCGTGCTGGCCCAGGAGGCCGCCTACCGCGAGCTCGGAGACGTCGTGATCTTCGATGTCGTAGAGGGCCTGCCCCAGGGCAAGGCGCTCGACATGGCCGAAGGCGCTCCCGTGATGGGCGCCGACGCGAGCATCACCGGAGCCAACGACTACGCCGACATCGCCGGGGCCGACATCGTGATCATCACGGCGGGTCTGGCGCGCAAGCCGGGCATGAGCCGCGATGACCTGCTCAACACGAACCTCTCGATCATGAAGCAGGTCGCGGCGGGAGTGCGCGACAACGCGCCGGCCGCGACGGTGATCGTCATCTCCAACCCGCTCGACGCGATGGTCTACACCTTCAAGGAGGTGTCGGGATTCCCGAAGAACCGGGTGGTCGGCATGGCCGGTGTGCTCGACTCCGCGCGCTTCCGGGCCTTCGTGGCCTGGGAGCTCGGCGTCTCGGTCCAGGACGTCACCGCGCTGGTGCTGGGCGGCCACGGTGACACCATGGTGCCGCTGATCCGCTACTGCACGGTGGCGGGCGTGCCCGTCGAGCAACTGCTCTCGCGCGAGCGCATCGACGCCATCGTCGAGCGCACGAAGGGCGCCGGCGGCGAGGTGGTGGGCCTGCTCAAGACGGGGTCTGCCTTCGTCTCGCCGGCCCTCTCGGCGATCGAGATGGCCGAGTCGATTCTGAAGGACAAGAAGCGGGTGCTCGCCTGCGCCTGCCAGCTCGACGGCGAGTACGGAGTGAACGGTCTCTACGTGGGCGTGCCCTGCGTGCTGGGCGCCGGCGGCGTCGAGCGGGTGATCGAGGTCGAGATGGACGCCGACGAGCGCAAGCTCTTCGACGCCTCCGTCGAGCACGTGCGCAGCCTGGTCGAGCAGATCGAGCTGTAGGCGTCTTCACCCGCCCTGCGCACCCGTCCACCGGGGCGCGGAGGCGCTGGCCGGGGTCGGACCGGGATCCGCCGGGGAGCAGAGGCATGAACGTTCACGAGTATCAGGCGAAGGCGCTGCTGCGGGAGTTCGGCGTGGCGGTGCCCGAGGGCCGGCTGGCCGGTACGCCCGGCGAGGCCGAGGAGGCCGCGCGCGCGCTCGACGTGCCGGTCGTGGTCGTGAAGGCGCAGGTGCACGCCGGCGGTCGCGGCAAGGGAGGCGGCATCAAGCTGGCGAAGTCGCCCTCCGAGGCGAAGAAGGCCGCGAGCGAGATCCTCGGCATGACGCTCCACACGCCCCAGACGCCGCCGGAGGGGAAGATCGTCCGCAAGGTCTACGTGGAGGCCGGCTCGGACATCGCCCGCGAACTCTACCTGGCGATCGTGCTCGACCGCGCCGAGGAGTCGCTGGCGATCATCGCCTCGACCGAGGGCGGCATGGAGATCGAGGAGGTGGCCGAGCGCACGCCCGAGAAGATCCTGACCGTCCCCGTCGACCCGAACCTGGGATTCCGGCCCTACCAGGCGCGTCGGGTGGGCTTCGGCCTCGGGCTGGACGCCGAGCAGGTGGGCCGACTCGAGGTCTTCCTCGAGGGCCTGCTGCGCCTGTTCGTCGAGCGCGACGCCTCGCTGGTCGAGATCAATCCGCTGGTGGTGACCGGATCGGGCGAGATCCTGGCGCTCGACGCCAAGCTCAACTTCGATGACAACGCGCTCTACCGCCATCCCCAGATCGCCGAGCTCCACGATCCGGACGAGGAGGACGCGCGCGAGCTCGAGGCCAAGCGCATCGACCTGGCTTACGTCGGCCTCGACGGCGACATCGGCTGCATGGTGAATGGCGCGGGGCTCGCGATGGCGACTCTCGACATGATCCAGGTGTGCGGCGGCTCACCGGCGAACTTCCTCGACGCGGGCGGCGGCGCCGACAAGGACAAGGTGAAGGAAGCCTTCAAGATCATCCTGCGGGACCCCAAGGTGAAGGCGATCCTGGTGAACATCTTCGGCGGCATCGTGCGCTGCGACCTGATCGCCGAGGGCGTGGTCGCGGCCGCCGGTGAGCTCGGCGTCGGCGTGCCGCTGGTCGTGCGCCTGCAGGGCACCAACGCCGCCGAGGGCCGCAAGATCCTGGCCGAGTCCGGTCTCGACATCACTCCGGCCGAGACCCTGGGCGAGGCCGGCGAGAAGGCCGTCGCGGCGGCAGCGGGGTAGGTATGGCGATCCTGTGCGATGCGAGCACCCGACTGCTGGTCCAGGGCATGGGCCGGATGGGGCGATTCCACGCCGGCCTGTCGATCGAGTACGGCACGCGCGTCGTGGGCGGTGTGGCGCCGGGGAAGGGCGGGCAGACGATCGACGGCATCCCGGTCTTCGACACGGTCGAGCGCGCGGTGCGCGAGACCGATGCCAACGCCTCGGTGATCTTCGTGCCGCCGCCGGGGGCCGCGGACGCGATCCTGGAGGCCGCCGACGCCGGCATCGGACTGGCCGCCTGCATCACCGAGGGCATTCCCGCCCTCGACATGCTGCGCGCGAAGAAGGTCCTGGCGGGCTCGTCGATGCGCCTGATCGGGCCGAACTGCCCGGGCGTGGTGACACCGGAGCAGTGCCGCATCGGCATCATGCCGGCCCAGATCACGAAGCCGGGTCCGGTGGGCGTGGTGTCGCGCTCGGGCACACTGACCTACGAGGCGGTCGACCAGCTCTCGCGGCTCGGGATCGGGCAGTCCACCTGCGTCGGCATCGGCGGCGACCCGATCATCGGCACCACCTTCACCGATGCGCTCGCCCTGTTCGAAGCCGATGGGGCCACCGAGGCGGTGGTGATGATCGGAGAGATCGGAGGGTCCGCCGAGGAGACGGCGGCGACCTTCGTGCAGCAGAAGATGAGCAAGCCGGTGGTCGCGTTCATCGCCGGGCAGAACGCGCCGCCCGGCAAGCGCATGGGTCACGCCGGCGCGATCATCGCCGGTGGCAAGGGCCGCGCCTCGGACAAGATCGCGGCGCTCGAGGCGGCGGGGGTCGCGGTGGCGCGCTCTCCGGCGGAGATCGGCGAGACGCTGCGCAAGCGCCTCGCCCGGTGAGCGGGCTCCCGGGCGGCGCCGCGCTGCGCCGTCGCAGTGGCCGGGGCGCGCCGTGGAGCTGATCCTGATCCGGCACGCATTGCCGCTGCGGGTGGAGAACCCGGACGGCCTGCCCGCCGACCCGCCGCTCTCGGACGAGGGCCGTCTGCAGTCCCGTCTGCTGGCGGAGTGGCTGGTCGCGGAGCGGTTCGACGCGATCTACGCCAGCCCGCTGCGCCGCGCGCTCGAGACGGCCGCGCCGCTGGCCGAGTCCCAGGGTCGGGCGGTCGCGATCGAGCCCGGCGTGGTCGAGCTCGACCACCTGTCGAGCAGCTACGTGCCCCTGGAGGAGATCAAGGCCGCGGATCCGGCCGCCTGGCAGGCGCTCGTGACCGGCGGCCTCTACGCCGAGGTCGACCTCCCGGCCTTCCGCCGCAACGTGGCGGACGCGCTCGAGCGCATCATCGCGGGCCACCGCGGCGGGCGCGTCGCGGTCGTCTGCCACGGTGGCGTGATCAACTCCTGGGCTGGCCACGTGCTCGGCGTCGCGGAGCCCTTCTTCTTCTTCGATCCGGGCTACACCAGTGTCCACCGCTTCCTGGCTGCGAGCAGCGGCGAGCGCAGCGTCGTGAGCCTGAACGAGACGGCGCACCTCCGCAAGCGGCCTTAGGCCGCGCGCAGCGAGCCGCAGGCGAGCGAAGTCGAACAGTGGAGCCGCACTCCGACCGGCGGCTCGCGGCCCGGCAAGCGGCCGCCGGCCACCAGGTGACTGTCGCCACCACGGATGCGTTGGACTTTGAGTACTTTTGGGACCCCAGGCGGAGGCGCATCGATGAACCACTGGATTCCCATCAAGGTGTGCAAATCCGGCGATTTCCAGTTCGGCAATTGCCGCTCTCGAAACTATCTTATCCCGGCTTGAGACGCCTGTTGTGGTTGTTATCCGCTATCAAACCCGTCCCTCAGGAGTTTTTGCTACGATTATGCACCTATACCCCCTGGGTGCCAGAACTCCGGCGCTGGCTTGATAGCCAGGATCAGGCTTTCGATCTGGTTGGCGCAATGACCATCGTCTTTGAACCGTGGAACCAACCACACATGCGCGTGCGGTACTTCATCGCCGAGAACTAATGAAGCTACTAACTCAGGTTCAAAAGCTTGCTGCAAAGCTTTGGCAATTGTTCTGACTACTTCATAATAGCGGCCAATAT
>Ga0209536_100016887_pt1 | contig 10363 bp, 8 predicted proteins | sample DeeMarSeWOR28_12_FD_187461 | JGI IMG/M metagenome (GOLD analysis project Ga0209536, IMG submission 187461) | Marine sediment microbial communities from White Oak River estuary, North Carolina - WOR-2-8_12 (SPAdes) (version 2) | ecosystem: Environmental > Aquatic > Marine > Intertidal zone >... | reverse complement strand
AGTGTGTATCAGAACCGACTAAACGTACATCGAGTAGTTTGTGCGATAGACTGCGGCCAGAGTGTTAATCCGGATACTATTTGCGCGCAAATGGAAGGCGCTATTGCGATGGGTTTGTCCGCAGCTCTTAAAGAGCAAGTATTTTTTGAAGACGCGAAAGTGACGCAGACAAGTTTTGAAGAATATCCAATCTTAACGTTTGCGGAATTGCCTGAGATTGAAGTTTATATAGTACCTAGCAACGAGCCGCCCGGTGGTGTGGGCGAACCGGGTTTGCCACCACTGGCTCCAGCTGTTGGCAACGCCATTTATGCAGCGATAAAAAAGCGCCTTCGCAAATTGCCGTTTGGTTTGCCTTAGCCATACTACCGGATGTCGCGCCAATTCCGCACCAACAATTAACTTATCTGTGTGGCGTATTCGATTTGATTGCTACGGTGCTGCGTTTATGCTGATTGTACCTATAAAACAACCAGAACAGTGTTCCCAACACAACGATCGCACCTAGAACCTGGAACTGATAGTGTTTAATGTCGCCAATAAGTACCTCAAACGCCTTACCAAACGTGTAGCCAAAACCGCCAATAATACCAGCCCACAAAAATGCGCCTAAGATGTTTAGAAAAATAAACTTAGTCGTGCTTACGTGGCTCATACCGATCACAAATGATGCAACCGTTCGTACTCCATACATAAAGCGAAAACCAAGAATCAACAGTGTTTCATGCCGTTGCAATAGGTTGAATATTTTATCGGCATGTGTTTGCCAGCTGGGACGGTTATGCAACACACTCTTGCCTTTGTACCTGCCTAAAAAGAAATAAAACTGATCACCAATTAAAGTGCCAGTTAGTGCAGCGGCGATCACCCAAGGCAATTCCATAAAACCGAGTTGGGCGGCAATACTTCCTAATATTAACGTGGTTTCGCCTTCGAGGAATGTACCGACAACAATCGCAAGGTAACCGTATGAATCTAATAATGATTGGAACGACAAAATAGACCTTCTGAGGGTGGCAACAACTAAATCTTGGAGGGTGCAACTTTCATACCGGCGCTCATTCTACACACTTTAGGTGGATATTCGCAACAAACAACAAGGTCACGGAGTACATGCAGGGCTAACAACACTCAGATTTACCATTGAGTGACTAATACCCCGGGGGTTGGTTTCTCTCGGGTTAAATTGCATCGCCGGAGGAGCCAAATTCAGTTGGCCCCATGTTCAATTGCGCATTGCGACCGGGAGAAACTGGCCATCAAGTATCCCCACTATACGTCCGTTATATTTAAACGGATATGTGTCTATTTAAATTTGCTGGGCGATATTGCAACACTCACTTTATATAAGGTGTGTGGCAATTTCGCCCCTATTTTCTTATATAAAATAATTACTAGGTTTATCAGATAGTTACTGTACTTGGTGTGAATATTCTTGGCATAAATATTTCCTCGCTGCGATATCGAATAACGATGATGCTGGTGACCCTTTCTGCCATGGTAGTCGGGTATATTTTGTGGGAAACCTTATCGTTTAATGCGGAGCAGATGAAAAACCAGCTGAACGAGACCGATAACGTTACCGTCGACCTGCTCGCTGATTTGGCCAGAATCTCCCTGTTTTCTTTCGAATATGACTCCATTCAAACGCATGTTAGTCGAATCAGCGAAGACCCGCGGGTTAGAGCCATTTATATAGCCGATGAAACCCGGATTATCGTGGCGAGTAACCGGCTGGACATGTTGGGTGAGCCCCTTCCTGAGTTAGTTAATAGTAGTGCCGAGTACTGGATTATTCGGGACTTGGGCAATCAGGGATCGGTGGGTGTTCAGTTCTCGAATGATAAACAGCGAGCTATTATCAATCAAACCAGAGCGCTGGGATTAAAAATTGCCGTTATCGGCATGGTTATCATCGCTTTCGTTGGCATAATGTTAGGGAGGGTGTTGACAAAACGCCTTTCAGCGTTAACGAATGCAGTTAGGGAATACAACGTTGTGACCGAAGACATAACCATCGACAAAGATTTATTGCAGAGTAAAGACGAAGTCGGGGAGTTGGCTAGAACATTTAAAGTAATGCATTTGCATATTGTCGATAATATAGAAAGAATCAAGGCTGAAACTGAGGAGCGGATCAAGGCGCAATCAGCCAACCAAATAAAAAGCAACTTCATGGCGAACATGAGCCATGAGTTGCGAACACCGATGAATGCAATTATCGGCTATTGTGAGCTGCTTATGGAAACCTATGACGGCAGTGACCCGGAAAATCTGGAAGATTTGTCGAAAATCCATATATCCGCAAAACATCTATTAAACCTTATCAATGATATTTTGGATCTGTCAAAAATCGAAGCCGGTAAAATTGAGCTTGAATATTCCATAGTGGACTTGCAAAACATGCTTGCTGAAGTTTCAAAATACATTTACCCGAAGCTTAAGGAGCAAGAAAATGAGTTAATAGTTAATGTGGATCCAGGAATTGTTCCTAATTATTTTGATGAAGTTAAATTAAAACAAGTGTTGTTAAACCTGGTCAGTAATGCTTGTAAATTTACCCACGCCGGTAAAATAAACATAGACGCTTATCCACTTCAGGAAAGCGAGACACATTATTATGTCATCGAGGTTCGTGACAGCGGCATCGGCATGACCCAAAAACAGTGTGAAGAAGTGTTTAAACCTTATACGCAAGCAGATTCGTCGACCACCAAAAAATACGGTGGTACGGGCCTTGGGCTTACCATCTCCAAAAACTATTGCGAAATGATGGGTGGACGGATTGAAGTAAACAGCGAGCTAGGGAAGGGCTCCGAATTTAAAGTCATAATACCAGTGCAAAATCCTACAAATATGAAAGTTGAGCAGAAAAAGGCAGGCTAACTTCCAGCTTCCGGCGTCACCCAAAAAGTCCGCAGTTATCGTGAGTTTTTTCTAAAGTTTCATTAATTCAGACCGCTGAATGTCTATGCAAAAGAATAGATTGACAGCGGAGAGAAAGATAATGAGACCCGGGTTGCATGTCTGTTGCCTATATATTGTTTTAGCTACATTCGCCAGCGTCCTATTGAGCGGTGGCAGCAAAGTTTACGCTAGTGAAAAATCCGAATACAAATTCGGGATATTTCCCTTTATGCCGATGGCGGCTCTCAGTCGGTACTACAATTCGATTGGCACCGATTTTACCCGCAGATTAAACAAACGCGTGATTGCGCAATCCAGGCCCAGCTATAAAGAATTCGCAGAAGAAATAGAAAAAGAATCCTATGACATTATATTTATCCAGCCCTTTGACTATCCAACTGCCTATGAACACAACTATAGGCCAATTGCGCGACGAGTTGATAATCTTGACGCAATCTTAGTAACTAAAATAGGCAGCGATGTTAAGTCGATTTACGACCTTGAGGGTAAAACCCTCGCCAATCCCCCCGCAGAATCAGCAATATCAATCGTCATAAGAAAAGAGCTTAAAAAAGCCAATCTGGACGGGGAGGGCGCTATAAAAATGACGTATACCAACAATCATTTTGCATGCATTCAAATGGTGCTGGTGGGAAAAGCGGATGCATGCAGCACCACCACACCGGTTCTGCATCATTGGCATGAAACGCAATTGAAAACAAAAAAACTGCACGCTATTCATCAATCCGACTCTGTGCCCCACACCGTGTATATGGTGCATAAAAGAGTGCCGGAGAAAGACAGAGAACAACTAAAGCAAGCGATACTGAGCTGGGATAAGAGACCTGAAGGCAAGATGATATTAAAAATATTCAATGTTTCATCTTTTATTGAGGCCAAAGACTCCGAATACGATGTCATACGAAATTACTGGAAATAACCCTGAGTGCCAGGAGACAAATGAATGGAAAATAATGTAAAGAGCGTATTAATAACATTAGTCGTTGTATTCAACTTATTTTTTCTGAGCAGCGCAAGCGCAGTGAATTGGCTAACGCTACAAGGAGTCACTGATTCGCCGTATCCATTGGTGTGGGGTTTTATCCAGCCGGCGTATTTTAAAACCGAGGGAACGACGCTGCCCGAGGGGAATCCCTGGGCAGGGCAGAAAGCAGTGGCCAACGTTATTCAACCTGATCAATCCAGCTCCCAGGTGTTTCAAATACAACGTGCCAGATTAGGTGTGCGCGGCGCGTTGCCCGAGAACGACAAGATAAGCTATTTTTTATTGGCAGAGTATGGCAACAATGGCATTACTCAACCGGGTGGTGGCGCAGGGAAAGTAACCCTCACCGACGCCACGGTCACATTTACTCAGATCAGAGGCGCTAAAGTCCGCGTTGGGCAAATGAAAGTGCCCATGAGTGAAGAAGTTTACCAAGGTATTGTGGCGTTTAACTATATTAATCTTACCAATATCGCTAATCAGCAATTGATTGAACGCCCTTTCTGGACCGATGGCAAAGCTAACTGCACGGTTGGTACCCCTCCCGGCCCTACTAACGATCTTTATTTGCGGTATTGTAACGGCGACGCTCAAACACAGTTTCGAAGTACGGCTGTTGCTGCCCGCGACATTGGTATCCAGATCTTTGATTCTTTCAAGAACGAGAGCTGGGAGTACAGCTACGCCTTGTTAATCGGACAAGGTGGCGCGAATAAAGATAACCGCAATGACAGTTTGGACAATACCGTTTATTTGTCAGCCGAGAAAATATTTGGTGGCCATAGGGCGTTACGAAAAGGCTACAAATTGTACGCGTGGCGAACCAGCGGCGAAAGGACAATATACGATTCGGAAACGCTAGCCGCGGGCGGCCGTTCCCTGGAGGCGGCTGAGCGAAAATATGATCGCACCCTAGGGGGAATTGGCGGTACCTATTTTGACGGTAAATATCGCTTTTGGGCGGAGTATATTAAGGTAGACGGTATGATTTTTAGCGGAACAACTTTTGGCGCTTTGCCCGGCTCCGTCAGTAACAACGGTGCAGTGGTAGCACAATTTAGAACAGAGCCGGAAGGCAAAGGTGATGGCGGATATTTGGATTTCGGCTATCGCATAACAAAAGATATTGAATTGGACATACGTTATGACTGGTATAACCGCGTCACTAACTTGCAACCCACTGATGAATTCAAGTTTGAAACTTGGACGCTTGGGGCGCAATATTTCTTTACCGAAACCACCAAAGCCATTGTTAATTACGAAAAGCGTGATGCGGAAGCCGTAGGATATCCATCTGGAAGCATCATCAGCGAAACAGCCGGTACAGTCGATGACCGGATATCGGCGCAACTGTTTATATTCTTTTAAGGGTAGAGAGCTCTTTCGCCTGATTTTGGACCGATGGCTTTGGCCTTGCCCGATTCTCATGCAAATGAGAATCGATTGCAGTGCAATTTATGCTACTGGTATTGCTAGTGAGATGTTGTGGAATCTCCGCCGCCACTTGCCACAGCAGCTATAACGCCAACGGCAACAACTCCACCGACAATTGCCCATGTCTTGGTTTTGGGATCCATGCCCTTAGATTCAGATGAAGATTGCTCGGTGGCGGGTTTTTCTATTGCAGATGCCCCGATAGCAGCCGCTATATTGATTTCTTCACCGGCGTATACTGCCTGTGCTTGTAGCACCAAAAAAATTACAAACGTGCCTATAAAATTTTTCATTAGTACCTCATGAACTGTTTGCAATGGTTTTATATTAACCAACTATACACGGATTTTTATTGATTATATATCGGAATTTCGCCACTCCACGGTATTAGCAGTCGGTTATATTGTAAAAATCTTATGTGTTTCAATCAGTGGCGCTTTCGTCTTGCCATTGGCTCTATAACCTTTGAGCCAACTTCCTGTGCAGCACCTACATATCCTACTGGGCCTGTGCCAGGCATCCGGCATCCATATCCAATTTGTACTATCCCAAGCCGTTCAACTTCAGAATTTGTCAACTCGCTGATTTTGAATCGACATAACCGGTTCAGTATCTGCTAACGAGGAAGTCATGTTGTGTTGTAAGAATAGGTATTTCATGTGTAAGAAAACTGCTAGCTTAAACTCGTTAAAGATGAAATTTCGCCATGTTACCTCAAGACGGGTGGTGGTGTGTTGAGCAAACATAAAAATGAACGAATTCATTTGCGTAAATTATATAGTGTGTAGTTGTGTAGATTTGGTAAGGCGCCGAAATCTTGATACTATTACCGGTAATTCACCAGGCACATAGATCTCGAACACTTCTTCTCCAGGATCCAGTGTCCAGAGACATGTAGAGAAACACTCTATATCAGTAATAATGAAAAGAACATACGATTATGCTGCCTCACACAAAATGGCTTAGTAAATTTCATACGTTTCTTGTTGGTTGGTTAATAGTAATGCTTTCTGCATGTGGTAGTGATGAAGGCTCCACATCAACCACGCAAACCGAATCCAAGCAGGGCGTCGCAATCCCCAAGGTTCTGACTTCGGCATTACCGGAAGACGGTACCTTGTCAGCATATATTCGGGTCGATAACGGCGAACGCCAAAAAATGACTATCGGGAGCGAATTCGCAACAATCACCTTAACTGGAATTACCCCAGGTGAACACACCATCACCATTGAATTTGAATTCGTGTTTGACTCAGATCCCGATAATCCCATTATGTTGGCTAGCGCCGGAAGAGTGATGGACGTCGGACTTGGACAAAACGAGTTGGAATTTGAGGAGACAGAGTATGAAACAGACCGTTATGATGAGGATGGAGATGGCACACCCAATTTAACGGAACTCAATAATAACACTAATCCGTTCGCCGGAATTGCTGTATCTTCCATTTCTGGTAACACGTCGGAGGACGGTGCTACCGTGACTTTTGCGGTTGAACTGACAAGTGAACCCAGTGCGGATGTCAGTATTGGATTATCCAGTTCCGATCCAACAGAAGGTACTATCGATCTAAATGTTTTGACATTTAGCATTAATGATTGGGATACACCCCAAATCGTCACCGTCACCGGCGTAAATGACAGTATCGCCGATGGCGACGTGCAATTCGCTATCCTTATAGCCGAAGCCAGCTCAGACGACGCAAATTATAACGGACTCACTCCTAACGCTGTAAGTGTCATAAACACAGACAACGATCTAGATGAGTTGCGAGCCGGGCCAGTGGCTATCGTAGCAGTGCGCGTGGGCGAGACGGCTACCTTGGATGGCAGCAATTCGATTGCATTAGATTCATTGGCGTATGCCTGGTCTTTCACCTCAAAACCCGATGGCAGTGATGCCGAATTACAAAACGCCTCCACAGCAACACCCAGTTTTGTCCCCGATGTAAAGGGAACTTACAGAGTTCAATTGGTGGTGACCGTTAAAGGTATTGCCAGTCGGCGCACCATTGCCCTTGTGGAAGCAAGTATTGAGGGTGAACCTTTTACCGGCCTTTTTAATCATATGGGATTGCCACGTCATTTCATTCCTCGCAATGACAATATTCAGCGCGGGATTGCCACGTCATTTCATTCCTCGCAATAACAATACTCAGCGCGGGATTGCCGCGCTTCGCTCGCAATGACAAGGAAAAGTTCATTTCCATGAATTTCTGTTCCTCGTAATGACAAAAAAATAAAAGGGGCCTGTCCCCTTTTTTATTGATCAAGGCGAAGATTCTTTGACTTTTTCGACGATTCGCAAGAATGTCTGGGGAGAATGAACGGCGATGTCCGCAAGGATCTTGCGGTCGAGGGCAATATTCGACTCTTTCAAACCGTGAATGAAACGGCTGTAAGACATCCCGTTGCTTTCTGCTGCGGCTTTAATCCGGATGATCCACAGCCTCCTGAAATCCCTCTTTCGAGTTCTTCTGTCCCTGTACGCATACTGAAGGGCTCTCTCCACTGCTTCTTTGGCTGTGCGGTAATTGCGGCTGCGGGCTCCCCAGTAGCCTTTGGCCTGTTTGAGAATCTTTGACCTTCTTATCCTTTTCCGGGGTCCTCTTTTGACTCTAGGCATTTTTCTCTCCTTGGAAAATTATCAGAGGGGTTCTTGAGGGTCTGGTCTCTAAAATTCGTAGGGCAGCATCTTCTTGATTCTGCTCCGATCTGAATCCTTGATGAGATCTTCTTTCCCTAAATTCCTCTTCCTTTTGGCTGACTTCTTGGTGAGAAGATGGCTCTTATACGCTTTACTGTGAGCTATCTTCTTTTTTCCCGTTATCTTGAACCGTTTTTTGGCTCCCTTGTGCGTCTTTAGTTTTGGCATCTTTTCCTCCTGCTTTTGTAGGACTCAACAGCGTCGAAACAGCCCAGGGTTGTCTCCGAACAGCTCCATCCTGAAACCCGAGATCCTTCGTGTCCTCAAAAACCCTTTCAAAAATCTGATCAGCCAGTTCCGGCTTGGCCTTTTCTCTCCCCCGTAACATGACAGTGATTTTCACTTTATTGCCATCGTTCAGGAATCTCTGGACATGCCGCACTTTGAACGTGTAATCATGAATGCTGATTTTGGGCCTGAATTTGATCTCTTTGACCTGAATCTGTTTCTGATGCTTCTTCGCCTCATGTTCTTTTTTATGTATTTCATAAAGAAATTTTCCATAATCCATGATCCGACACACCGGAGGGACTGCCTGGGGAGCGATCTCCACCAAATCCAGGTCTCTCTCTCCGGCAAGAGACAGGGCTTCATCCAAAGGTTTAATCCCCAATTGTTCCTTATTTTCATCGATTAACCTGACTTCTTTCGTTCTGATCATTTCATTTATCCTGTGGGGTTTTTCCTTTCTTCGCCCTCTATCGAATGTCCTTCTTCTAATGGCTGACCTCCTTTAAAGATTAATAATTAATGACTTATTCTTATCCAATTCCTTGACTTTTTCAAGGAATTCATTGACATCCGCCTCTCCCTTATCTCCCACAGTGTGGACCCTCAGGGAAGCGGTGCTGTTTTTAACCTCTTTATCTCCCACAATTAAAAGGAAGGGAATCTTATGGATTTCTGCGTCCCTTATTTTATAGCCGACTTTCTCCCGGCGCAAATCTACCTTCGACCTCAGTCCGTTTTCTTTGAGCGTCTTATCCAAAGAGTCCGCATAGTCGTTATGCCTGTCGGCGATAGGGAGGATAACTACTTGAACAGGTGCCAGCCAGACAGGGAAATTTCCGTTGTAATGCTCGATCAAGATACCGAAGAACCTCTCGAGAGAGCCCAGGAGCGCCCGGTGAATCAAGTAGGGCCTGTGGAGTTTTCCGTCCTCGCCCACATAATGCAGGTCGAACCTCTCGGCCAGGTTGAAATCGAGCTGAATAGTGGTGCACTGCCAGGACCTTTTCAAAACGTCCTTGACCTTGATATCGATTTTAGGCCCGTAAAAAACGCCCTCTCCCTCATCAACCTTAAAATCGAGCTTCGCCCCCTTGAGAGCCATCTCCAGAGCTTGAGTGGCTTTGTCCCAATCCTCAACCTTTCCCACATACTTCTCAGGGCGTGTGGCTAAAAAAACATCATATTCTTCAAACCCGAAAGCCTTCATGAATCTCAAAGCCAGAAAAATGGTTCTCTGGATCTCTTCCTCGAGCTGGTCACCCCGGCAGAATATATGGGCATCATCCACTGTGAATCCTCTGACGCGCAGAAGCCCGTGGAGGACTCCACTCCTTTCGTAGCGGTAGACTGTCCCGAGTTCTGCCCAGCGCAGGGGAAGGTCGCGGTAGGAGCGCTGCCGGGAATTGAAAACCATGGTATGGAAGGGACAGTTCATGGGTTTGAGCTCGTATTCAATTCCCTCGCTCAAAAGAGGAGGGTACATGGCCTCATAGAACTCAGTGTGGCCGCTTTTTCTCCAGACATCCAGCTTGGCCACGTGGGGAGCATAGACAAACTCATAGCCGTCCTTGATGTGCTCTTCCCTCCAGTAATCCTCGATGATGCGCCGGATGGTGGCTCCATTCGGATGCCAGAGGACCAACCCGGCTCCCATGTCCTCGTTGGAGCTATAAAGGTCAAGCTCCGGACCGAGCTTTCTGTGGTCTCTCTTCTTGGCTTCTTCCAGGAGTGAGAGGTATTCCTTCAAGTCTTTTTCCTTATAGAAGGAAGTCCCGTAAATTCTCTGAAGCTGCTTTCCTTTCTCGTCTCCTTTCCAGTAGGCCCCTGAGACAGAGAGGAGCTTGAAATGCTTGATTTGCCCTGTGGAAGGGAGATGGGGTCCGAGACAGAAATCGATGAAATCGTCCTGTTTGTAGCAGGTGACTTCTTTGCCGGCTTTCTCCTGGATGAGCTCGACCTTGAGCTCCTGTCCCAATTCCCTGAATGTGCGGAGAGCTTCTTTTTTAGAGAGGGTCAGTTTCTGGATGGGGAGGTCCTTTTTAGCCAGTTCCAGCATTTTTTCTTCAATGACTCGGAGGTCA